>Ga0209211_10000842_pt1 | contig 61063 bp, 45 predicted proteins | sample RifGroA2_FD_183992 | JGI IMG/M metagenome (GOLD analysis project Ga0209211, IMG submission 183992) | Groundwater microbial communities from Rifle, Colorado, USA - Groundwater A2 (SPAdes) (version 2) | ecosystem: Environmental > Aquatic > Deep subsurface > Groundwater | place: Rifle, Colorado... | reverse complement strand
CATTTTCCTATATATATATGAAAAAAGCAGCCTGTAGATTGGGTACTTAACCTTAGAATCAGGATGAAGCTTACTTGCGACTACAATATCTGCTTTGTAATTTTTAAGAAAATCTATTAGTCTTACTATTCCGCTCGGATTTATCTCCATCCCCGCGTCTATAAAACCCACTATGTCTCCCCTTGACCTTAACATCCCATATCTAACCGCATATCCTTTTCCTTTATTTTTTTTATACTTAAAAACTTTTATTTTTTTCGAATGTCTAACATAAGGAAGTAATTTACAATATGTTTTCTTAGGAGCACCATCTATTACCACTATTATTTCAAAGCTATATGATAATCCTTCAAGAACTTCCTTGATCTTCAAAATGTCTTCAACAATGGTTTCTTCTTGCCTGAATGATGGAACAACTAAGGACAAAAGCTTAATCTCTCCCATTGTACCAGTAGTATAAAAGAAGGAGAACCAAAAGTAAAAAAGCACTTCCAAATAAAACTCCTATTACCTGGAAAAAAGATGAATGGTAAAAGAAAAAAAGAATAGTAAGAAGAAGGGCGCAAAAAATATTTATTTTAAATACTTCGGTTTTGCCTAAAGATAATAAATAATTATTAAGCAAATATGCAAGAGAAAATACAATTATAAATAAAGAAAATGGGCCTAAATAAGGAATGAGCATTTTATATTCGGGGTTGGGAAAAAAAATTGCCAAAACCAATCCCGGAAAAAGAAAGTAGAAAAAGGAAGCTGCAACTGAAGTAAGCGCAACCAAAGATGCTCCCAACACTAATATTTCAGCTACTTTTTCTTTTTTTTCTTTCTTTTGAGCAACTAATGGAAATAACACAAAATGGATAGGAGATGTAAAATAAAAAATTGACTTTCCCATTAAAGATAAAGCTGCGTACTGACCTGCAAGAACCGGACTGAAAAAATGGCGAGCAAAAATGGTATCAATACTTGTAAAAACAGTTATACCCAAAGTCGCCAAGAAAAACTTTAAGCTATATCCTTTAAGTTCCTTGATAAAGGAGGCATCCACTTTTGAATCGCCGGCAGCATTTTTTTTAATACCTTTTCTAATTATGATAATGGATAGGACGTAAGGTATAAAAGCCGAAACCACTATAGCAAACATTGCGCCATATGCTTTCAATCCTATCAATACGAAAACTATACCTAGTAAAATTTTTAGCAAAGCCCCGAAAATATTCAAAAAGGAGAAAAGATAAACTCTTATCTCACCCTGAAGCAAACCGTTTGGAACAGAAGCAACAATGGAGAGAAAAATATAAAAATAGGTAAGAGCGACCATTCTGAAATCTGAAATATGAAGAAAATCCATGAATGGTTTAAAGAAAATCAGTAATATACCTACTATTATCATTGAGAAAATGAAGGTGAATTTAAATCCCTGATTAAATAACCCCAGTAAAGCACCTTGATCTTTTAGCGCATTGAACTTTGCGGAAAACTTGGCAAAAATACCTGTAAGACTTGCTTGAAATACGGCAAAAAGAATAGTAACGGAAACCAGAGATGTAACCAATCCATATTCGGCCGGCTTGAGTAGTCTGCCCATTGCTAAATTAAAAAGATAATGTACAAAGTAAGAGGAGAACAATCCCAGAAAGATTATGCTGCTTCCCGAAATTAATGGATGATTTACAAGATAAGATATTTTCTTTTTCATTTTGCAAATTCTTCGTATGCTCTTATCGTCTCTTCCGCGGTTTTCTTCCATGAGAATTTTTGTGCTTGCTTGAGTCCGTCTTGTGAGAGTTTTTTTCGTAGCAAACTGTCTTGAAAAACCCTAAGAATAGCATCTTTTATCGAATCAGTATTTTGAGAATCAAAAAAAAGGGCAGAATCTTGAGCAATCTCGGAAAGACTTGAGGAATTGGAACAAATAACAGGGCACCCTGACTGCATTGCTTCAAGAATAGGCAAACCAAACCCTTCATATATTGAAGGCAAAACCAAACATGTTGCTAAATTGTATATTCTTATTAAATCCTCTGTTGGAACGAATCCCAACCGAATAAATCGTGAATCATTTTCAATTCTTTTAAGAACCGAGGCCAAATCATCATTCCATGGATTTTTTGGGATTTCGGACGATTTATTTTCCCAAACCTTTCCTACGAGAACAAGTCTAAAAGAAGTTTTTGAAACCGCGTCTATTAATTTGGGAAGATTTTTATTCCAGGTTGCGTCGCCCACATACAGCAAAAAGTCTTCGGGAAGCGAATACTTTTTGCTAATTTCTCCCGCAGAGCGGGATCTCGCTTCGCTCGACAATTTCCTGAAAATGGGGTCTGCGGCAAGATAAACAACTTTAACTTTTCTCTCCGGGAATTTTAATATCCTAACTATATCTCTTTTTGAACATTCCGAGTCTGTGATAACCCCGCTTACCCCTTTAAGTCTGTTTTTTTGAATAATCCATTTTATATTTCCCAAAATACCTGCCGGAAAGTGTTCTTTATAAACAATTGGCGTTAAGTCATGCACGGTAACAACCGTCTTGGCTCGAAATTTTCTTGGTAATGTTAAGAAGAAAGGATCAAAATAAGGATAATGGATTAGGTCCGCGTCTTCCGGAAATTTTTTATCTTCAACAAAATAATATTTATTTTTTTTATCATATTTAGCAAGATTTTCAATTAATAAATTAATATAAAATCCTACACCCCGAATTTTGTGAGCAGAAGTTGAACTTTTGCTTATGGGCGAAACATCTATTGCGATCTTCATTCGTTAATTATATCAGCATATCTGCATTCCGTACTAATTACGCACCGGAGAAATCCACGTGCCTGCGTAATCCACCTGGAGGGTGGATTAGCTTGACACCTGGGTATAATACCAATATTAAAGTTGAAGCGAGGAAATAAATGTATGAGAGTTTTTGGATTGGGGTGTTATCAAGGAAGACTCGTATCTTGTTGGTCCCCGAAGGTAAAGCAAGCACCATTCTCCCTTCATTTTCACTTATATTTGTTCGTTTCTCATTGATTTCTGCTGCCCAGCCGGGGAAATAGGCTGTATTTATCAAAAGTTTCGAATTTTCTTTCGAATCTATAGTGAAGGAATAAGATATCGACTTGAATTCGGTTATTTTTATTTTAGGGGAACCGGAAAGAACTTCAATTTTATCTTTTCGTTTCTTGGGCGCTCCCATAAGCCACCTTGTATTAAAAGAGTTGCCGGGACTATTGGTTCCGTCTTTAAAGTTACTTCTGGTTAAATAGTGGATGTCATTTCGCTTATGATAAAAGGGGGCTTTTGCATATCCAATGCTTAAAGCTATGGGACTAAAAATCAACGCTATAAAAATAACGATTTGCAATTTTTTCTTCTTTTTATATAAAGCGGCATGAACAAGGGCTCCTGCTAAGAATGCAGTTATCAAGACAACAGCGCTTAAAAGTCTCCATGGGAACTGAATATATGCCATAATTGGAATGTTTTTCCATAAGATGATGGAAAAAGGAGTAATTAAAAATACTGTCGCTAAAAATAAAACAATGAAAAAGAGCAAAATCTTTTTATTTCTTGAAAGGAATAAAACTACTATCGAACCCATAAACGCTATTAGATTGGCTATACCTATTTGAAAAGACATCTGCCCAGCCCTATTTACCCCGTTCGCGGGGTCGATTCCTGAAAATCCATAACCCCATGACGAGTAGACTAATTGATAAAGCTTTGGGAAATGTTCTATGGGATTGAATATTTGAAGACCCTGAACAGATTTTGTTTCAAGAAGTGCCGGCAACCAAAAAGGCGCCGCCAACCCCAACCCCGTAAAAACGATCAACCCCAAATCCCTAACATCCCCAACTTTCCCAATCTTCCTAAATCCGTTACTAATCAAAAACGCAGCGTAAATAACAAAGAATCCGAAAAATACGAGCGCCAGGATATTGTGCGCCAAAACCAAAAGTGCGAGAAAAATTCCTGACAAAATTAAAAAAAACCTTTTCCTTGTTTCAAGAAAATTGAGATATGACCAGAAAAGGCCCGGAGCCAAACCTAAACTCCATACCTCTCCAACCGAACCTCTCACGTAAATGTCTAAGAAATGGTATGGCGAAAAAGTGTAAAAAACAGAAGAAACAATCCCGCCTAAATCTCCCCAATATTTTTTTGCCCATAAGTACATAAATATCGCCCCTGCTATAGTTGCCGTTGCCATATTAAGTTTGAAAGAGTCTATGAACCCAAAACCTAAAGCATGGAAAATCGCGGCCATGTAATTGGGCAAAGGATAAACATAGTTAAACAAGGGAATACCAAAACCATTATTAAAATCAGGCGACCAACGAGGATATAGGACTCCTTCGCTCAAAACCTTATAGAATTGCTGAAAGCGAATAACATGATATTCTCCATCATGTGTCGGAGGAATCCCATAATTTGAAAGGTCGAGGACAGCAATAATTGAAACAATAATTACTGCTATGATCGATAAATTCTTTTTAACCATAAACTAAATAAATATAAAATAGGAGGAATCACCATTAAAAGATTTCGAACTAAAGGAGTTGCGCCAAAATAGTTGCCGCTCCACATATAGGGAATATATCTCAGCATAAGCCCGAGCGAAAAGAATATTAATAATTCTTTCATTTTTTCTCTTCCGGGAATTAAAGAAACAAAAGCTAAAAACCAAATAGCATACCAAGGATAAAGTTCTTCACGCAGTGGCGAAAGAAGAAAAACAAAAAACATTGAAATTGTGGCATAAATGTAAACTTTTTCTCCCTTAACTTTATTCAAAAGTGTTAGTAGGTAAACCGGAACTAGGAAAATGGTTCCAACTTTTATTAAAATCGAACCGATAAGAGCAAATATTGAAAAAAGCTTTTTTGTTTTAATAAAATAAAAGGCAAGAAGTGCAAAAAAAATCATTACAATGTCGTTATGAGCAGAAACTAAAGTCTCGATAATGACAAGAGGATTAAGAGCAAAAAACAAAACCGCGTTTCTATCGATTTTTTGAAGTAAATAAACCGTTCCTATATAAAATAAAGCGATAAACGCTTTAAATGAAAATAAAGTTAAAACAAAATTTGAAAGTCCCGCAAAATGAGGGACTGCTGAAAGTAAAATCCAAAACGGTCCGTAGAGAGCGGTTTTATTGGCAGCTCTCGTAAAAAGAATGTATGGATCATTAACGAATTCGATTGGAAAAACGATGTATGGATTCTCCTGATAATGGAAAGTGACTTTTGCCGTAGTTATATAGTTGAAAATGTCATAAGACAAGGTTGCCGGATAGGAGAAAAGGAGAATAATAGTAGTTAAAATAATTAGATTCCTTATATTCTTAAAATCGAATTTTGGTTTCTTGAAAATGAAATAAAAAGAAATAAACAAAGACAAAACAAGAGCGCCATAGATAAAAGTAGTAAGTTCCCTTTGTTGGAAGGCAAAATTTGTAAAAATATTTCTAAAGTAAATTAAGTTTGGATCAATAAAACCATATGAAAAAAGAGAAAATAAAATTAAAGAAAAAATAAAAAGGAAAAAACTTATCATATGGACTCCCGAATCATTATGGATTCTCCCAAGCTCTCCATTAATTTTAAATTTTTTGGTTTTTTTCCTTCAGGCTTCCATTCAAAAACTTGAGGCACCTCTATTCTTAATTTAGTGAGAATCTCAATATGTTTTTCCGAAGCGAAAGCAAGAAGAACATTTTTCTCGGAAGTGTCTTTTCCGTGTTCTTTTGCTTTTGTTAGAATTGGTTTTAAATTTTTGAAATATAAATCTGATTTGAGAAGAGCTTTATGTGCCAGTAAATATTGCTTGTACTCAAACAAAGTTTTTGCCTCAACTAAATATTTGTCCGATTGTTTCAAATTGTAATGGAATTTTCCAAAATCCCCGAAATACCAAAATCTTAAGAGTTCATCTTGAATAAGGTTTAATTTATAAAAAATATTTCCCGGCATTACCGAAGGGTAAGGAAGAACATAACTTGAAACAGCAAATGATTCTTTAGCTGTAACTAAGAAAAGACTTGCTAGCAAGAATAAGTAAATAAGTGTAATTCCAATTTTCAATTTAAAATTTCAAATTTCTAGTGTGCCAAGTCCAAGCAGATTTAACAATTGCTTCTAAATTCGAGTATTTTGGGGAAAATCCAAGTTCAGACTTTATCTTCGAGGGATCTGCGACCAATCGGTCTGGGTCGCCCGCCCGCCGCTCCTCCTCTCGAATTTTAAGTTTGCGCCCGGTTACTTTTTCAACCATATCCAAAACCTGCCTATTTGAATGGCCCTGCCCTGTTCCAATATTATAGTAGTAGCAACCTCGATCTTTTTCGATTCTATTAAAAGCCTTGATGTGGGCCTCTACCAAATCCAAAACATGGATATAGTCCCGAATACATGTTCTATCAGGCGTGTCGTAATCTGTTCCATAAAGGCTAAATTCGGAACCGGTTAACAATGCTCTCATTGCAAGTGGAATAATATGGGTTTCGGGATCATGATTTTCTCCATTTGAACCGTCTAAAGCTGCGCCTGCCGCATTAAAATAACGAAGCGCAGCAAAACTCAAATTGGCATTTTTTTCTCTCAACGCCTTAAGCGTTTCTTCTGTCGCAAGTTTTGTTTCGCCATATGGGCTCGTGGGGTTTTTAGGATGGTCTTCCGGAATCGGAATTTTTATGGGATTTCCATATACTGCCGCTGTTGAAGAGAATATAATTTTATTTACTCCCGAACCAACTGCAATTGAAAATACATTTTTCGAACCCTCCACATTGTTTTCGTAATATTTTTTAGGGTATTTTGAAGATTCTTCAACTGAAATGTATCCGGCAAAATGTATGAGACCATCAAAATGTTTTCCGCTAAAGAAATCCGTGAGCGATTTGAGGTCTCGGATGTCAAGCTTTATAAAATCAGCTCTTCTGTCAACTGCCTCAAGATGTCCACGCTCAAGGCTGTCTATAACCGTGACTTGATCATCTTGGTCAAGCAGTCTTTTGACCATAAAACTTCCTATGTATCCTGCACCACCAGTTACAAGTATCTTCATATTTCTAATTATATCTTTTTTATAAGTAATTTCTCTTCTGATTTGAAGATCGTTTCAAATTGATACCTAGGGTAATTTCTTTTTAAACTTTCGAATTCAGAAGGAGTAGAAATAATAAATAGGTTTGATTTTTTTAAAATATTTTTCCACTCCCCTCTATTTTTAATCCACCACTCATGGCTATGCTTATCGGAAAATAAAGAATATACCTTTCTTTGACTATAGTAAACAGTTGTCGGGTAATAATGATTAGTCATAAAAATAGAATCTCCTTCACTTGTCAATTCTCTTGCTTTTACGGCAACCGCTACTTCATCTCTTACAATATCAGGAACCATAAATTCATTTTTGAACTTCAAATTGATAAATGCCGCTAATGCCAAGATAATAAAAACTATAATTCCTGAATTTATCCTTATGTATCTTTTATTTATATCAAATATCGCCCAAGAGGTAATTAAAGCTACTACAGGATAAAGAGGAACCAAAAACCAATTGCTTTTGTTTTCTGAAAAAAGAAGGATAAAAAAGAAAAACAAAAAATACAATGGAAATATAATAGAAGACTTTTTCCGTTCCCTAATCAACATATAAAAAACACCGGGAAGAAAAATTACAAACCAATATTTAAGACCGCTTTTTAAAAAGGGGATGAAATCAAAAGAAAAATTATTCCAGAAAAATGCTGTTGTAGAAAATTTACCTGTTTGCTTGAATATATATGTTTTTACAAACTCATCTCCGTTTAAAATTATCGAAACAAATATCCATAAAAGAGGAACTAGAAGAGCAATTATTAAGCCTCTTATCAACCACGGATTGATAATCTCTCTGGCTTTTTTTGAAATAATAAAATAAAGCAAAATTACGGGGATTACCAAAAAAGCAATTAACCCTTTGGTTAAATATCCCAAAGCTATCGAAAATCCCAATGATACATACCATCTTTTATTTTTTTGTGCCATAAAAAATGAAAACAAAGACGCGAAGATAAAGAATGACAAAAGAGAATCTATATTGCCGGTTCTAGCCCTAAAAATAAATCCGATAGATGAAAAGAGAATAATAGTGGAGGCTAAAGCAACTTCGAAATTATATAATCTTTTTGCAAGAAGAAATAAAAAAAGTGCGGTAGCAAGAGCGGATATCGCCGAAACCAATCTTGTAGAAAGCTCTGCTTTTAAAAAATTAAAAGGAATTATAGAAATCCAATAGAAAAGGGGCGGTTTTTCAAGAAAAGGCTCCTCATTCCAAATGGGCCTCATATAATTACCGTCAGTTGCCATATTTCGAATAATATCCGCGTACCAAGCTTCATCCCAGTTTGAAAAATAATTGTCTCCGAGCTTATAAAAAAGCAGAAAAGAAAAACAAATAAAAAATAAACCAAACAAAAAAAATTTTGCCATTTTCATGACTTAGATGTCAAATATACAATAAAAGAAACGGGGAAACGAAGTGCTGAAAAAAAAGAAAATACAAAACCCTGCCATGAATCCATGAAACCTTTGTGCCTTAAATAAGTAGTCAAGAGCCAATGCGAGGGTTTGATAAATAAATATGCTATTGCATATGCAATTCTTTCAATTTTATTTTTATTCCCGAGCTCTTCTCTTATTTGCCCTGCGAGCAAATCATTGTATCTGTTCCATTTTAATAAATAGAAACTAAAGCTTTTGTAGGGATAATGAAGCAAGGCATTTTCCAAGTAAGACACTTTTCCCTCAACAACAGCCTGTTCATGAACATCCTTTTGAGGAAGCCTACCTTTCCCTTTTTTGTATAAACGAAGTGTGTAATCCGGGTATTGCCCGCCCTTCATTAAAAACCTTCCTAAGAAATAGTTTTTCCTGGGCATCCAGTAGCCGTTTATCTCAGATTTTGGATTTTGGATTTTGGACTTAATTTCCGAAGCAAGCCGGGGAGATACTACCTCGTCGGCATCCATTTGAAGAATCCATGAACCTTCTGCCATATCTATTGCCATCTGCTTATTAATGTGAAAATTAGGCTTGTTAGTCGTTATTTTTACCCTGGCTCCAAATCTTCTGGCAATTTCAACCGTCCTGTCATTTGATGTTCCATCAACCACCACAATTTCATCAACCAAGTCCTTTACGGACTCAAGACATCTTCCGATACTTTCTTCCTCATTATAGACAGCAAGAACTACTGATAATTTTTTCATTTTATTTCCGCCACAAGCAATGCTGTTTCTCCATTAAGATATGGGATTCTGTAAAGAACACGCATAAACTCTTTCTCTTCATGAGGATTTATTATGTATAGAGTATTTTTACTGATTTTATCATCTACTCTCCCGAATACATAATTGTCAATTCTGTGCTCTTCTGCAAACCCGCCCGATACTGTTCCTCCTATTTTTTGGTAAAGCTCCGGGTCATATCTTTTATAGTACAGATAAAACATATAGCTTTCAAAAAGTCGGTCCGTGTTTGACACAACTACTTTCTCATATCTATCCTCAATTTTTTCTGCCCGGGCAAAAGCATTGAGAATTCCATATTGAAAATGGCTCGACAGCTCCCTTGGAACCAAAGTAAAGTACGAGTGAAAAAACCACAGGGCAAATATAAACGCTACGAACACCGATCCTGCTAAAACTACCGGCCGAAACTTTTGAAAATAATTTATAAAAATCAAAAACCCAACCGCTGCAAAGATTTGCGGAACAGGCAGGATAGAAAAAATTCGCATTGGATGAGCATAACCTGTTGTTATTGCCCCTGGAATAATAGCAATTACGCTCCAAGCAAAAATAAATATTACGGTTTTTGTAGGAATTCCAGTCCGAGTTAAAAACAGAAGCCCTAGGATAGATAGCGGCAGTTCGAACAAATATAGAAGCCCGAGTGCCGGCGCTTTAAATTGTTCACCGCCCTCGTTTAAAAACAACCACTGGGGATTAAGATGTGAAAGATAGGCTTTTGATATCAAAAGACCGGATGCTACTTTTCTATTATCAAATAAAACTCCAACTAAATCACCTTTTGCCCTATTTTCATCAAGCCTTTCTTTTTGTATTTTAAAATAATCGACTGAATATTCTAATAAATTTGTTGCTTTGAAGCGGATAAGTGCGTTCTGATCGAATGAAGTTGAAAGTATAGGCAGGGCAACGATAAATCCAATAATTGCAGAAATAATTACGGTTTTTTTATTTGCGATTAAAGTTTTAAAATGCAATATAGCCAAAACAGCTAAAATTAATGGAGCTACAAGTTTAGTGCTTTGGTAGGAATTGAAAGAAAGCCCGAAAAATAAAGCAGATAAATAAAGATTCCACTTTTGTTTATTAATAAACCTTAAAAAAAACAGTAGTCCAAAAATTAAGAAGGAAAAAGAAGCATTTACCTCGTGTCCCAATCTTGATATGTAAATATGCCATGGAGAAATAGCAAATAGACAAGTCGTAACAAAGGACAGATCGAGTTGTGATTTTCCAAGTCGAATGGATTTGGCACCTATGGCTAACTCCTTTATGAGAAAATAGACGGCTATTACGCTTAGCGTTGAAAGAATTACGGAGGGAAGTCTAACTGCAAGCGGATTTAAACCAAATAAACCAACGAATGGAACTGCCAAATAAACATAAAGAGCCGGTCGATAGTCGTCATAAGCACGAAGTAAAATAGGAAACTTATTCCCATATTCATCGGCTCCCGTTTTGAGAATTGAATAAGCATTGTAACCTATTGAAACTTCATCTACTGTAGGTTGGGGAGGTATTGAAGAAAGATTAAAAAACCTAAAAAACAAGGCAAGAATAAAGATTATAATTAATAAAACCCTGCCTGCCGGCAGGCAGGCTGTTTTCAGCTTATTCATTAATTCTTTTTTGAATAATGAAGCCGCTCGGAAGTTTTTTCTCCCAAACAACCTCTCCTTCTTTTATAACAGTTTCAAGCCACCCTTTATGAGACCACGGTTTTGAAGAATCCGGCTCCATCAAAAGATAAAAAGTTCCTTCTTTTTTGTTCCCCGGAACAAATCCGTATTTTTTACTCCCGTACCACCATAAAAGATAATCATATGGATAAATATACACGGGTGGAGAAAATATTAATAAGTTAAATTCCTTTTTCCCCGCATCTTTGTAAATATAATCCATAGCGTTTTTCTTGCCGGCAATCTTTGCAGTCCCTCCGTAATCTTTATAATCATAGACGAATGTTTTTATTATATTAGGAAAAGCTTGCGGAAAAGATATTGATATGAAAATTAAAACTATAATTTGAGGGAGAACTTTCTTCGCTTGGATAGACGAGATCAGAATATAAACCAATAAGACCACATAAACCAGACTTAAATGCAAAAGATAGTAGGAATAAACTGCATTCCTCAAAAATCCCAAAATCAAAAAAGTTACAAAAGGCAACGATAGTAAGTAGATAATGAAACTCTTCTTATCTTTATCCTTTTCTTTAACAATAAAGAACAAAGTACATGCCAGAAGAAAAATAGCGATAAATTCTCCCGAAGCAAAATTCTGTTTGGGAAAACTGTCAAAAACATTAAAAATGAATGATCCCAGATGGTCTCGCAGTAATAGCTTAATAAACATTAGTGTAATCTCTGTTTTATCCGGATTTGAGGAGTAATCCAGAAATCCCCTTATCGCCATGAAATTATGTTTTATTTCAAACAGAACCATTGGCAACAATGCCAATACAAATCCGGAAAACACGACTAAATATTTTTTAAAACTTCTAATTTTTAAAATTAAAGCCAAGTAAACAAGCAGTCCAATTGACATTGGTACAGCAATAGCAAATTGAAAATTATAAATAAATGCGGAAAAAAATGACGCTCCAAAAATATACTTATTATTTTTGGCAAGAGACAACTTATAAGCGCAGTAAAATGCGAGTAAGATAAAAACCGGAGCACCATGAGAATTCCATACAAACCTGGATTGAGAAATAAACGGCGGAGACAACGAAATCAAAGCAGCAACCAATAAGCCTCCTAATTTACCGAACAGCTCTTTTCCCAACAGATAGCCTAAGATTATCGTTAATATCCCATAAAGAAACATTAAAATAATCCCTCCGTATGGATTTCCTCCGCTTAATAAGAAAGGGATGGAGAGAAAATAATAATGAAATGGTCCCTGAAATATTCCCCTAAACCCTGCCGCCCCCGCACCGATTTCCGATCCTATCAGTGTTGGTTTGTGGTCTACAACGATTTTTTTTACCGCGAGATAATCTCTCCCCTGATCAAATCCAAAAAGATAATTCCCGCTTAGGAGATCAACAGACCTAAGCATAATCCCAAAAACAAGAGCTGTTCCTAAAAATATGTATATAAGAATATTGAATGCCTTCATTTACTAAGAACTCTTAGAGTATAGTATAATGCTATATTATTGTCCAAATATGATTTCTTATAAAGGCTTCTCTACCCTTGAAATATTGGAAGGTGCATCAAATTATAACTCCTGGATTGCCGAAAATTTTATAAAAAAACTTAAATCTCCCGTTATAGAAGTAGGATCAGGAACGGGAAATATAAGCATTTATTTCTCGCAACAAAAAGAACTTTTTTTAACAGATAAAGACCCGGGATTAATTACTCACTTAAAAAATAAATTTAAACGAAAAAATATAAAAATTAACACTCTGGATATCTCAAAAGAAATACTACGAACTTTACAAGGGCATTTCAAAAGCGCGATAGCTATAAACGTTTTGGAACATATAAATGACGATGGGAAAGCTTTTAGAAATCTGCATCGGCTTCTTGTTCAGGGAGGGAGGCTTTTTATTCTGGTTCCCGCAAAAAAATTCGCATATACAGGGCTTGATAAAGCACTCGGGCATTATAGACGGTATGAAAAAGAAGAATTGATCGAAAAAATAAAATCGGCAGGATTTACTATAGAAAAGACTTATTTTTTCAATTTTATCGGTTTGTTTAGCTGGATTGTTAGGGATAAAATTGAAAGGGGCCACACATTAAAACTTTATCAAGTTGCATTGTTTGATAAATTAGTTCCTGTTCTTAAAATAATTGAGGGGATCATAAAGCCGCCACTGGGAGTTTCTTTAATTGTAATTGCAAGAAAAAAATAGTCTTATTGAACTTCTGCAATTACAATAGCTGATTTTCCGTCCAAATAATTAATTTTTTTAAGTATTTTTGCTCCATCTCCAAAATCATCCATGGTCCCAACGAAAAGGGTCTTCTCTTTTTTCTCACTATCCCAGACTATTTCTTTAAATGTAAACTTATCAAAACCCTTATGATCTTGCGCAAATCCTCCGCTTAATGTTCCTCCTAGTTTTTGATATGAGGCAGGATTAAATTTCAAATAATATAAGAAAAACATGTAGGATTGATCCAAAGGGCTTACATTTGAAACTACTATTTTCTGATAGCGACCTTTAATAGGAGCAATGAAGTCTATGGCCTGCTTATATCCATACTGCCAAGCTTGAGAATAATAATAATTTTGCTGTACAAAATACTGATTGAGATAATATAGAATATTAAAAATAAAAAATAAAATACATAAAGCAAATATTAAATATTTTATATTTATATTTACTATTTTATATTTTATATTTGATATAAAGCTTGCGGCAGCAAGCGCTCCTATTGCTGTGAATATTTGAAATGTTGGTAAAAAATTTATGGTTCGCACGGCATGCGGAACTCCGCTTGTCACAGACGCAGGAATTGGCGCAATTAAGAACAGTGCCAAGATCGTAAGCTTAGTTTTCTTAGGATAATTGCCAAAAAGCAGAAAATAAATTCCCGCAAGCAAAAATGGAAGTTCAACCAAATACATTAGACCCATAAATGGGGCATGATGACGCTCTATATCGCCCGTTATAAACAGCCAGTTCAAGTTCCAGTGAGATATGTATCCCGAAATTATAGACTTTGAATATTCAACCCTTCTGTTGTCTAAAATGAGCCCCAAATAGTCATTATTTTTCCTATCCTGCTCAAGTTTTTGAACATTTTTTTTTAAAAATTGAGTTTGGTCCGAGAAAACACTCACCCCTCGTGCTCTCATTAAGGAATTGGGGTCTGATACAAGAGTCCAAAACATAGGGAATACAAATATGGCTCCGAAAAGTAAAGCCGATATTAACCATTTCTTCGGTATAGCCAAAATATCTTTCCAATAAATTAATGCAAAAACAAAAAAGAGAATAGGAATATAGACTTTTTCGCTTTGATAAACATAAATACTTAGGGCAGCAAAAAAAGCAGAAATAAATAGATAAGCTCCTTGCTTGAAACCTTTTAAAAAGAAAAGGATTGAAAATATATTAAAAGCCAGTCCCACCTGCGTTTCAAAAGCAACACGGGAGAACTGCACATGCCAAGGGGATATCGCCAATAAACCTGCTGCTAAAAGCGGCAGAATTTCTAATCGTTTCGAATTTTTATTAAACAGCTCCTTTACTAGAAAGTAGGTACCTAATACTCCCAATACCCCGAATATTGCTGCAGGAAGTCTGACTGCAACAATATTTAAACCGAAAATCTTTATAAAAGGGATAATTAAATATGCATATAATGCAGGCTTATAATCGTCAAAAGACCTTAGGATAATAGGCAAAAATTTTCCATATTCATCTTTTCCGGTCAGCATTATAGAGTAGGCATTATATCCTAAAGACGCTTCGTCCCAATCAGGAGAAGGAGGCACATTTCCTATTTGCCAAAATCGAATCAGAATCGCTACTACAATAATTGTAAGCAAGAATAATTTATTCATATGCAACCAAAATTTCGTTTCCGTCCAAAAGTTTAAACTTTTTAAGAATATTTGCATCGCTTGGAATTTTGCCGGGAGTATCCAAATAAAGTATTTCTTTGCTTCTGTCAATATTATTTTTCACCGATTCGGAAAATTTGTATTTCCCAAATTCCCTAACATGCACAAATCCGTAAACCTCTCGTTCTATTCGGGCTTCTTTCCTGAAGCCTGAAGGGTCGTATTTTGTGTAAAATAAAGCATAAATATATGGTCTCCCTAAATCCTCTGTTAATATTACTTTGTCATATTTTGCTTCGTTATTCTTTACAAATCCTATAGCCTCCTTATATCCATATTGCCACTCACTGGAGAATTCACGAGGATAATGAACAAAATAATTGTGATAGAAGTATAGGAAATTAAAAATAGCGACTATCGAAACTAATCCGCTCAAAATTGGACGGAGTTTGAAATTTGAAATTAAATGGTAGAGGCCATAAGCTGTAAGAATCTGAAATGTCGGCAGAACCGCTTCAATACGCAGAGCATGAGGTGTCTCACGAGCTGTTGCTGCCGGAATTATTCCTAAGATCAACCAAATCGGAATAATCCACCAGTATCCTTCACGCTTCCTAAAAAGCAAAAGAATTCCTGCTATAAAAAACGGAATTTCCCAAATGTACATTTGCCCTACATCACGAATCGAAAATTTAGGATTACCATCTCCTTTTATAAACAGGAATTCGGGAGAGAAATTATCAAAATAGTGATTAAGGAATGAAGCTGCAAAGCCTAATCTTCTGTTGTGAATTATTTTCGACCAGAAAGCATTGTTGTCATTTGCTATCTGTTGATTTGCTCTATCAACAACCTGGCTATCCGTAAAAATATTTACCTCTTGAAACCTAAGCTTGGCTTGGGGAGTTAAAAGGAAAAGAAACAAGGGCAAAAAAAATACTGCCCCCAAAATTAAACTTACGAAAAGTTGCTTTTTCAAAGCAAAAAGAAGATATTTTCTTTGTGAAATTAGAAGAACCAAGAGAAGAAGAGGAGCAAGAATTCTTGCAGTGTTGAATGTGTACATTGAAATGATAAAAGAAATTACAGACAGAGGAAGAAGCCATTTATTGCTAAGCGAACTGAAAAACAGAAAAACTCCCAAAACTATAAAAAAAGTTGCAACATTTGCTTCAAAAGCCGCTCTTGATAAAAGAATATGCCAGGGAGAAATTGCTAACAGTCCTGCCGCCAAAAGCGGCAGAATTTCCAATTTCCAATTTCCAATTTCCAATTTCGAACTCACATTAAATATTCTCTTCGTCAAAAAGTATGTTATTAAAACCGTTAAAACTCCAAAGAAAGCGGAAGGGAATCTGGTTGCAAATTCGTTTAAACCGAATATTCTTACCGGAATAACCGCCAGATACGCATAAAGGGGAGGTTTATAGTCGCCGAAAGATTCGATATATGTCAAAGGCAAAAATTTCCCGAACTCATCTCTCCCGTCTGTTCCCAAAGAATAAGCATTGTATCCCCAAGCAGCCTCATCCCATGTTAGAGAAGGAGGATTGGTTGAAATTGAAAAAAAGCGAAGAAAAATCGCAAGCATTAAAATTAATGCTATAAAGAAGTACTTCCTCATTACTGATATTATATATGAAACCCGAAACAACAAAATTTATTTGTTTGGTGGAAAATATTCCATCATATTAAAAGCGCTTGATCCATCTTTCCATTTTACAATTCTTACTACCTTCACATTTTTTGCAGGTATCGGACATGCTCCGCTGTTAACATACAGAACATTCTTCTCGCCGTTAAGTTCTCCCTCACTATTGTATTCAGATGATAAAGGGCAATCATAAGGAATAAAAACAAACTTATCAAATCCTCCAATATCTTTGGGCGATCCCATATTCTGGTATTTATTAGGATCAAATTGACTGTAAAAAAGCAAATATATGTATGGGCTAGGGTGAGCCTTTGTTATTACTATTTTTCGATAGCGAGGATATTGTTTGCCTATTTCTCCCACCAATTCTTTAAAAGCATATCCTCTATACCATGGCTTATGATTTTCCTGTCTCACGTAATACTGCAACAAATAATAAGATAGTTCCCAAAATGCGAATATTATAAGAAAAGCTATCAAGACCTTTTTAATAAATGGAATTTTGCCTTCAAAAAAAGATACTAGTCCAAAAGAAGAAAGAAGAGATATAGGAAAAATTATAATGGCAGATCTATACACATTTGGTACTTCATCAAACGTTAGTGAAACGGGGATCAGCAAAACAAGCCACCATAATATCATAAGCATTACTTCGGGGATTTTTTTCCTAAATGCCAAATAAAAACCCAACAAAACAAATGGTAATTGCCAGAAAAAAACTAATCCAGAATCGGGAATTTTCATTCTTTGCGGCAGTCCTCCGTTTAGAAAGAAATAGTCAAGCGTAAAATACTTCTGATAATTTTCAAAGGCCGTTCTGGAATAGTTAATCACCTTATTATGAAATACTCTCGTTACAATCGCAGGAATCGATCCGTTCTCCCTTATTTGTTCTTCTAAAACCAGTTTGGTTTGGGGATGTTCAAAGATATTTATTTGGCGAATTCTACTGGCAGAATCAAGAAGAGTATATGCCGCGACAAAAAAAATAATTACTGCAAAAAAAACAAAGTATTTTTTCTTGATTTTTGAAAAATTGTCTTTCTTTTGAAAGGAGAATAGAAAAATCAACAGAAGCATAGGAATAAAAATGCGCGAAGCAGTATAAGACAAAACCGATAAAATAGCACAAATAAAGGAGACTATAAACCATTTGTTTTTATTTTCTTTTGTAAAAACATTTAAAGAATAAAGCATTAACAAAACAAAAAAAATGGAAACTACAACTTCGCTAACCGTCCTTGATAAGTTAATGTGCCAGGGAGAAATCGCAAGAATAAAAGATGCAAAAAACGCTAGCTTTTTATCTTTGAATAAATTTGAAATGAAGAAATAAAAAAGAACCACAGTCAAAGAACCAAAAATAGCAGAGGGCAATCTTACGGCAAAAGGGGTAAGTCCAAAAAAATAGACAAAAGGGATCGCAAGATATGAATACAAAGCTGGCTTGTATTCTCCAAAAGACTTAAGTGTTAACGGCAGGATTTTTCCATATTCATCGGCACCGGTTTTTAATATTGAATAGGAGTTGTAGCCAAAAGCTGCTTCATCTGCGTCAAAACCAGAGGGGATATTTCCCAAGTTCCAAAATCGTAAAACAAAACCTAAAAAGAAAATTAAAAGTAATAAAAAATTTATCCTCTTAAACATACTATTTTAAATCTAAAATCCGGAAAACTTCCGAACCGTCTACCCTTTTTATTACATCTATTACCCTGGCTCCTTTAGGGTCTTTGCATAAAGAACTGTTCACATATAGGATTCCCTTCTCTCCTGTTAAAGCTTCAGTTTTAGGATCGACTTTCAACGGACATTCTTCTTCAGAAAATCTATAATTTGCAAAGCTTACATGATCCGACTTTTCCATATCTATATTTTTAGTTTGATTTTGGAAAAGAGCCGGATCATATTTGCCGAAAAAAAGGAAAAATATTGTAGGAGCTGTTTCTCTTGAAGTAATAATCGCATATTTATAACTGGGAATGTAAGTATTTACATTTTCAACTAATTCTTTATATCCGTCTTGCCTATACCATGGTCTGTAAACCTTCCCCTGAATATAATATTGGACAATATAATATAAAAAATTAAACATTAAAAATAAAATACATAAAGAAAATATTAAATATTTTATATGCATATTTACTACCTGCCTGCTCGCCTCGATTCGGCGAAGCGGGCTGGCAGGATGCGCAAAGCATACTGCTCCATATGCTGACAATATAGAAAAAGGTACAACAGCAAATAATGTCCGCTGAAGATTCGGGATATCATCAAATGTCAGAGCCGAGCCTACAAAAGAAATTAAAAGCCACAGCAATAAAAATATTCCTGTCCTTATTTCTTTTTTAAAGAGTAAAAATAATCCTATCAAAATAAGGGGCAGTTGAAAGATGTATAAGAGTCCCGATCCCGGGATTCTATATCTGTCAGGAAAACCTTTATCCAAAAAGAGAAAATCGAATGAAAAATGTTTGAAATAATTTTCACTCATCGTCAAAAAATATCCGGTAATCTTATTATGAAAAAGCCGAATCAACGGGTAAGGTAGTCCTGCTACCGAGTCTATCGTGATTTGCTCTTGAAGTACCAATTTTGTTTGCGGATGATTAAGAATGCTTAAATCACTAATTCTTGCCGTCAAGTTCTTATTTGAAAGTATTATCAAAATCGGAGCAATAATTATAACCAAGAATAAAACAATCTCAAGTAATAATTTTCCGCGATTTCTCTTCTGCATCCATGAAGTAAATAAAAACAATATTGGAATTAAAAGAGGCGTAAAAGCTCGAGGAGCTTGATAAATAAAAGTATTTATTCCGAAAAATAGATAAGAAAGAACTCTTAAGTAAACATTTTTATTTGAGGAAACATAAATCCATACTGCTAAGGTTATGAAAAAAAGCACAATGACATTGTCAGTTGCGGTTCTGGATAAATTGATATGCCAGGGAGAAATTGCCAAAAACAAAGCTGAAAGCAGGGATATTAATCTTTTGTTCTTATTTTTTTCAAATAGTTTCACGGATAAAAAGTAGATTAATGGAATAGTAAGGGAACCGAATAAAAATGAGGCAAGCCTAATTGAAAAAGAATTAAGACCGAAAATCAATATGAAGGGAATCGAAAAATATGAGTACCCATTTGGACTAAAGTAAAAAGACTCAAGGTGTATCGGTAAAAAATTCCCGCTGATATCGGAGCCTGTTTTCAGAATTGAATAAGCATTGTAGCCCAAAAATGCCTCGTCCCTATGAAGCCCTTGCGGTATTTGACCCAAAAACGCAAGTCTTAAGACTAAACCTAAAAGCATTACAAATAACAAAGGAAGAAAAAAATACTTCAAAATTTTAAAATTAGTTTCTCCAATTTAGATTTTAGAAGAATCAGCAAGAAGATGCAAAACAAAGTAGTCAACGAAATCAAATCAGCAAATAAACGGAGAGGAGATTCTCCAAAAATAACCTTAATGAGATGTTCTCCTTTTGGAACTCTAAAAGTTATTAATCCTCTATGATAGGCGTTCTGAAACTCTATCGGTGTTTTTCCCCCATCTACCAAGACCTGCCATCCCGGAAAATAAACTGTATTGTCCAAGACTTCCAAAGCCGTTTCGCCTTTCACTGTGAATTCATGAATATTTGATTTCCTTTTTGAGGCATTTATTGAACCTTGACCCGATATTATCTCGATATTTTTTTTGGGATAATCTCCGAAATCCCCTGCTGTCCAAATGGGACTTGCCTCGCTATGATAATAAGTTGTTGATGAATAATTAAAATAGAAAGAGTCTGGTTTTGAAGGAATGTAATTTACTTTCAGAAATTGAATAGAATAGATTAAAATTGCTGCGAGGATCGCGAGTCGAAAAAAATTATTAACAGACCTCAACCAAAGAGAAACCAGAACCACAGCTGCAAAACTTGAAATTCCAACAATTCTCCAGGGATATTGCAGGCTTTTCAAAAAGGGAACAATTTCCCAAACAGGAGTAGATATATTAAGTATTAATAAAGTCGAAAGCAGAAAAACTACGAACCAGAATATAAAAAGTTTTTTAGATTCGTTTTTTTTAAACAGAAATAATAGCGAAATTATGACTAAAAATAGGTTCATGGGGCCTATTTGCGGAGACAGCCCTCTCTCCCTATTTACTTCCGGTCCAAAACCCCAAGGGGAATAGACAAGCTTCCAAAAAGAAGGAAACTGAAGCTTAAACATATCAATAAATAATTTTGCATTTGTATATTTTGCCTCAACAATTGCAGGAAGCCAAAAAAAAGCAGAAATAAAAAGTCCCAGAATTAATATCGATAAGCTCTGGAAAATAGCTTGTTTGTTTTTGCCTCTCAAAAAAGAATATGCTAAGAAAATTGGAGTGAATAATAAACTGACAGAATTGTGGGAGAGAATTAAAAGCCCGTAGAGAACTCCTCCGGCGATAACATATCTTAGGTCTACTTTTTTTGATGCTTTTTCTATAAATAAAAAGACCAATGGAACAAGAGACAAAGCCATGAGCTCCGCAACTCCGGCTCTAACATATAAATTAAGAAAATGATATGGGGTCAGACCATATAATATACCCCCAAGCAAAGCGGCATATTCGTCTTTCACTAATTCACGAATCCAAAGATAAAATGAGACGAATGAAAGGATAAATGAAAAACCGATAATTATTTTAAAAGTATTTTCCAAACTTATACCTATAGCATTTAAAGGAATCAAAAAGATTCCCGGAAGGGGATAATAGAAAATTAAAACAGGCGATCCATATCTGAAGTTTAGATCCCCCGCCCAACGCAGGGGAAACTGACCGTCATTAGATGCTTTAACATAAGCGCCAAATCTTGCAATTATCGCCTCCCCGTCGTGAGAAGCATAAAAATTTGAGGAAAAAAGAGGAATTACAAATATTAATGACACTAAAATTAAGAAAAAGATGTTTTTAAATTTGTTATTTATTAACAACTTCATTTTTTTGAGGCCAAAAATAGGCGGAGGTGAAAAGTAAAGACAAGAAAGCTATGTGATTATTATTAAAGTATCTTGAAAAATACCAGTAAACAAATAGAAATATTCCATAAACAATAACAAGGATTTTAACCGAAAGATTTTTTTTAAGATATTTGATCAGAAACCAAAGAAGAGGCAGTCCCACGACAAGCTGGAAGATAAAAAATGGGAAAGTCTTGTCATGAATGTCCTTAATGATTCCGAATTGATTGAGCAGCATTCCAAAACCATACCCTGAAATAGGATAGCTGAATTCTGTGTTGCCGGAAAGGTAAAGAATTGTACTTTTGTAAAATGCCTTAGGATTCCAGAGAACAAAAGGCAATACGACGCTTGCAAAAGTAAAAGAAAAAAGACTAAGAGTTTTAAAAATTTTGTTTTTATGTTTAAAAAATAAATATGCAAAATAAAAGGGGAATAAAGGCCAAGCCGATTGCTTAACGGCAAAAGCAAAAGCCATCAAGACCGCTGATAAAAACAACTTCTCTTTAAACAAGAAATAGAATCCTGCGAAAAGAAATCCAAACATGAAGTAATCGGAACGTCCTTCCAGAGTGTAATATATCATGGACGGATTAAATGCCAGAAGAAGCAGGAAGGAGCGTTTTTTCTCCCCTTCTGCTATTAATTTATAAGCGAAAAATAATGTAGTAAAAAAAAGAAAAATTAGAGGAAATCTTCCGTCAAAGTATCCAAATAGCCTCCCGCTTATAAAATAAAATGGTAAAGAGAACAAGAGATAAAAAGGTTCCATAACAAAATGCCATAGTGCCGGATTTTTTTCATTTGGATTATCTGAATAGCGCCACTTGGCAAGAGGAGTTTCAAGATAATGTTCGGAATATGGATTTTTTCCAATCAAAAGAAAACGAATTGCTGCCTCCTGCTGAATAATAATATCGTGAACTTGGTATGTAGGAAAAGTTGTATACCTTGTAAAAATTGTCGAAAAGAAACTGCTACCTATTATGACAATTAAAAGGGCCCAAAGAAGTATGTTTTTAGCTCTTTCGTAAAAGACTTGTTTTAATTTTGAAAGGTCAAGAACCAAATAAGAAATTAACCCGATAAAAATTAATGTAAAAAGCCAAAAAGGAGTACTTTTTGGCGCAAGTCCGACGGAAAGTATGTAGGGGATTATAAGAGCGTAAGCAAGAACGGTGTCCAGTTTCAAATTCATAGATACTTTCTCCTGATAACTAATAAAACCTAAAAGAACTTTATTCTTAAAAGCCATAAAATTAAAGGTGTTTTTTGCCGGATAGAAAAACTACTCCTCCCGAAACAGCCAGGCTGAAAAGAGTTATGAATATACCGAGATAAAAACTTAAAGGCTTATATTCAAAAATTACATTACTTTTTCCTTCCGGGACAACAACTGCTCGAAGCGCCGAATTTGCGAGAAATATTCTAGATGGCATATTGTTAACTTCTGCCTTCCAACCCGGATAAAAAGCATCTGACAAAACCAGAACCTGAGGTTTTTCACTTGCAACTTTTACTGCTACTCTATTGGGGGAATAAGATACTATTGAAGCCGATCCTACCCCAACCTTTCCGGCTAGGGGAACTTTTTCTGAGAGTATTACGGTTTTACGGCTATCAAATGAAGGCTCGTACAATTTATTGATTGCCTTTTTCTGATCCTGAATATTTAGGTAAAAAGATGAAAGGTACGCTCTTGGATAAACTTTCAGATTTTCAAAAACAATAAAATTTTTATCCTCCCATGCTTTCTTAAATCTTTCAGGAGAGAGCCTCTGCTTATTTATTTTCTCAAACTCCGACTTCTCAAAACCTATATATTTTATAGCCAATAAATCCATTATCCTGTACTTTGTACTCATTGCGCTTTCAAAAGGAAAATCTGAGACCGGATAAAGAAGAGCATCTGATCTTGAGAATATTCCATCATATTTTGCTTTTCTTGAAGAAGAGAGCAATTCGTTATATGCTCTTATGTTAACGGGGTCATACCCTTCCGGTGAATATATTTTATAAACTGTTGCAAAATTATTGGCAAGCGATGCGGAACCATAACCCCAATACCTGTGTAAGCCTTGATTTTTCTTTATGAATTCAAGAAAAGGCGCTCTTGGATAAAGAAATTCGGCATTCGAGAACGCAAAATATTTTTGCGCAAAAACAAATGATTGCAATGCGAATATCAAATACAAAACCAAAACCAAAGGTTTTCTTAAACTTTTTTTGAAAAACCCGAGCAAAACAATCGAAAGACAAAAAATAAAAACAGCAAAGGGGATAGCCGAATTTCTGGCTGAAATTATATACCAATCGTTTGGGAAACCTTTAATTTGGAGATTTGTCCGAATGGCATAGATTAAAAATAGCCCTAAAATCGCAAAGATCAAAAAAGGAGGAAGTATGGCAAGTAGCTTTTTCTTATTGTCGCTGTTTTCAATCCACCACTCAAGACCCAGAGCGCCCAAGATAGAAACCGCAAAGCTTAAGACAAACACTACCCTTATTGGAATTGCCGAAGATAGAAAGGGTACGGAAAAATCATATAACATTCTTGAGGTAGGAAAATCCAAGGCTAATGACAAAGATATAAGAGCGGAAAACAAAAAAAAGACAAAATAAGATTTTGCTTTTTTGTAAAGAGGAGAAAAAAAAGAAAGGATCAAAGGAACCAGCCCTACATAAATCATGTTTTCATAATATTGCCCCGGTCTTGATAAAAACCAATTTTGGGTAGTAATATTGCCAAAAAAATCAGGGACAATAAATGTTACCAGCTGATTCAGGGGAATAAGAAAGCTAATGTTTAAATCTTTAAGACCAACGGAACTTCTGGGAGACAATATATAAGATTCAATTCCCGGTACAAGTTGAGCCGCAGATATTCCGAACCCAAGCAGAATACCTACGCTGAGTTTAATGAAATCTCCAACCCTCTTTTTTTTTGACAAAAATGTTTTAAATAAGGCATAGGTAAAAACAAAAATTAAAAGATATATCGTAGGCTGAATGTATCCGGCCATAATAGACAAAGCAATGCTTATTGAAAGAAGAATCAAAAAAGATAATTTATTTGTTCGAGCAAATTTTTCAATTGAAAAAAGCGCAAGAGGAAGCCATAAAAAGGAATGAACTGATTGCCAAATTTCGGCATTCCAAATAAGCATAGTGGATGATAGAGAAAAGAAGAGGCTTCCGGCAAAAGAAGAGTATTTGGATAAAAGTATTGATCTTAGATAAAGATATGTAAAAAATCCTGATAAAATAACGGCGCTAAGTTTCAAAAATATTAAAGTTTGAACTTTTGAAAAAAATAACATCGAAAGGTGGAGGGGATAAAAAACGGCGCTTGCCCAATTAGCAAGATGGGGATAGCCTGAAAAATTATAAGGATTCCAAAGCGGTACGGTTTTGTTTTTTATCGAATCATAAGTAAAATCCAAAAGAGGATAAAACTCCCTAACTTCATCTACACTCATAAATTTAAAAGGAATACCTGTGGGAAATTTTTCCCAAATGATAAATTTCCATGGAGACCAGAAGGCAACCAAAAGGTTACTATTGAAGGGAATTTTGTCCAAAAAAATAGGGTGAAAAATGAAAAGAGAAAGAAAAGTAAAAATAAAAAAAATAATTAATAATTCTAGATAAGCTTTTTTTTCCATGTAAGGGGAGTTTTGTCATTTTTTATTTCCAGATCATCCAGGTACATAAATTTCTGAGCTCCTTTTTTTCTTGCCCATTCAATCATTTTCTTGACACCTTCTTCAAGACCTATCGTTGTCTTATATCCAAGACTTCTTTCCGCCTTGCTTACCGTGCACCAAGCATTAATTACTTCCTTTGGCCTTATTGGCAAAAATTTAGGTTTTAGATTTTTAGGGATGTTTCCATTAGGGAAGAAACTTTTTAAAACTACCCTCACCAGCTCATTAATTGAATATTCTTTTGTTGGGCCAATATTAAAAATTTCTCCCTCCGCTTCTTTAATAAATGCTGCTCTGATTATATATGGAGTAAAATCATCAATATAAGAAAAGGCCCTCTTTTGATTTCCATCACCATAAATATAGAAATTTTTATTATTTAGAAGGCAGTTAATAAAAATTGCGATAACATTTCTATAAGGATCCGCCATGTTTTGTCTCGGACCATATACATTATGAGGTCTGATTATTACATATTTAAATCCATGAACCTCACTTAAAATTTCAGTCGTCTTTTCCATGGCCGCCTTTGAAACGCCATAAACATCATCAGGACATCTTTCCATCCTCTCTTCAAAAGGAGGGTTCTGTGAGCCATAAACGCTCATCGAAGAAGTTAAAATCATTTTTTTAAAACCTGTACTTACACATGGAACAAGAAGGTTAAGATAGGCCATGTAATTTCTTTGCGTGCAATTAATGGGTGTAAATTGACTTCTTCCTTCTGTCGCATCTGCCGCTAAATGAAAAACTATTTCCGGTTTTACCTTTTTGATATACTCTTCTGTTTTCTCGCGATCCCTTAGATCAAGCACTGTAAAATAGCTTTTGGGATTTACATTATCCATATACCCTCCAGATAAATCATCAACGCCATATACTTCATGCCCCATATCAAGTAAATCATCGACAAGATGGCTCCCCATGAATCCTGCTGCTCCTGTAATCAAAATCTTATATTTAGATGGGGTCATAATTTAATAAACATTATAAGCAATATTGATGATGATTATCAATTGAGTAAATTACTCAGTTTCTATATAATAAGCTCAATGTATTTAGGAAAAAAAGTCAGTATTGTTTTCCCCGCTTACAATGAGGAGAAAAATATTGCGCAAGCGGTTAAGGATTTCAAAGCAACAAAATCAGTAGACGAAATAATTGTTGTAGACAACAATTCTACAGACAGGACAAATGACATAGCAAAGAAAGCGGGGGCAAAAGTTGTTTTTGAAAAGAAACAAGGATATGGATTTGCGTTAAGACATGGACTTAAGCAAGCAAATGGAGATTATATAGTCCTTTGTGAACCCGACGGAACTTTTTCTTCTCAAGATTTAAAGACTCTTCTCTCGCAAATGAATAAATACGATTTGGTAATTGGGACTAGAACCAATAAAAAATTTATTGGAAATGGGGCAAATATGGGTTTTATGCTTCGGTATGGAAATATTTCGGTTGCAAAATTCATGCAGTTTTTGTTCTCAACCGGAAATATGTCTGATTGCGGGTGCACCTTTAGAGTCTTTAAGAAGATATTTGTTAAAAAAATGCTTCCATATTTTACGGTAGGCACTTCTCATTTTCTACCCGAAACAGTAGTTTTAACCAGCATTTTAGGAGGAAAAATTCTTGAGTTGCCTGTTCATTATAATAGAAGAGTGGGTATCTCAAAAATAACGGGGTCATTTCGAAAATCTGTAAAGGTTGGACTTAATATGATTCTATTAATTTTAAATTACAAATTAAATCCCCCGAAGCTCTAATCAATAAATCTATATTTAATTAAACTCCAAAATGCAACTATTCCATCCCTAAAGGTATTTAATTTTTTTCCCTCCTCATAACCTCGGGGATTTGTGGTAATTGGGATTTCTTTTATCCTCAATCCTTTTTTAAGAAGTTTTGAAGTGATTTCCGGTTCAAAGTCAAAGCGTTTTGATTTTAGTCTTATGCTTTTTGCCTCGCTTCTGGGAAATAATTTATAACATGTCTCCATATCCGTAATCCACTGTCCATATAAAATACTGGTTAATAGGCTTAAGAAACGGTTTCCCAAGTAATGTATGAGAAATCTTATCCTCCTTTCCTCTTTCTTGAGATTTGGCAGTCTATTTAGTCTTGTCCCATATATGACATCCCTTTTGCCTTTTATATTACTGAAAAGTCTTGGTATATCATTGACATCATATTCCAAATCGGCATCTTGAATTATTATATAATCACCTGTTGCATTTTCTATTGCGGTTTTCACCGCTGCCCCCTTCCCCATATTCTTCTTATGACGAAAAAACTCGAAATTTTTAATTTTTAATTTTAATTTTTTAATTTCAGTTGCGGTAGTATCTGTTGAGCCATCGTCGACTACCACAATTTCTTTACTGGCTCCTTTTATTTTGAGGTTGTATACTTTTTCAATTACAGTTCCAATTGTTTTCTCCTCATTAAAAACAGGGATTATAATTGATAACTTCATGAGATTGCTATAATTTCCGAATCTTTCTTTTTATATAGTTTTTTCTGCCGGAACCTTTTCCCAATTATAGCAGGAAGGCTCAAACCGGCAAGAATGAATCCTAAAAAGAAAGCAATATCAAGTCTTATAATGGCCGAGAACAAATGACACGGCAACCAAAAGATATGAGATAAAATAAAATTTTGGTCTGAAATGTTTTTCCAAACAAAAATAAATTGGTTTTTGTATGCAATAGTTCTTATTTTAAAATCCGAATAATATTGCTTGATAGCTCCTTCAGAATGCTTATGTTCAACCACGCTCCTTTTTTCAAACAAGAGATTGTAGCCTGATTTATTAGCCCTATATGATAAATCTATATCCTCCCAATAAAAGGGGTTATAAAGCGGATCAAATCTTTCAAGTTCCTCAAAAAACTTCTTCCGAATTATGGAGCTTCCACCTGATATCCAGAATGTATCAGACTTATCAACCTCACCTTTCCTGTGAACCAAAAAGCCTCTTTCCCATGCGGCCTCCCCTCTTCCTCTGTAAACTATTTTTCCTCCCTCAATACTTTTGTCCATGCATCCAATTCCAAATAATTTTTCATCTGCTTCAAAATCGGCAATTATAGGGTTAAGAAAATCTTTCTCTGGAACAACATCTGTGTTTAATAAAACCAGGAATTCTCCTTCTGATTCCAAAGTTCCTTTATTTACCGCTGAAGAAAATCCTAGATTTTTTTCATTCCTAATTAGTTTAATAGTAATCCTCTCTCTCTTATCTAACTCACTTACAAAATTTTTAAGCTCCTGGTATTCTTTTTGCTTGGACGCATCATCAACAATAATTATTTCAGCATCAAATTTGCTTAAAGATTCTATAACTTTTGGAAGATTCTTTTTTATAAGTTCAAAACCGTTATAATTTGGAATAATGACACTGAATTTCATATTTAGAAAAGTGAATTATAGAATACTATCCTATGGTTTCCCGGAGGAACAAAAATTCCTCTAAAAGTGTGATTCGTTTTATATATTTTTGATTTTTTTCCGTCTATTGAAACCTTCCAGGTGGGATAATAAACATCTCCAAAAAATAGGAACCCATCGCCTGGATTCTCTGTTTCTATAATAACCTTATTATCGGAATACTGCATAATTTTTGCTTTACCAATATTGAGGTTTTTTGTATCCACCTGATCCTCAACAATAGCAGTTTTATTTAAATTTTGATAGAACATTTCGCTTAATTGGGCATTTTTCCTTTTTTCAACAATTATTTTTTCTACAAAGAAAGCTCTGCTTAAAAATTCTCTATTTAAAAATATCTTTGTTTCTCCTTCTTCAAATACTTTCTCAAATCTTGATGGATCAAGATCCGAGAAGGAAAGTACATATTTAACATTTAATAAATTTATAAATTTAGAATCTAAGTTATGAGGTGTTAAGATCCGGTTAAACCCAAAAGGCGGATCAATATTTGGTTCTCCTCGTTCTGATGCAGCCATTAACTCTGCATAGGAGTTAAGGTAGAGAGGATCATACCCTTCAATCGATTGAATTTTATAATATGTTGAAAAGTTTGGAGGAAAAATCCGGGAATCAGTTGACGCAATCCTGAAAACATCCTTGTCCTTTTTCAGGAATTTGATTGTTTTTGTCTGCGGATAAAAATATTCGGATTTTGTGAAGGAAGTAAATTTCCACCCAAACCTAAGCAAGTCAAAAGAAACAACAAGAATAATACCCAGCAAAACAAATCTCCTTAAGCTATCTTTCTTCACCATTGAGAAGATTATTATTAAAAAAATCCCAACAACAAAAATCATCGAAGGAAAGATTAAGTTTCTTTTTAAAACCGATAAATTTTCTTGAGAGATGCCGAACGGATTCCCAATTGAAGCTACCCAAACCAATACTAAAACCACTAATGGTATGAGGACCGAAACCAAAACTCTCTTTGTCATCTTTTTCTGCTTGATTAAAAAATCAAATCCAATCGCTGATAACACTGATAACCCAAAAGCGATTAAGAATATTAATCGCGTGGGCTGTGAAGATGAGATAAAGGGAACTCCGAATTCATATGGAAGCCTAGAGATGGGATTTTCTGTCGCAAACAATAACGCAACAACAATTGTACCTAAGAAAAATAATTTATTTCGATTAAGATCTGAAGCCAATGAGAACATAACAAAAACCAAGGAGATGATTCCCACATAACCTATTAATTCTCCATAATTCCATGTTCCCCAATAATTAAGAGTCGTAGGATTTCCAAAAAAATCCGGTATTAAGAACTGAACGAGATGTTGCAGTGGAACAAACCAACCCTCCTGTATCCATGCTTGATCCTGAATTCGAGCCGAAAGGTTAATAAATTGAAGAGTCGGAATCCACTGTATTGCTGTCGTAATAATAAATAATAAATAATAAATAATAAATAGACCTATCGTTCTAAACTTTTTCCCATACTCAAACCATCTAAAAATAAAATAAGCTATCGACATGACCGAAAGATAAAAGAAAATCTGAAGGTGGCCTGCAAAAAATGAAAAGATACTCGAAAACAATAAAACTCCGAACCAAATTAATAATTTTTTATTTTTGCTATGTATATTTGCTTTTTTATATTTAATATTTGATATTTCTTGAAAGTGTTCGAAAATTTTATCCACAGATAACAATAGTAGTGGCAACCACAACGCCGTATGCACGATATTTCCCCATTCAAACCAAGCGATAGAAAAACCTGAGAAAGAAAAAGAAATTGCTCCCAAAATACTTGCCCGTGAATCTAATTTAAGATTTTTGAGATAAGCAAACATAAAAAATCCTGCAAGAACAGGTTGAAGCATTACAAAAATTGACCAAGAGATGTAATAAGGCTTAATAAATAAGACTAAATTCAGCGGATAAAAAGTGCCGGACTGAAAATTTGCAATATGGGGTTTCCCTGCCATTTCATAAGGATTCCACAAGGGAAATTCGAAGCGTGCCAATGATTCCACCGATAAATTTTTCCATGGAATAATTTGTCTAACCGGATCGGTAATTAAGAAATTTTTATAAGGAATTCCGCGGGGATATTCTTTTGCATAAAGGTCACGAAAAGGATGATATAGTCCCACAATAGTATCTGCCGGAATGGGAAGAAGAGCGGAAAATAAAGTTTTTGAGAAGAAAATCAATACTACTATTGAAAATAGAATTAAATAAAACCTTTTAGTTAACAACTTAATCATTCTCTATTATTTTTTTAATTTCCTCGCAAAATCGTTTTCCTGCAAAATCATTTGCTCTTTTCTTTGCCTCTTTGGACATTTTTTCAAGGATTTTATCCTCGCGAGTCAGCATTAGAGTCTTCTCCTGAAGTTCTGAAAGAGTATTCCATAATAATCCGTTTTTTCCATCCTCTATAATTTCCTTTTGCCCTCCGGCATTAATCACTACCGGTACTGCCCCCGCTCCCATTGCTTCAACCGTTGAGATACCAAAATGCTCGGCGTACTCTGGGTGAGTCTCCAAATCCTCTCCGAATCCCGCAGCATGCCAATATATTTTTGCCCTTGAATAAATATCCCAGAGCTCATCATTTGATTTGTTTATCAGAAACTCAATAGGAAATCCTTTTGTTTCTTTTTTCATTTTGGAAAATTCTTCATAATCCCTATCTCTTATGCTTACCGCTAGAACAAAACGCCAGTTTTGTAATCCTTTCTTAAGTATTGATTTAAAAGCTTTGATCATTACTCCCTGTTTTTTATAATCCCCTATTGCTATATTTTTCACTCTAAATCTTCCGACATGAAGAATAATATTTTCTTTCTTTTCCTTTTTTGGTTTTAGGACAATGGGGGGATAAACAACTAAGCTTTCTACTCCAAAATCTTTATCAACAAATGATTTTGTAAAATAAGAATTACAAAAGACCTTTCTTATTCTTTTTATTTTAATTCTAGTTTTAAAATCAGATTTTGCATTAGGTATGGGCTGCTGGATATGAATAAAGAGTTTTTTTGAGAGAACAAAAGGGATACTTCCGTCAGAGATAATAATTATTGCATCATATTTTTTCGTTTCCAGCAATCTTTTCAAAAGTCCGAATTGTGGAGAAAAGATATTTTTTGCAATCCTTATTTTTGATAAATCAACGGAAAATCTTTCTGTTGCTTTTTTTAAATCCTCTTGATTATCCCAAAATAAGACCACTTCGTTGTCGGAAGATAGGCATTGAGCTATAGTAAGCATGTACTTCTCTCCTCCTCCCATGTCATCAAGGTAAGGATCAAAGACTCCTATTCGCATATTTAAATCAATTGTACCAAAACCCTTGCCTTGAACAAAGAGAAGAACTATTGCCAAATTCGAATTGCTATGTTAAATTGTTTATATGAATCAAGAAATTTTTGGAAATCCTATCCTTCTTTTGGCAATTTACATTTGGTCTTTGATATGGAAGGGACTCGCCTTGTGGAGAACGGCAAACCTTTCTCAGAGAAACTGGTTTATCGCAATCCTCGTATTGAATACTCTTGGAATACTTGAGATTATTTATCTTTTTAGATTTGCCGAAAAAAGATTAACACTAAAAGAAATTCGTTCCTGGATCCAGCCCAGCAAGTAACTAGTTTGTAGAGTCCCTAGTATCTATTTCCTACCGGATTGTTTTTCCCATAATTTTGCATAAGTTATAAACATTGAAAAGGATTGATAAATTGCCTCAATTATTCCAAGTGTTCCATTTTTATATCCTCCTTCTTTGAAATATGATTTCAAAAAAGCCGTAATCATCACTCTGAAAAATCTCCACAGACTCATATTCGGATGATTTGACTTAAATCTCAAATCAGCTTCAAACTCAGACCAATCATTAGTTTTTTCAACCATTCGAGTTAAATTCCTGTGTGTATAATGAAGAATAGGACTCTCAATCTCCAAAAGTTCTCCTACAACTTCCGGAGTCTCATGAACACTGCCTTTCCAACCTTTTAAACGAGGCTTATAAAAAATTCTTTGAACGCGGTCTTCAAATCCCCAATCTTGGCCATAAAAAAAGGTTTTTCTTCTGACAAAAAAACCTGCGATGTTTTTTTTATAATCAAAATTTTTTATCTTTTCCTTGACCTCGGCAATAAACCCTGGGGTTGCTCTCTCATCCGAATCAATGTAAAAAATCCACTCATTTTTTGCTAGAGATGCTCCCAGATTTCTTTGGGAAGAAAAATCCTGAAGTTTATTTTTAGTCACCTTGGCTCCTAAATCTTCTGCGATTTTAGCGGTTTTATCATCCGAATCATCAACAACAATTATTTCATCTGCCAAGTTCTTTATTGATTTTATGCAATCGGAAATTACACTCTCCTCGTTTCTTGAAATAATTATTGCTGAAATCATTTTTTTCTAAGATAAAAGCTTTGTGCTCCTGCTCCAATTATACCCAACCCCGCCAATAAAAGTCCTATTCTGAAACTCTCGGGAGCATAATTAAATACAACCCTATGTTTCCCATCGGGGACTACAATTCCCCTAAAAGCATAATCTACTCTGTAAATTTTCGAAAACTTATTGTCGACATAAGCTTTCCATCCCGGATAAAAAGGGTCTGTCAATATGAGAAGATTTTTTCCTTTCGAATCTGCCTCTATAGTTATTTTATTGGGTTTGTACTCTTTGATTTCAGCTTCACCGATATCGATTGATTTCCCCGTGAGTTCTATATTTTCTTCCGCAACCGCCTGTTTTTTAAGATCAACTCCCTCTTTTAAAATTAATCCGAGTATCTTTTTTTCCGATTTTTCGATTTTAATATTATTTACCAGAAATGCCCTCCTGAAAACTTTTTGATTCTCATATACTTGATAATTTGGGTCCTCATGTATCATCTTGAATTGATCTGTGGGATAAGTCCAAAAAGGAAAAGCCCAAACTTCTCTCCCATCGGCAATTTTATGGACAACATATTTTATTCCTAACAAGTTTAATGCTGTACCCGTATATGTTCCCTTTTTGGGAAATAAAACAACTGATCGCTCCGCTTTGTGATACTGTCCATCCGAGAGAGCAATCACGAGTTCTCCATACCTTTTAATATAGAGCGGGTCGTACCCTTCAACGGACGGAATTCTGAAAGTGGTAGAGGCTTCAGAGCCGAAATTCGCCAAAACTCTGTCATATCCTGAAAGTTTTGATAAGAATTTTGAGATTTGAACTTCAGGATACACCAGCTCTCTTGGTTTAAAAGGCTGCCATTTTATGGCAAATCTTAAGACATCAAAAGCCGTTAACAAAATTAATAAGGCTGAAATAATGATAAAAATATTTTTAATTTTTATAAAAAGCCCTGACAAAATAATAAAGACCGATGCCAAAAGAAGAAGTGTGGGGAGTTTTAAGTTTGATAAGGATATTTGTGATTTGCCTTCCGGAAAAAAGAATCCTGACAAAGAAATAGTCCACAGTGTAATAAATATTAAAACGAATGCTCCGAGCCAAACAAATACAGGCCTAAGTTTTCTATTTTTTAGATCCGCTGTCAAATTTTCAAATCCAAACCCGGCAAGTACGGCAAAGCAAAAAGAAAATAAAACTATAATTCTTGAAGCAGCGCTAGTTGATAGTACCGGAATCTTTAAGGTAATTAAAAGATCAAGTATCGGAGTTTGAAAAGCAAGAAAAAGAACCATAAGACCAAAGAAAAAGAAAAAGAGTATTAGCGGAGTTCTTTTTTTTAAGCTATAAAAACCAAGCATTAAAGGTGTAAGGCCGATATAAGCATTCCACTCCGCATAATGTCCAAACCAATCATTTCGCGTTACCGGATTGCCAAAGAAGTCGGGAGCCAAAAGGGTGGGGAGGTAACTCCAGGGAATTACCTCCGATTTCATAAAAATTTCGCTTCTAACAGAATTCAAATAAAGTTCGATCGAAGGGATAAGTTGAGGAGCAGAAAGAAGGAGTCCCCAAAATACCGATGCAACATTTAATAGAAAGACTTTGATATTTTTTTCGGTAAAAAAATTAAACAAAATATATATCAGAATAAAAATAAGAAAATATAAACTTGTCTGAAAATGGCCGCTGAAAAATGATAATGGAATACTAATTGAAAGAAGAAGTGAATAGTACCATTTTTGAGTAGAGCTGATTTTTTGAATGGCAAAAAGGGCGAGCGGCAAAAAAACAATAGCATACCCGAGTGTCCCATACATCATCCATGTGGTTAAAAAACCGCAAAACATAAAAGCAAGTGATGAAATAATGGAAGCGGTTTTGCTTAATTTTAATGAACGGACGAAAAGATAAGTAAAAAATCCTGCCATCAATGGCTGAAGTAAAATTTGAATGCTCCAAGCATCAATAAAGGGAAGAATAAAATACAAAATATTCAGAGGACTTAGAGCTGCCGACTGATAGTTGGCAAGAAGAGGTGTTCCCGAAAATCCATAAGGATTCCAGAGAGGTATGCTTCCCGATTTCCAAGTGTCAATAACGAGCTTCTTCCATGGATAGATTTGGCTTATAACATCCGGTGTCGCATTATTTTTTATTGGTCCCCAGAATTCAGGGTAAGAACTCCATGGAGCAAAAAAGTTAACAAGATAATCCGAAGGAAAAGGAACTAACCCTTTCAGAAAATAAGGGTAAGAAAAGATAAGCCAAATGAAAACCAGAAATAGGATCGGCCAGGTTTTCCTGAAGGACAAGATTTTTGATTTGAAAATTAAAAATTTTAAATTCATTTTAAATTAAAAATTGAAAATTTAAAATTAAGGACTACAAATACTATAATAGCGCCAAAAGACAATAAAGAAATTAAGTTTGCTATCTTCCTTAATTTCGTGTCTTCAAACTTAACATCAACGATATGCTTTCCGTTTACAAGCTTAAAAGTCATGAGCCCCCTATGGTTTGGATCCTGAAACTGTACTCCCCGATACTCTTTGCCGTCAATGTAAACTTTCCAACCCGGAAAATACAAAGTATTTTCTTTTATTCTGCTTGAGTATAAGGATTCTATTTCGTATTGATGGTGGATGGATATTCTTTTCAGCTTTTGAATCTTTGCTTGGCCCTCAATAATCTCAATGGTGTCAATTGGTCTTTGCTCCATAAATCTTACTGACCAGCGCGGAGAGCTTTCTCCCGTATCCGTCGTGCTTTCATAAATTCCCGTATAAAAACTTTCGGGTTTGTTAAGATAATCTTTTGCTTTCCAATAATCTTTTGTTAATCCTATTGTGGAGATAACAACTAGAATTAATAATATTCTCTTAAGTTTCGAATTTTTTATCGAGTAAAATAAAAATCCCCCTAATAATGCTGTTGAAAAAACCGAAACCGATAAAAATCTCCATGGAAATTGAAACTTTTGAAGGGTGGTAAATGTCTCCCAAATAAACTCGGACTCTTTTAGCATCAAAAAAACCGAAAAAATAAAATAAATGAAAGTTATAATGTATAAGAAAAATAATTTCTTTTCCTTTTGTAGCAATCGACGAACTACGAACAAAGCACCAAAAACAAAAACCCAATTAACTATTCCTATCTGAACGGAAAACTGGCCTGTTCCGCCAAAGCTCCAAGGTCCATATATCAAATCTTTAAAATCAACAAACCTTGTCAATGCTTCTGTCCCTGTTACGATATCCCGGAGAGTGTACTTTCCTTCAAGAAAAGCAGGAACCAAAAAGAAAGACGACAAACCGAAGCCCACTAGAGTTATGAATAAAAAATTAAGAATTAAGGGTTTTCGATTTTGCGAATAATAAATGATGTAAAGAAAATATAATGCTATAAACGGCAAGAACATAATGGCTATAGCATTATGTGAAAGAATAAGTCCGGCAAAAGAAATTGAGCATCCAAGAAGATGCCAATATGAATATTTTTTCGAAAGTTTTAAGAGGAAATACAGAATCAACGGCGGAAAAACAAATGCAACATGCTCTCCAATTGCTCCTCTTACATATAAATCTACAAATCTGTAAGGAGTAAACATGTAAAGAACGGCTGATGCTATTCCGGCAGTATTCCCCAAAAAGTTTTTGATCCAAAGATACATGGCAATTCCGCTTGCAACGAATGCAAGGGCGAAAACTAGTTTTGTCGAATCAACAAGCGAAAAACCCAGGAAATGAAATAAGGAAGCAGCATAGGAAGGGAACGGATACAAAAACATCAGGATTGGATGTCCATATCCCCAGTTTAGATTTCCTGCCCAACGCGGAACAATATTTCCTTCCGAAAGATTCTGATAAAAATTAGCAATTCTTGCAACATGATCCTGCCCGTCATGCGTCACCGGAAGTCCCGGATGAAGAAGAGGAAAAAGAGGAATCAAGGAAATTAATATAATAAGAATAACCCCCCAGGGAATCCTATAAATCCGCATACCCAAATTATACACCGCAAATGGGGGAGAAATAAAATTTAATTCGTGTCCTTTCCTATCATTTCTTCAACTTTTCTTTTCGCTTCTTCCAAAAGCTCTTTTGATTTTTTCCTCGCCTCATGCGACCTCCTCACCAACCCCGCAATCTTCCCTAAGTAGAATGATAAATTAGATACTTCTACTATATGATAATGATTTGATATAGTTTTCCATGAAATCAAAATTAGGTTGTCCGTTTTTGGCTGGTAGTTTTATTTTTATTTGTCTCATTCTGGCTTGACTGCATTTACGCCCATAATTATAGCGATATTGTTCTTTATTAAGAATTGTCACTAAAAACATAGCAATATACTTATTCATTCTGAACTTCGGAATAAGTTTTTCTACATGGTCGCTTGCTGAAAAATTTTCGGGCTGATAAGAACAATAGCCTAAAACAGCACTATCAATAGCCAATATGTTTCCTTCTTCTGTATAAAAATCATAAAAACCTTCTACGCCATTATTTGTGGCTTGCGTAGTTACATAAGGATATTTACCATATCCATATTCTTCTAATTCTAAAATAGGTGTAGTTTGACTGCCTGTAATTTTAAACAAATAATTTAAGTCAAAGTTTCTCCAAGAATCTTGCATCAATGAGAAACTAGAATTAATTAATGGGAGTTCATCTACTAATTTAATCTCTTCAATTTTAATTTCTAAGAATTCCGTGGGAACCTTTTCGGGTATGGGTAACATATCAAGTGTAATATTGGCTTCTCTACCGTGAGATGTGTAGCGAAATCTGTTTGCTTCAATTGCTTTACAATAATAAAGTTTTTCATTATAAGACATTTCTCTTTTAGGAGTTAAGACTTTAATGTTTTGTGCCGTATAAAATTTATCTTGTTGAATAAAAGAACTTAATAAATAAGTGCCTCCTAATGTAACAGTAATTAAACCAGCAGAAAAAGGCTCGGTGTCATTATAAGTAGATACTTTGCAGATAACTCCTAAGTTTTGGCTACTTCTAGAAACAAAATTGATATCACTATTGTCCTCATTAGTTTCTAATTTATATAAATCAAACTGATTACCATACCGTACGTCAAAAATTTTATTTAATGGTACTAAATTCATTTATTCAAAACATTAAATGCCACATACTTTTTAACCTCGTTTATAAAATCTTCTTTAGAAAGACTTGAATAATCAGTTTCCATATATGCTTCTGCCACCCATTCCTCTTCTGCTGAAACTGCTTTATTTATACTAAATCCCGCTTCGCTTTTTCTATTAATAAAATAAGAAATCCACTTTTCTTTTATTGAATCCCATTTACCGAAAGCATCAATTCTCCCTTTAATTTTTCTTTTAACGAATCCATCATCTTTATAATATCCAAAATATGTTTCTTTATTTTTTGGGTGAGGCTTGTGGGCAGTAAAAATCATCGCACATGATACTACAGCTACTTTAGAGTTTGCAAATAATTCGTTCGGCATTGATAAAACCGCTTCTAATGTATGCTTTTGCAATAATTGTTTTTTTAGCTCGTAAACCTTACCATTTTGAGCTAAGGCTCTTTCCATTGGCACAATTGCAATACATGTTCCACCGTCTACCAAACACTCTAAATTATTGAGAATAAATTCTAATTCTTCTGTATCAGTTTTTTTATCACCTTTATATGGGGGATTTAACAGGCCAACAGTTGGCATTTTTTTCTTAATTGCATCAATTATATCTTTATCAAAGCAGCTTCCTCTCATTATGTTTGTTTTACCATCTTGATGGATGTACATATTTGAAATCGCAAGAGCGAAAATGTGAGATTGATATTCAACACCAATAAGTTGGTTTGCTTTAATATTTTTTATTGTTTCCTGATCGTCTTTTGCATCTTGTATCATTTTTTGCATTGCACTAATCAGAAACCCTCCAGTTCCCGTACAGTTATCGTAGACAATTGTTTTTTTATTTACTTGAGCTAATTCAGAAAAAAGCTCTGTGATGTGGGGAGGTGTTAGCACAATACCTAATCCTTTATCGCTGTTGGCATAACGTAAAAACTCAATATACAACTGTCCTAAAACATCAAAATATTCATGTGTTTTAATAAATGAATTTATATTTTCATCAATTTCATCAATAAGATCCTTCAAGACATTATTCTTTGTAGAAAGTGAGGTATCTGTTTTTATAAAACTAAATTGAATATCCAGATTTTCTAATTTTTTCCCAATGATATTAGCACTCTCCAATTCATCAAGTACCGTTTGAACTAATGCATCTGCTAAATTTTGTGGTGTTTTATGAGACTTATAAGAAGCTCTAAATGCAGCATTTTCCAGTGCAATTAAAATACAACTTAACAATAAAGCTCTGTCTCTTTCGGGTATTTTGTTTGAGTGGAGCTCCTCGTTTAAATGTTTAGCGAAATCCAATAAAGTATTGTAATCTTGCCTAAATTTTTCAGGGCTTTTTAAATAACCATCAAGATAATTTTGTGCTGATAAAAGTTTTTCTCCAAATATTGAAGTAGCCTTTTTCTCATTTTTAAGCTGCAAAAAATGGGAGATTTTTAAGTGTCTAGCATCCTCGCCACTTACTGCGATTGCTAATATATCAAATTCTTTAGATAGGTACGAGGAATATAACAGTGTACCATCAACGGCATAATCAGAAAATTTGTCTTTACTCTTGCTTTCATGTTTAGAAACATCAGCTTTGCATTCAATTACAATAAGTAAATCAGAATTACTTTTAAATGTTATCAAAAATTCGGGCTTACCCTTCCCGCCACCCTTTTTTGAAGCTGTTTTTAATAATTTATCTATTTTAGGAATATCAGAGGCTTGTTCCTCTAATTCTACCAGATCTTTAAATTGTTCAAAATGAGAGCGAACAATACTTTCTGTTTTTCTTTCATTAGTCATATTAATTATTCTTTATAGTTAAAAGCTATTTTTAGTATAACAATTATATTTAAAAATCCAAAAGGTTTTTTATTTGTATTTTTTACCAATAATTTCTTAGGATACAGGCATCCATTGCCCTCTCTTGTTGATTGATATAACCTTACCTTTTAATTTGACAACCTCGGTAAAACAAACCATGTCATATTTTGGATTTTCAGGCTTAAGATATACATAAGGAGGGCTATCGTCCGACACAAATCTTTTTATGGTTGATTCTCCGTCAACATCGGCCATAACTATGTCTCCGGAGGAGAATTCCTTTTGGCTTCTCACTAAGACTTTATCTCCATCATCAATGCCCGCATTAATCATTGAATCCCCGGAAACCCGAAGGATAAAAACATCATCTTCAAGTTTTGCAACCTGCGGTGAAAGCTGCTGCCATTCTCCTTGTATTTCTACTGCTGTAATAGGAGAACCCGCATGGCTAATGCCCAAAAATGGTATCAGTGGCGGTTCTCCTAAAATCTCATAACCCAGGGGAAGAATTACTATGCCTCTAGCTTGGAATTCATTGCGCTTTATGAGCTTTTGGCCTTCAAGCTTCATTAGCAGATCGATTACTGATTGATTGGAAACTACACCAAGGCTGTTTTTCATTTCTTCAAAAGAAGGAGGGTAACCTGTACCCTTGATATATTTATATATCACCTCAAGAAGCTGTTTTTGTCTTTCGGTAAGAGCAGATTTACGCATGAAATTATATTAACTGACTATATAGTCGGGTGTCAAGTAGCAAAATAAAATGACTATATGGGGAAAGTGCCGCGGTTGAAGAGCCTTAGGTAAAAGTCTTTCACTCCTTTTTTTTGCCATTTTCGGCCGGTTCTGATTAATTTAAGACTTTCCCGAATTAAGGAAGCTTTTGTTCGCAATGGTGCATAGGTCATGCCGAATAGTAGTCGGTTTCGAGTAATATAGTAGTCTTGAAGATCTGAGCCTGATCCTCCGGAAGATTCTGCGTTTTTGTGCCAAACTATAGCTGCGGGTTCGTAAATAATTTTATGTCCCGCTTTCTTTATCCTTTGCGAAAGGTCCGCATCTTCGTAATAGAGAAAATATCTATCGTCAAACATTCCGACATTCTTAAGAACATCAGAACGAACCATAAAACAACATCCTGTTGCCAAATCCGTTTCCATTCGAATATCGAATTGTCCATGATCGACTTCATCCACCCCAATATTTTCCCCAATTAAATTTTCCCAATCCATTTTTCCTCCCGCATACCAAATCACCTTCCCCTTATCCGATTCTTTATACCGATCTTTGTGGAATTCATAACCTTTCTCGAAATAAATTTTTGGCACTACCCCACCAACACTATCGTGTTCTAAAGGCTCTAATAAATTTTTAACCAAGCCCGAATGTACAATAGTGTCATTATTCAAAAGCATTACGAAATCCGCACCGCTTTTTAAGGCAAATCTTATTCCCTCATTGTTACCGCCGGCAAACCCTAGATTTTTTTGGTTCTCAATAATTATTACATCGTTAAATTTTTTTCTAATTTGTTCAATTGATCCGTCTTTTGAGCCGTTATCCACGACAACTTTTTCAAATTCGAATTCCTTTTTGGAAATATTAGAAAAAGACAGAAGGCAATCAACGGTATTTTGACCACCATTAAAATTTAAAATGATCACAAAAATCTTTGGCATAAATTTAAGAATTTTTAAGTTTTTGAGATGTTATTTTTCTGGTAACTCTTAAAAGGATTTTCTTAAACGGGTTTTTGGTAACTTTTATTGTCGAACTTAAAAACCAATATTTAAATTTATTTCTTATTGCTTTTGCTTCTTTCATTAGTTTTTTTTGGAAATCGGCATCTTCTATTTCTTTAAATCCCTCCCTCTCCCAAAGCTTTGCGAAAACTATCTCCATATAAAAAGCCTGAAGCAAGCTTAAGATTAGCCCATGAAGACCTTCTTTATATCCTTTCTGGAGAAAAAAAGTCTTTAAAAAATCGTCAACCGGAAATCTTAAAGCATCCAGCCAATTGACCCGATAGCCCGAGGCGGCTAAACTTTCCGCTTCAATATTTGTATAGTTATTAAGTTTTTCTATATATTGAGAAATGGAAACATAATTATTGTGGATTAAAAAATTTTCAAGTTTTTCAGTCTCGCCTTGCACTCTTAGCGCCCGATGAACCTGATTTTTATCAAATCCTCCTTTTCCTTTTTGGAAAAGTTTCAATTGATAATCCGGCCACCACATCTCACTTTTTATCCACTTGCCGAAGATTATGTTTTTTCGCGGAAGCCAGTAGCCATTTATCGACTGTTGGCTTTTGGCTGTTGGCTTTTGGCTTAAAACTGACTTAATTTCTCTTGTAAGTTCGGGGGTTGCGCGTTCATCCGCGTCAAGCGATAAAATCCAGTCTCCGCTTGCTCTAGAAAATCCCAAATTCTTCTGCAAATCTATATTTTTAGGATCATTTTTTTGTTCGAACACTTTTTTTGTATAGTTTCTGGCAATTTCAGCAGTTTTATCGGCAGACAAATTATCAACAACTACAATTTCATCTGCCAAGTTTTTAATCGAATCCAGACAATCCTTGATATTTTTTTCTTCGTTATATGCGGAAATTACAACAGATAATTTATTCATTCTTTAATAGTCCTAACTTTTATTCCTTACACTTATAATAATAAATTTAGTAGTTTTTACAAGTTCGGGGCCCGCCAAGATAAAAAGAATGCCAAAATAGACTAACATTGCCAACGCAATGTTGAGAGCAAGAGTCGAAAATGAAGTAATGATACCCTTGGTAGACTGAATAACAATAAACATCAAAACGGCCGCTAAAAATTGTCTAAAAACAGGCCTCATGAAGGAAAAATTAATAAATCTTCTGGCTGAAAAGTAAACGAATATTGATGTTATTGATATTAAAAATGAAGACAGCGCGAAACCGTTAAAACCGTAAATTAAAATTAGCGCGGGGGTGAGGATCCATGTGGCAGCAGTCCAGAAAATCATAAAATAAAGCGTTATTTTTACGCGGCCTATTGCTGTCAAAAAGTTTGTCAAGGGAGTCGATATGGAAGAAAAAATTGTATTCAAAGCAAAAAAAGAAAGGGAAAGAAGAGCCGGTTCCCATTTTTTGTACTTAGGAATAAGATCAATAAGAAAAGGCGAATATGAAATAATAGCGGCGGCGAGAGGAAAAATAAAGAAAGAAACAAGAAATAATGATTTTTCTACTGCCAGTTTTAGAGCAGTCTTATCATGCTGAAGGCGGCTCATTGAGGGAAAGGTAATTTTAATCACATTATCCATAATAAGCCTTAAAGGCATAAAAGCCCATTTTTGAGCAAAACCTATGTAGCCAACTTGAGAAAAGGGAAGAATTTTTCCGACATAGACCGTCAGAAGATCGTCCTTAATAAGAGCCAGGATTGTATTTGCCTGAAAAGGAATCCCAAATGAAATAAGATTTTTAATAGACCTAAGGTTAAAAGATAAACCGATTGGCCAAGGCTGAATGAAATAAGTAATTACAAGTCCCACTACGCTTCTTGCTAATACTGCAATTGTAAAAGTTGTTAAGCCGAACCCCGAAATAGAGAAATATATTAATGACAGATTGTAAACCAAATTTTCAGCAATTTGAGGAATCACAAGCTTCTTAAAATCAAGCTTTCTTTCAAGTATAACCGTGGGAATCGTTCTCAATGAAGAAAGAAAGAAGGAGATGGTAAGAGAAATCAGAAGAACATAACCTGAAGCATTAAGTTTGTAAAAAACCGCTATATCTTTGGAAAAAATCAATACAGGAATTACAATTAAAAGAACCAGTATTTGTTGCAGCGTAAAAGTAGATCGCAATTCTTCCTTTGTAACTTCTTCTTTTTTTTGGATCAATGCGGCTGCCAACCCAATATCCTGAAAATATGTTAAAAAGACTACCAGGGACGAGACAACAAAGAATACTCCGTAACTTCCGGGATCAAGGAAAATCGTTAAAATAAAGCTTGCGGCAATGGATAAAACCTGAATAAAAAAAGTCCTTGAAACAAGAGCAAAGATACCTCTTACGGATTTTCTTGCAACTACATCTAAATCAAAATCCTCCATAAGTTAATACTACCAATATAGTACCAATACTACCAATCTCAAATATTACAATGATTTTGAATTGCTTTCTATTAAATTATTTGTAGTATTTGTGGCATTTGTAGTATTTGTAGTATTCATATCCTCTTATTTCTTATATCCCACCAAAGAATCATGCTTTCAAGAACGGCTCTCACGATTACGGCCAAGTTGGCTCCCGATTGCTCTCCAAACTGCCTCTTATAATGATCAACCTCAACTTGTTCTATCTTAAGATTTTTTCTTTTTGCCTTTGCTAATATTTCTGTTGTTATCATCGCGCCTTCTGACCGTAATGGCATAATCTTATCAAGTGACTCCTTCTTAAACATTTTAAAACCACAGTCAATGTCGCGAAACCAAAAACCAAAGAATATCAAATCCCAAACCCTCAGCATATACATTAATATATGCCTCGCAAAGGTATCGCGCCTTTTTCTTCTGTAACCAATGACTATATCCGCATTATCTATTTTATCTATAAATTTTGTTATCTGTGCAATATCAAATTGACCATCCCCATCCGTAAAAACAATATAGTTATAACTTGCATTTTGAAAACCCTCCTTCAATGCCGCTCCATATCCTCTATTTGGCTTGTGGGAAACGATTCTTATATTTTTATTTTCAAAAGCAATCTTCTCTGCTTCTCTAAGGGTATTATCCGAAGATCCGTCATCAATAATAATAATTTCCCACTTTACGGTAACCTTTTTTGCAACATCAAGAGCGGAAAAAACCACTCGTGAAACATTTTCTTCTTCGTTCCAAAAAGGGAAAAAAATTGACAATTCAGGAAGTTTTTTGGCCATAAAATGTATCTGATTTTCTTATTATAACAATAAGCAAGGCCAAAACTCCAATTAGTGAGAGCGCGTTTCCGATTCTCTCAACCAGGGTCTCTTTAAGCTCGGCAGTAAGAACATGAAATCCTGAAGGAACATTTAGATATAGCCCGTCTTCCCTTGCGGCATAGAAAGCTTTCTTACCGTCAACTCTTATTTCCCACGCAGGAAAGAAGGCTATATTTGCACGCACTAATCCATTTGTCTCAAGGCTTGCCGTGGCCTTTACTTCTTGGGTTTTTTTATTAATTAAACGAGTTTCTCCCCGGCCGGAAATTATGTCAAAACTGCTTTCCCGCAAGTGATTTTTTGACTCGGGTCTTCTGAAGTCTTTTGGCAAATATTCATCAGAAATTCCTGAAACAGTCCATTTAAGATATGTTTCATTGGTGTAAAAAGAATTATCTCTGTCATCTATTGTTTTGGGATTAAAAAGCGCCGCATTATATGTTAGTGTTAACAAAATGATGATTGATGCTAGGGCAATTGAAATTTTATTGCTTAAATATTGTCTACCCTGCCAAATCAAATATCCTACAACAATGCTTATAAAAAGCCCAGTAAAGTTGAGAAATCTCCATGGAAACTGAAGAAAGTCCATGAAAGGCAAGCGCCATATGATAGATGAATATTCGAGAGTTAGGAAAATAGACAACAAAAGACTGACAAGAGAGAATGAAATTATAAATAATTTGTCCTTGTTTTTTTTGAAATTAATAAGAAATAACCCAAACGCAAAAATCGAAAGTAAAATATTAAGTTTTCCTAACTTAAAACTCATTCCATCAACGCAAGTTGGCGCCGAACCTCCAAATCCCCAAGCGCTATTCCAAAGTTGAGAAGGACAAATGAAGTGATCGGCATAATGCGATCCGCCTCCCACCTGGGATAAAACATTTGTGTATTTCATTTCAAAAAGCGCGGGGAGGGAATAAAAAGCGGAGAGAAGAAAAGCGGTCAAAAGGATAAATAGATAGGAGAAGACCAATCTTTTTCTTTCCTTCTTTGTAAATAAGGACAAGACAATAAATAAGAAAATGAAGATAAAAAGCATAAAAGCCGATAGGTTGTGAGAAATAACCACTGCCGCGATTGACAATGCGCCAAGAATTAGGTAAAACCTTGAAATTTTCGAATTATAATGAATCTTAAAAAGACTTAGAAAAACAAGCGGCAAAAAAGCGTAAGCAAATAATTCAGCCAGATCTCCTCTTACGTAAGTATTTACTGCGTGGTAAGGAAAGTATAGATAGACAACGGATGAAACCAATGCCGGGCTCTTCCCAAAAAATTCCTTAACTAAAACAAACATTGAAACGCCGGATAAAATTAACGCAAGAGCAAAAATAATTTTTGTTGCAACAAGGGAATCGAATCCAATTAGAGTTAAAAATCCGCCAACATAATATGGAAGCGGAGCATAAAAATTAAAAATAGGATATCCATATCCGTAGCCCAAATCCTGCACCCATCTTACCGGAAACATTCCGTCGTTTAAACTTTTTCCCATTTCAAACACCCTTGCCACCTGCGTGTCATCGTGAACAGTAAAAAACCCAGGGGAAAAGAATGGAAGAATTGAAAAAACCGATAAGAAAAAATATAAAAAGAGATTTAAATTCTGCTGAATAAACTTAAGCATGGTTTTTTGTTAAAATCGCTTAAACTTTGACCTTTTGGCAACCCAGATTAAAATTATAAACGAAAAAATTGTTAGGACATCAGCTCCAAATCTTAATGGGGTTTCATTAAAAGATAATTCAACCTTGTTTTCGCCTTTATCCAAGGCTACATCCATAACCCCTAATTCATTTTTGTAATCTATTGGCTTTTCTCTTCCATTGACTTTCGCAACCCATCCCGGATAATAAATTGTATTTACGCGAACTTTGGCATTTTCATTTGAAAAAACAGTAAACTCTATTTTTTTATTATCGTAAGCAATATCTTTTATCTCTGCCCTTCCATTCACAATTTCGACCTTTTCTCTGAAATGATCCGTAGGCTTTCTTTTAACCCATTTTGGCATATATTCATCTTGCACGGTTGTTGTTGCTTCGTTTGTTGAGAAAAGCGAATCGGGGGTATTCTTAACTTTTACCCCGAGTATAAATGCTTGGCTATTTAATAATGTCAATAGGATAATTAAGCTTCCGAAAGTGATTTTTAATTTAAACGGCAGATTTGAAAGAATAAAGGCAAGAAGGAATGACGCCGAAACTATTGAAATCGAAAGCATTCTGAAGGGAAACTGAATAAAAGAAACAGGAAGAATTCTCCAGAAGGCCGAACTTGCGGGCAAAGCAAAAAAAATCGATATTAATCCGATGATAAACAAAAGAATAGTCAAACGGTGCTCATTTGGTTTAATTTTTTTGGTAACGAAAAGAATAGGAACTGTTAAGAAAATGATAACTGTTGAAATTCCAATTAAATTGAAATCGGAAAAATATTTAGCCCAGTCGGAAACCTTGGTTTGGGAAAAAACAGTATATTGAAGATCGAAAACTGCCGGAATCCAAAAGAAAGAAGATAAACCAATTCCTAAAAGTAATTCACTTCCATGTTTATAGATCATGGCCATTTTGTTTTTTGAGATTAAAATGTCAAGAAGAAAGTAAAGAATCAAAACTCCCAAAAATAAAACTGCCAGAGTATTATGAGAAAGAATTAAAAACGAAATTCCTGCTGTTGTCCAAAAGAAACCTGCCTGCCGGCAGGCAGGGCTTTTTCTTTCTGCCTGCCACAGAATGAAAGGAAGAATAGTAATTGCTAGTAATTCTCCTATCGAACCTCTTTTGTAAAGATCAAAGATATGATAAGGGGCATAAACTAAAAAAAGAGCTCCAAAAAAAGATGAAACTTTATCAAACAATTTTGAAAGCCAAAGATAGGAAAATAACCCTGACCCTAACATTGAGAGTACAAGAAGAGCTTTAATTGTGTCTGTAAAATTTAAACCTAAAATATGAATGGGGATACCAAGATACATGAATCCGGGGTAAAGAAAATCAGCAACAGGATAACCATAACCGTTGTTTAATCTTCCTAAAAATCTCACCGGAAATTGCCCATCGGCTAACGCTTGATAAAAAGCTGAGAATCGAATTACCATCCACTCCCCATCGTCAGATTCAAAAAATCCAGGCAAAAGCAGAAACCAAATAGAAGGAATCATCAGCAAAAGCAGAATTACAATCGGCAAATATTTTTTAGCCATATTTCTTTTTTATAAAAATCGCACTTGATAACAATAAAACAATCGCTCCCGCCGATGCATATAAACCATAATAAAAACTCTGAGGCCTATATTCAAAAACGACATTGTGGTTTCCTGCCGAAACAGGAACCGCCCGGAAAGTATAATTTGCTCTGTAAATTTTAGATTTCTTGCCGTCGATAAAAGCATTCCAACCATTGAAATAATTATCTGATATAAAAAGAATCTTATTAACTTCCGATTTTATAAAAATATCTATTTTGTTCGGGCTATAGTTTGTCAACTTTACCTCCGATAATCCTTCCGATGGCTTAAAATTAGGTATACTCTCTTCGAGAATTATTGTTTTTGAAAGGTTGATATTTTTATCAAATATGGTACTTATAATTTGATCGTCCTTTCTAACAATATAATCTGATGCCAGAAAAATCCTTGACAATGCTTCTTTGCTTTCATAAATTTGCCAAGGCCCACTTTGCCATTTCAAGAAAAATCGATTTTCGGGAAAAGTGATGTGATCAGGAGCCAAAGTATCAGAAGGGGTAATTTTATTCAGAATATATTTAACTCCTAAAAGATCTAAAATCCTTTGTCGGAAAACGCTCTTTCCTATGTCTTCATTGCCAAAACCGGGAATAGTCACATTTGATCGCTTAACATTTTTGACAGATCCATCTCCAATTGTACTTATGAGCTCTGCGTATCTTTTATTTATTAACGGGTTGTAACCGTCCGTAGAATATAATTTCTCAAAAACAGGAATATTTGGTTCAAAATAAGCACTCCCATAGCCCCAAAATCTGTCGATTCCTTGAATTCCTTTTAATTTATCAACGACTTCGGTTTTGGGAAAAAAGGATTGAACAGGAGAAAAGGGCGTTATTTTTTGAAAAAAATAAAACAGATCAAAAATGGTTAGTAAAAAAAATAAGACCAAAGCCATTTTTTTAAATCTGGAAATAAAATTTAAAAATACAAGAATTATTGTGGAAATAAATATTAGAGAGGGCAAAAGAAGGTTTCTTTTACTAATTGACAGATTGTTAATAAATGCCGAATCCAAAGGCAGATATGGCGCTGCAAATACAAAAGCCCAGGAAAGGAAAAAAATTAATGCCAAAATTGTTAAGGATATGATGGAGTTTTTAATTTTCTTTTTTCTCTCAAATTCCTCAAATCCATTTGCGGCAAGAACTGCCCCGGAAAAACAAAATAAAAACATGATTCTGGTTGGCACTGCGGTTGAGAAAAGAGGCAGTTTTAATGAAAAAATAAAATTTGAAAGAAAATTATCAAAGCTTAAAATAAGAACAGCAATTGAGCTCGACAAAAAAAACCAAAAAAACTTACTCTTTTTTTGAAAAAAAGAATAAATGATAAAAAATAAAGGGACTATTCCAATATAAGAAACTCTCTCAATATAAGTACCGTCCGGCCAATAATTGCGGGTTGCAGGATTTCCAAAAAAATCGGGGACAAACATAGTTAATAAATGAAATGGGGGAATTAATAATTTTGAAAAATCGGCATGCGGGGTTCGGGCGGAATTAAAAAACATTTCCAAAAATGGAACCAATTGAACAGATGAAATTAAAACAGGAAGTATAAAAATGGGGATAAAATATAAAAATTCTACTTTTTTCTTTTGGAAGCGATGATCGAATGATCTTCTTGGCAAGGCCGGGCCTTGCCATACTCTAGTATTCGTTGGATTGTTGGAATGGATAAAAAGAATAAAGAGCAAAAAAATGAAAGAAAATACAAAGACATAAAAGGCCAGCTGAATATATCCTGCCAAAATTGAGAATGTTAAGCTAATGATTACCAATAAATAGAAAATTGGTTTTCGAGTCGCGGTTAGCTTCAATATTAAATACAAAATTAAAGGAAGCCAAAGAATTGAATGCCCAAGGTTGCCATACTCCATCCAAACGACAAAATAAGAAGAAAAGGCAAATATTAGACCTCCAAAGAAAGAACTTTTTGTTCCTAATTTCAACTCTCTTAAAAATAAGTAAGTAAAAAAACCTGCTAAGATAGGTTGTAAAATTATGTAAAGCGACCAGGCGTAAATAATGGGCATTATAAAAAACAATAGATTGAATGGGTAAAATGTTGCCGATTGGAAAGTCGCAAGATGAGGATTACCGGAAAGAACATATGGATTCCATAGGGGAAATTCTCCTTTCCGAATAGTTTCTATAGAGAAATTTTTATCCGGAAATACTAAAGTTATAACATCAAAATCCTGGGCTTTATTGGGATAGGACCCGGGGTTATATCCCATAAAAGGGTATGATGCGTAAGGAGCATATTGCCCTACTAAAAGATCGCCGGGAAAAGGGATTTGTCCAAATATTATTGTTTTATTGAAAAAGGCAAGAACAATCAAGATGATAATCAAAAAAGCAGCGTACCTTTTAACGATTTGGGGTAACTTCATAAAGGCTCATATAGGAATCGCCTATTCCTTTTTGATATCGGGTCACCAACTTAATCGGCCAATTGTCCGGAGAAACCTGGGTTGTGTTTAGTACCAGATAAACTTTCATTGTCGCGGCTTTTTCAACTAAATCCCTTGGAATCTCCCGCGGAAGCGGCCATATTCCTCTTTTTTGAATATTTTTATTCTCATCCAAATAAATTTCCATAGCATATGTCGGAAGAGATCCAAAAGTCCCTTCTGTTGCAACATAAATTTTCTGTGACTTTGCCTTCTCATTAAAAAAAGAAACAATCTCCTTGACTCCTCCACCTGCCGGCCAGGCGTTAACAAATTGATCCGTATCGGCTTTCGCAATCGGAGCTCTGGCAAAATCTGTCAGAATATAGAAATCGGAACGTAGCATTAATAATGAAAAAGCCAGAAAAACTCCGGTCTTTATAAGATTATTTTTAAATAAGTCTAAAATGTAATTTAAAGAAAACGCGGAAAGGACAAGAAGAGGCATTGTCATAAATAATATAAATCTTGGATAGAGAACTTTTCCAAACAGAGCAAGAGCAGCAAGCGGCAAAACAAACCAAATTAAAAGCAGGAGTTTTTCTTTTAGAAACTTGTTGCCTCCCAAAAAAAAGGAAATGAAAATTAAGAGAAACATTGGGATCGTGGAGTAAGATATAAACCAGTCGATTAATCCGTTAAAATTGCCCAGAAAAAATTCAAATGGATGCTTAAACCACTCGTTAAAGGGATAAACAAAAATAGAATTTTTCTCACCAATTATATGGAAAAAGGGAGAAAGTCTTAACATTGAATAAAATCCATAAGCCATTAAAACGGAAATTAAACAAAGTCCTACCCATTTAGCAATTTCACGGATTTTTTCGTTTCTAAAATTAGAGAGAATAAAGGAGAAGGGGATAAGATAGATGGCAAAGAAAGCGGAAGATTTGGTTAAAACTCCAAAACCCAGTACCATCCCTAAAATCAGAGCAATATCCAACCTTTTGTGCCTTATCAATAGAATCTGCAGATATAAAGCCCAAATCATGCCGGCTGCAAGAAGTGAATCATAAAGGGCCATTCGATCATAGACTAAAGCAAATGGATAAATGATGTATAGGATAGCAGCTATCAATCCGGCTCGATGGTTTTTAAATATTTCTTGCGCCAATAGATATATGCCAATAATAGCAAAAAATCCTGAGGCAACAGAAACAAGACGACCAGACAGGAGAGGGTCGGAAACTACTCTCATTATAGTCATATTAAGCCAAACAAAGGAGGGTTGCTTTCCGTCTGTTAGAGAAATAAAACGCCAATTGGCATCAAAACGGGCAATCTGTGACCATCTTGTATAAATTGCTTCGTCTGTAAACATGGGCAAGGAGGAAATGTTGTAAAGTCGTGTGGCAAAATATGCCGCAAAAATTCCCAGAGAAAGAAGAATTTGATTAAAATAACGCTTTATAAAGGCCATAGAAAGATTATACTCGAAAAAAGGTGAGGTGAGAAGTGTGAGGTTAGAGGCTAGATTGTGAGATGTGAAATGAGATAAAAATCACACATCTCATTTCATTATCCAGCTTCCAGCGTCTCACCTCCTACATCAGCGATGCATTAACTTTCGCCCGATGATCAACACACCTGATACCATAATTGACGAAATCATTATCCAATTCAAGATTGTTGGGACTGGCGGGTTCCAATTCCCAAGATAAATAAACGGAGCATACTGAAGGAGCGATGCAATTGATATTAGAAAAACAGGAATCAGTATAAAGTATTTATCCGAAACAAGTGATGCAAAAGGAAGCACAAGCAAAAGATACCATGGTTGGAAATTAGTTCGGGAAGACGCCAGAACTACTGTAATTATCATCGAAAGAATCAAAACATAGAGGAAGAAATCCTTGCTAGATTTAAATAGGCCATAAACAATTATCCCGGGAATTAGAAACACGGTTGCATATTTTATTGCGATAGACAAAATAAGGGCTGTAAAAGATTTTATATATTTTTTTTCGAGAAAAGCGAGAATTCCCAATAGCCCGAAAGGTATCATAACGATATCGATGTGAGCTGAAACCAAAGATTCAACCAAAACAAGAGGATTAAGAGCGAATACCGCTACCGCAAGCACAGGGTCCGACCCTAGCCTCAGAGCGATCTTACGGATCAGAATAGCGCTCCAAATAAAACCGAATAATGCGAGTAGCTTAAATAAGTAGAACGTTAACAGAAAATATCCAAAACCAATAAAAGACAAGGGAATTGTTAAGGCAAGCCAAAGAGGCCCGTAAGGATAGGCTCTATGAGTCCAGTGCATAAATGAAAGCATGGGATCACCCGGATAATCCAAAGCCTTGTGTTCATAAGGGTTTTGGTTGTAATAGGTTACGATTTTTGCATCAAAAATATAATTAAAAAGATCATAAGAAAAAGCATTGTACGCAAAGAAAAGAATTACGGAAACGAAAATAATTATTTTCCAAACCGCTCTTCCATCAAAAATGTTATTTTTTACAAAATTTAAGGTTAAAGCATAAAGCGTGAACATCAGGAACATTATTAATAGGAAAATTAAAGTTGAAAGGGGTCTATTAAAATATCCAATCTGCTGAAGAAGTTTCTGAATAGTCTGCCAGACAGAAACCTGCGAGAGCGTTAGCGATAAATCAACTTGAGTGAAAGAATAAAGTAATAAACCAACAGAGGAAATTATCCAGCCGTAAAAAATAAATTTATTCATTCTTATTCAAGACGTGGGAAGTTAGAGGTTAGAAGCTGGATTTATGAGGTGGGAAGTGTGAATAAATTAACTCTCACATCTCACTTCATTGTCTAACTTCACATTTCTCACTTCTCACATCAGCATTAAACTAATCGTAGACTCCTTTTAAAATATTGTTCTTTATTCGAAGCAAATCCATCAAGCCCTCTACTGAATCTCTTATCGGACTCACTCGGCGAGTCTCCACATATAACCAATCAACGGGAACCTCTTTTATGTTATATCCAAGTTTTTCCCCTATATACAAAAGCTCTATGTCAAATCCTGCCGTAACTGATGAATTTTTTATTGATTTAAAACCATGATGAACTTCTCTTACTTTGGAAAAAATCTCGCGAGCCGCTTTTTTACTGAATAATTTAAAACCGCACTGCGTATCGCTAATTCGGGGAAACCCTACCAAGGCAGAACGCAGAACTATCATTCCCTTTGCCATGAATCGGCGAGTGAGAGGCGCTCCCCGTCTATTGCTACTTCTTGATCCTATAACAATATCATAGCCGTCCTGCGCAAACCGAAGCAGTTTTTCAACATCTTCAATCGGGGTTGCCTGATCCATGTCGGTGAAAAGAATATAATCTCCTCTTGCCTCAAGCACACCTCTGGTCACAGCTCCCGCTTTACCTATGTGGTTGTTTTCAATTAACCTGAATTTTTTATTTTCCTTTGTAAAATTCCTGACAAATTCCCTGCTTCCATCATCTGACCCGTCATCAACAACAATTACCTCATAATTATATTTTTTTCTTTCAAGATGATGCTCTACCTTGTCAAGAGTCCCCTTGCGAAGATTGGCTATTTCATTATATGACGGAATTACCACGGAAAGAAGAAAAGATTTCATTAACCAATATTATACAGGAGATTAAAGCGTTTTTGAAATATATCGAACTTGAGATTGAGGCTTATTTTAAGGTAAAATATACTGCTCATTGAAACTCAGCCCCATCGTCCCCGATGATCGCTGTCATCGGGATTCCCCGATAAATCGGGGGGCTAGTGGTCTAGAACATATATTTTGCGAAGTATAAAAGACGGGAGTTGTTATGTTGGAAGTACAGAAGATATAGATATAAAGATTGATCAAGCATAATAAGGGATATTCTAGATATACTAAAAGTAAGAGGCCATGGAGGCTTGCGCACAAAGAGGATTATAAAACATTATCAGAAGCTAAGAAACGAGAGCATTATATTAAATCTCTAAAAAGTAAAATTGCAATTGAAAAATTAATAAGGCGAGCCGCTATCGTCTAGTGGACTAGGATATCTGGTTCTCATCCAGAAGATCGCGGGTTCGAATCCCGCTAGCGGTACAATTCATGGAGGTCTCGAATTGAACTCTAATCGTAAACCAAAACTTGCGCGACATAAGACTGTAGGAAAAGGAGTTGTGATTTTAAGAGTTGGGCCCAGGCCCACTCTTTAATTTCTTAATTGGAATAACCATATCTAAAATTATATCAGACTTAAATTTCGTTCCGTTGACTAGTCGACTAGACGACGATACGATTATTACACTTGATACTTTTATACTGAATGCTCGATACTGGGTTAGCCCGTTCGACTCACTCTGTTCGCTCAAGGTTAATCGGCGGCGATAGGGGCTGGGGCAGTGATGTTTTGGGAGGGTAGCTGTTCACCTTTGATCCCTTCAAATCCTGGAAGTCTCTTGGTAAGAGCAACTTTTAAAACCTCGTCCATATGAGACACAAAGACAAATCGAAGGTCGGAAATTACCTGCCTGGGCACATCTTCAAGATCCTTTCGATTCTCTTTTGGCAAAATTATAGTCTTTAAACCTGCCCGGTGAGCCGCGATCAACTTTTCCTTTACTCCGCCTATCTCAAGCACTCGTCCCCGAAGAGTTACCTCCCCTGTCATTCCAACCAAATGGTTCACCGGAATTTTGCAAAGCGCCGACACAAGCGCGGTTGTGATTGCAATCCCGGCAGACGGTCCGTCTTTTGGAACTGCGCCTTCAGGAACATGCACATGAACATCAATTTTGTTATAGAAATTTTCTTTAATTCCAAACTTTGCCGCTCGCGAACGGATATAAGACGATGCAGCCTGGCATGATTCCTTCATTACATCCCCGAGTTGCCCTGTCAAAATAAGTTGGCCTTTCCCCGGCATTAAGGCAATTTCAATAAACAATATTTCTCCCCCAACTTGCGTCCAGGCAAGCCCGGTTGACATTCCCGTTTCATCTTTCTTCTCAGCCAAGCTTGATGAAAATTTGGCAGGACCCAGAAATTTACCTATGTTTTTTGCTGTAACTTTGATCTTCTCGGTTTTCTTCTCGGCAACTTGTTTTGCTATTTTTCTGAAGATTGAGGCAAATTCGCGCTCAAGACCTCTGACGCCTGCTTCTCTTGTATACCTTTCAATTATGTAATGAATTGCATCGTCTGTTATTTCAACATTTTCATTTTTTAGCCCGTGCGCTTCCAATTGCTTTTTAAGCAGAAATCTTGCCGCAATATTGAATTTTTCCTCCTCGGTATATCCCGCAAAATTTATTACCTCAAGTCTGTCGCGGAGCGCAGGAGGAATAGTATCGAGAATATTGGCAGTAGTTATAAACATTACATCGGACAAATCATAAGGAACATCAAGGTAGTGATCTGAGAATGAATCATTTTGCTCAGGATCCAACGCTTCAAGAAGCGCCGATGACGGATCTCCTCTGTAATCTGCTCCTAGTTTGTCTATCTCATCAAGCATAAATACAGGGTTTTTGGATCCCGCGTCTTTTACTCCCTGAATAATTCTGCCCGGAAGCGCGCCAACATATGTCCTTCTGTGCCCACGAATCTCTGCCTCATCCCTTATCCCTCCAAGCGAGACCTTTACAAATTTTCGCGCAAGAGCCCTTGCAATGGACTTTCCTATTGATGTTTTTCCTACCCCCGGCGGCCCTACAAAACACAAAATTGGACCTTTCATTTTCCCTGCCAGCTTATGAACTGCCAAATATTCAACTATTCTTTCTTTTGCTTTCTTCAAACCGTAATGATCCTCGTCAAGAATTTTTTCCGCTTCTTTAATATCCACATTATTTTTTGTTTTTTTACTCCAGGGAAGAGAGACTAAAGTCTCGAGATAATTTCTAATATAACCGGCTTCAGGATTGTAAGGGGTTGTTTGGGAAAGCTTCTTAAGTTCTTTTCTCGCTTTTTCTTCAACATCTCTTGGCATTCCGGCCTCTTTTATTTTTAGAAGCAGTTCTTTAATCTCGCCATTTTCCTCGGAGTCCCCGAGTTCTTTTTCAATAGTTTTTATTCTTTCGCGCAAAATTGCCTCTTTTGCGCTCTTTTCAAACTGCTCCTGTGTCCTTGAGGATATCTTTCTTTCAAGCTCAAGAACTTTTACTTCACGGGACAGAATATCCAAAACCTTCTCAAGCCGCTTTTTAATATCAATGGTCTCCAAAATCTCCTGCCTTTCCGAGCCTTTAATGTCTAAAGTTGAGGCAATCTGGTCCGCGAGTTCTCCCGGAGTCACCTCTGACATAATATTCATAAAAACGAGAAAATCCGCCTGCTTGCCAAGAGAAAGGGCTTTTTTAAATTCGGCAATAAGATGATTTGAGAGAGCTTTAATCTCGGCAGTCTCTTCAATTTTTTCATCAATTTCTTCAACTTTTGCCAGGAGATATCCTGAGCGCTCATCATACGAAACAATTTTTGCCCGGGCAAGACCCCGAACGAGAGCGCTTACCTCACCATCCGTTCTAATCATTCTTTCAATGTGGGAAACAGTACCCATTGAGTAAAGATCTGAAGGTTCCGGATCATTTTGCTTAGGGTTACGCTGCAGGACAAAACAAACAACTCTTTCACCGGCAAATGCGGATTCAAGCGCGGCCAGGCTCTTTGGCCTGCCGAAAGTAAGAATAGATTCCGTGTGGGGAAAAACAATGCCGTCGCGGATTGGTATTACCGGAATAAGATTTTCGTTTCTTTTGTTAGAAAGTTGTATCATATTTTATTCGCTTCTGACGGAAATGTTTTAGCAGTATAGCAAAGGCTTTGCTAACTGTCAAGCTTTAAGTGATAGCAAATAAGTTCGGCTTAAAACCGCGAGTGTTTCAAGGGTAAATACAATATAGCCAATATTGAAGGCTGAGTCAATAAGAAAAGAGTAAGAAATGCGTAGAGACTAAAGTTAGAAGAATTGATCAAAACTAAGTTCTTAACTGCTTAAAACATAAGCCAGGACATAGGACTAAATCTATAAATACTCATTTTCCCTAATAATCTTTACAGTTCCATCCATCACTCGCATTATAGCATTTCTCGCTGAACCATAAGGTTAAAAGCGAACATTAGAATGCTCAACATCTTCCTTACTCATTTTCGACTGGTGTTTAGCCTCGTGATTTAGTAAAATATAAATACTTATTGCCGGATCGTCTAATGGTAGGACGACGGATTCTGGATCCGTCTATCTAGGTTCGAATCCTAGTCCGGCAGCCAGTACGAAGAAGAAAGCCGTTGGGAGGTAGCGCTTTCCGCGCCCGCCTCCGCGGAAAGCGCGTCAAATCCGCCTTTTTTGAAACTTGCGGACAGCCGCCGATCCTTTAAAAAGAAGTTCGAGCCGACAGTTTTTGCCATGATCGACAAATCATGGCAACTATTTTTTGCGCGCGCGATTTTCTCGCCCTTCGGGCGAGTAAGGAAAGAATTTATAGTTTTCCTTGCCCCTCCCGCCCGTGCGCGGAAAAGTTTTTACTCCCTATATTAGTCGTTATTAAAAACCACCTTACTAAATAAATAGTTTTGGGTTGTCTTTTAATTTGCTAAAGATATCCCTTAAAGAGAAATAGAACACAGGAAACGAGAAGTAAAAACTACCAACTGAAGAACCTGTAACTAAGTCTATAAGCACAATCGAGTCTAATCTCATGCCTCTTTGTATTTGGAAATCTACGAAAGCTTTCGGACCCGATTTTACATATAAATCTTTTTCGTACGAATGCGCAAAGTGATCGCGAATGATAGTAATCTCTTCTAAAAGCCGCTTAGATTGTAAATTTTTAGTTAAAGTAGTATGGCTACCCACTATTTTAAGAAAGTACAGAGCGTTAAAAAAGAAAATTAAAACAGATGCAGTTTCTATCTCTTGAATGCATCTTCCATTACTGTCTATATCCGAAGGTAAATATTTTTTTGCTTTTTGGAACTCGGAAAAACTGTACTCAACTTGCCTTAAGCTACTTAATAGATTGTGTGTATAAGGCTTAGGTTTAGGCTTTTCAGTTAGTGAGACTTCAAATAAAGGTTCGACATTTCTATTTTCCTCAACAAAAGAATCTATTAAAATTCTAAGGTCATCTTTTCTATTCTCAAATTCATCATGAAGATTATTGAGTTCTTCCAGCGATTGTTCTTGATTATCCTGTACAAAAACGCAATAGCGGATGGGAGTTCTCAAACTAGCTCCTCGTTTTACAGCGTTATTATTGGATGAACCAGAACCATTAATATTTAGTTTTTTCTTTGTCATTACTGCCTTTTCTTTTTGCGATAAATCTTTTTTTAAAAATTTAGCTTGGTTTAATAAAAATTGATTCCTCATTAGTTTTTTTATCCGGAAAATCAACACTTCTGGTTTTGGCAGTGTTAGCTATTTCTATAAGTAATTTTATATCTTTCTCCTTTGTGGCTTTATTACGAACCGTTTCATAGATGAAAGCTCCTAAGGGATTATCTATAAATAAATTTGCATGATGTTCAAGAAACCAACATTCTCCTAAAAAATTATGGAATTCAAGCGCAGGTTCACATTCGCCAAAGGGATTTGGCATACGAAAATCAGTAATTATGCCATCTCTCAATCCCTCCAAATATTCTCTATATTTAATATTTATTGGCTCTGGGTCTTCGCTAAAAAGTGAGTCAATTATTCCGTAAGATTCCTGTATTTCCTGTAATATTTTTTCTGTAATTTGAACACGCTTAACCAACTCTTCTCCATAAACAAAATGCGCATATTTAATTCTAGCAGAAGTGTATGGGAGTTCCTTGTTGGATTGTACGATGGTATCGGGACGTAAATCGTTTATAGATTTATGAAATTTATCTATTATTTTCTCCGCTTCAGTTAAGGTCATATTTCAATTAACTTTTATTCCTAAAGAAAGTGCATCATCTATTAGTTTCTGGGGAATTGGCGACAAGGGACGTACTTCTTTTTCATATCCTTTTAGGATTTCCTCTCCTTCCTTCAAAATCTGATCCAGTGTTGGAATATAATCAACCGCTAATCCAGCCTTTTTATATTCTGGCATTTGTTCTCTTTGCCTTTTTTCATTCGTTGAATAATAGGTTCTAAAACCATCTGAATTAACCAGTCCCCAAAATAAACTTTCATAGCAATAAACTTCTAATGCATGTTGAATATCTTTGTGTTTCAACTGCTTCATACTTATCACTTTGCTAGTTTTAGAAAACTTAACTGGTTTAACAGCTTCTCTGGGATTACTATTATTTCCTCTTTCAACCCATTGCTTTTTTAGGTTGCTTATCTCAGTATCAATATCTAGTGCCTCTTTGCTGTCCCAGTCCATATCTCTAAACATGCTAGCGATAATTTGCAAAGCAATATTGGGGCGGCACGCGCCTATACTTGCAGACCAGTCAATCATTTGGTCAATCGTAGAATCAAGTATGAGACTATCAATCACAGCTTCCGAACTAAATAAACCACGCCTTCGTGGCCAGCCCATATGACCCAAAAGTCCCACAACATAATAAAAACCAAAAATGGATTGCATATTATTTTATTAAATCATCAACGCTAGCCTTGAGAGCTTTTGCCACTTTCTTTAGCGTATCAAGAGTTGGGTTTATATTCTCGCCCTGCTCAATTTTAATAATTGTGTTGTTGGCAACATCGGCAAGTTTTGCAAGCCTATCTTGCGAAAGACCATTTTTCTCTCTCAATTTTTTTAGGTTTTTTGCTAGTGGATATTCTTGCTTTGACATAAATTATTTATGGTAGTACTATTATATTGCATCTTTCTCAAAGATTTAGTACCATTAAGATAATACTACAAAACATGTTTTCGGTCAAAGTTCTTTAAAATTTTTGCGTTTTTCTTTTTAGTCGCTTTCAGCGACTTTTACGAGCCGACAGTTTCGGAGGCGCGGCGGGGGGCCTGCCCGACAGCGCCTACGGCGCAGCCGTTGGCGGGCGGGGGGCGCCGCGCTGGAGCATAGCGATCCGCCAGCTGGCGGAGAGCTAATCAAATGAAGTTCGACATTTTTTGTAAACGGCCAGCAAACTCAAAGCAGCCAAAAGTTTTTACGGGGTTGATCTTCGTATCGTGTAAAACGCGGGGTGGTAGAGGAAGATGGCAGGGACGTCTTCGGTAAGATAACGAACAAAATCTGCATAGATAATTTTCCGTTTCTCCGGATCTATTTCCCGTCGTCCGTCTTCTAAGAGTTTATCAATTTTGACATTTGCGTAGCCCGTGATGTTGGTCTGTGCCTGTGTCTGGTGCCAGAAGGGATACTGATCGGGATCCGGCGGAATATCCTGGGCGCTAATTAACACTTGATATCCCTCCGGAACAGTGTTTTCCACCCTGATCGTGGTCGGAATGCCCAGTTGGTTCCAGCTACCTGCTATTTTTTCTGCCGTATCGAGAT
>Ga0209211_10000841_pt1 | contig 61064 bp, 61 predicted proteins | sample RifGroA2_FD_183992 | JGI IMG/M metagenome (GOLD analysis project Ga0209211, IMG submission 183992) | Groundwater microbial communities from Rifle, Colorado, USA - Groundwater A2 (SPAdes) (version 2) | ecosystem: Environmental > Aquatic > Deep subsurface > Groundwater | place: Rifle, Colorado... | reverse complement strand
CCTCTTTGCACGCCAACGGCTCCGGTCTTGGCCTCTATGTCGCCAAAGAAATCATCAAAGCTCACAAAGGCAAAATCTGGGCGGAATCGGAAGGAGAGGGAAAGGGGAGCAGATTTTTTGTGGAGTTGGTGGCGGTATAATTTTTAACGATACTCTAATAACACCGCTAGTCATTATTCTATACCAAAGACAGTCCTTGATTTTCTCTGCAGCTTGCAAAAAAAAGTTGATATGTTATTATACAAAAAGTGTTCAGTTCTTTAATAGAAAAATAGAAAGGTTGTTTTAATGTGATTGTTTTCGTGTAAATTCCAGTCTTTAAATGACGACAAAAGGAGAATCATGGTGTTTAAAAATATACGAATTGGTTGTGTGCATTATTACTTAGAAATTGCTAATACCATAGATCTGATGAGAAAAGGTCTTGCTGGACGTAATTCAATTAATAAAAATAGTGGCATGTTATTTGACTTTAGGAAGAGCCAAGTACAAGGTTTTTGGATGAAAGGAATAAATTTTAATCTTGACTTAATTTTTCTTAATCAGCGCAGAATAGTTGTTTCTATAAAAAGATTAACTGCTCATAATAAAAAAACAGTAATAAGTAATGTGCCTATCCGTTATGCAATAGAGTTGGCTCGTGGACAAGTAAGACGGTGTAACGTTAAAATTGGCGATAGGATTATTTTTTAAACCATTAATATATTAGGAAGGAGGTGATTAATAATGCTAGTCTCAGAATTTAAAGATAAGGATTTTCGCATAGCATCGCAGTGTCGGCAACCGTATTTCTGCGTTGGTGTTGCAATAAGTGATAAAACTGTTGCTGTTCGCAATACCAAAGATGCAAGCAAAACAACTTTAAAATTTACTGCTAGTGAATGGCGCGAGTTTGTTAAGGCAGTAAAAAATTGCGAGTTTGATGTATAATTGTTTTGCAAAAAAAAGGAGGAGGGGTACGTATTATCCTCCTCCTTTAATATTTAAAACATTATGATAATAACAATTATCCCCGGATATAAAGGCAATAAAAAACATTATAAATATTTGATTAAAGAACTTAGTAAAAAAGCTAAGGTAAAATTTATTAAAATAGATTGGAATAAACCATTATCTGCTCTAGAAAAAATAATTATTAAAACAGATATTATTATTGGTCATTCACTTGGTGCATTGATTGTTTACAAAATATCTACCCACAGAAAGATTAATAAGGTAATTATTTGTTCATTATCACCGCTCCTTGAAGAAGACCTTACGAAGCACATGCAAAATATTGTGAGAAAAAATATAGGAGATGTGTGGTTAAATGATTTAAAAAAAATAAAATATGGCAAAACAAAATCAAAAAATATTATCGCCCTGTATGGAGACAAAGAATCTGAGAAAATAAAGAAGCGTTCCCATGAATTAATTAATCGTAATGTATGTATACCTAATTGCGGCCATAGTATACTAAAACGTTACACGAAAGCTATTGTTGGAAATTTATAATTATGGGCGAAGACCTTGCCTAATCTGTTTAGGAAATTCGTGCGAGGTGGCGGCCATGCCTCTTTGCACGCCAACGGCTCCGGTCTTGGCCTCTATGTCGCCAAAGAAATCATCAAAGCTCACAAAGGCAAAATCTGGGCGGAATCGGAAGGAGAAGGGAAAGGAAGCAGGTTTTTCGTGGAGTTACCAGCAAACTAGTTTTTCGTTTTATGTCGTTTAAAAAAACAATTAGTGTCTATAAAGAGATTTATAATTTGCCGGAAATTGTTTTAAAAGAACAGGTTTCCGACGATTTTTTGCGATTTTATAAAAAAGTTCATTATTTTGTCGTTATTGTCGCATATAATTTTAAAAAAGAAATTGTTTTAATAAGAGATTTTAATAAGAACATAGGTTGGGAAATCCCCGGAAGCAGTGTTGACAAAAATGAGAACATTGAGGAGGCCATTCACCGCATTTCAAAAAAAGAAATTGGATTGGAGATTGACGAGATGGAACCAGTCGCCATAGTTAAAAATTTTTTTACTTGCGGACAAAAAACGATATTGCATACAGGAATCGCTTTCATCGCTTCAAGCAGGGGAAATAAGATGTTGAAACTTCCATCTAATATAAAATATATTTTTACAAATAAAGCAGAGATAAAAACAGCTTATCAAAATGAGAAGATTATTGGTTTGGCGTTTGAAAAAATCAGAAGCAAGAAGAATGAGTTGCCTAAAGAAGAAATAGAAAATGTTAAAAGCAAAAAGATTATTTTAGCGTATAAAATACATAAATATTTTATAAAATTAATAGGAAACGCATCATCACGCAAAATAGAAAAAGAAATCTTTAAAATGGTGCTAGGCGAACCCAAAAGCGTTTTGGATGTTTCTTGTGGAGACAGTGATTTGATAAACAAATTATACAAAAAATATAAACTGGAAATATGCGTCGGAAACGACATATCTTGGAAAACAATATCTCTTATAAAAAGTAAAAAGCATAATGCGATTTTTACCAATCACAACATCCTAAATTTGCCTTATAAAAAAATTTTTGATCTCGTTATTTTTAAAAACACGCTGCATCACATCGACAAGAAACATCAGGTCAAAGTAATAGACAATCTTAAAAATATTTCGAAACAGCTGATTATTATAGATATAGATGATCCTTGCAATTCAAGTATTTTGGCAAAAACTTGGAATCGCTATTATAGATATTTTTTGGGTGATCAAGGCGGTTGTTTTTTGAGTTTCTTAAATTTTAAAAAACTAATTGCGGAAAAGATAAGTAATGTTAAATATAAAACAGGAATAATCAAAACAATCAAGGGAAGCTATTTTTTTGCTTCAATCAATAATCAGAATTAATCAGTAAGCGGACAACATCCCTGCCAGTTTTTTAAAATGTTTTTTAGATCCGTCAAAAGACCAGTCAGAATGTTTTGAAAGACGATCGCATAGTTCATTAAACTCAATTTTATTAATTGGTTTTAATTTCAAATTATAAAGTATTTCAAGAAGTTTTCTTTTATCTTCTTTTATTTTTTTTGATTCAGACATTTTTTCAATCTCTATGTAAAAAATTTTACCGGCTTTGACAAGCGTCAAATCAATATCATTTCCGAGATCAAACACAAAATTTTCTCTTTCTGTTATTTTTGAATTAAAACCAAAAAGCGCAAAAGTTTTAATGATACCGATGAATTGATCTTTGTTTATTTTTTGGGACAATTCAGTTCTGTTGTGGGCGTGAAAATCACCTTTCTTTGCTACAATTTCCGTTTTTCCATTTGAGTCAATGCGAACTCTAATGTCAATATTTGCGCCATTGATTTTACTAAGAAACATTGCTGAAAGTCTTTTTGTGCTAGAAACAAATTTTGATTGTTTTTTAAATTGTTCCAGTAAATTATAAAATTGCCTTGAAGAAACTTCCGCTCGCAACTCTAGTTCTATATTGAGATTTTCTTTCTTTTTCATTTATTTTTAATTTAGCACATTTTGATAAAATAAAAAAGAGCGACCAGTTTTTAAGCTGGTCGCTGTCGTTAATGTGTGATTATTTGCATTACATTAAAGTTCAACTGCTTTGATTATAATTTCCGCGCATGCTTCCGGCGTGAATCGTTGGGTGTCAATCATTAAAAAAGGTATGCCATTTTTTAAAACATTTTGATAAAAAGCTGTGGCAAGTTCCTTCTGTTGATCAAGCATTCTTTTGTCTCCGGCGGTCATCCCGCGAGCTAATATTCTATCAATTTGGATGTTCTCGTTGATAGTAAGGATAACTGTTATTGTTGGTAGAATGATTTGACTAAAATCATTCATTGAAACTTGCGCGCCCATTACTTGGTGATAAGTATATGTGCTTAACCAATAGCGATCAGAAACAACCTTGCCTTTATTTGCAATAATTACTTCTATTTCTTTGGACGCATCATAAATACCATTTCTGTAAAATTTATAATGTTCCTCTGGAGACGCATTATTATCAACTCGTTCACGAAAAGAAAGGTACTTTTTGGGTGGCGTTGAGTAAGATGTTGCCCCCAATTTTTTGGCAAGAATGGCGCAAAGTGTGCTTTTTCCACTTCCATCAACTCCTTCAATAGCAATAAACATTCTGTGTCTCCTTTTAGTACTAAATCAAGTTCAAATAACAGTTAAAATTTTAAAAATCTTCTTCTTTCCTCCGATTTCTCCTTCTTTTGCTTCTCCAGCTTTCGCACCTAAGATTATTTTAGCCAATGGAGCTGAATAGGAAACATACCCATGCAATCTTTTAAAAATCATATAACTGCCGATCTTGTATGTCTCCACTTTCCCGGTATTTTCATCTTTTAAGACGACCACTTTCCCAATGGCTACAGCATTGCCCAATAAATCAGCAGATACGATTTTTGCTCTATTCCTAATGTCAGTCAATTCATTTAATCTTTCATGAAATATCGTATATTGTCTTTTCGCTTCCTCAAACCCAAAATTATCATGCCAAGTTTCCGAGCTTTGTGTGGTGCTTTCTCCCATCTCTTTGCCAATTTTTTCCAAGATATTAATTGTTTCAATTATTTTTTCGTTCAGATCTTTAAAATCTTCTTCCAAAAAGTAATACATAATGGCTATTTTACCTCCTTTTTGTTAAATTTGAAATGTAAAAAATATTTTAAGGGACAGTTGATATCCATAAAAATAATAACAGATAATATAATCATTGTCCACATTTTCAATCTTCTCAAAGATTGGTTTTAATAATAGGTGATTTCTTGGATGTGTCTCACATAGAACGTGGCGCCATGGAATATAATTTTGAGAAAACAGACATGAAGGAAATACTTTCCGGTTTGTTTGAGGAGTTTAATGCTTCACTGTCCAAATCTAAAATGAAAAACAAGGCAAAGGCGTTAAAACTTATGTTTAAAGCAGACCCGGATGCTGATTTCTTAATCAATGCCGATAAAAATAGTTTAAGGCAAGTATTTTCCAACCTTATAGACAACGCCATAAAATATACCGAAAAAGGCTTTGTAAAAATTTTCCTATCCAAAGAAGAAAAAAGCGGCAAGGTTATGATTAAAATAGAAGATACCGGTGTGGGTGTAGCTAAAGATACCTTGCCTAATTTGTTTAGGAAATTCGTGCGAGGTGGCGGCCATGCCTCTTTGCACGCCAACGGCTCCGGTCTTGGCCTCTATGTCGCCAAAGAAATCATCAAAGCTCACAAAGGCAAAATCTGGGCGGAATCGGAAGGAGAGGGAAAGGGGAGCAGATTTTTTGTGGAGTTACCGAAGGTTTAAAAAACAGAAGCACTAATTTTTTTTGCGATTGACTTTTACCCCCCCCATGGTAGCCTCTAAATTAGATTGATTCTTTAAAAATTTAATAAAAATAACCATTAAATCAAGAAAGGAGGCGAGACCGACAGGAAAAAACACAAACCGTATTTTATTTTCTGAAAAATTTAGAGGAAGAAAGGAGGTTAAAATGAATCCCAAACAGAGAACTAAAAAAGACGTTAGACTAAAAATGTCCAGCAAAGCTAAGGATGATATTATTGTTTTGAAAACAGGCAAAAACAGTCTTCTGCGTTTTAATAATTTTGGTAAAGATGGATGTGGTTATTAAGCGTTCTTACCTCGCAGGCATAGTATTAGTCTGCGAGGTAAATTCTAAAGCAAAGGAGGTATAAATGAAATATAAATTTAGCAAATTTTGTCTTTATCTTATTGATGAAAATAGGGTTGTAATAAAAAACACCAGAACTGGTGCAATTGTAGTAATGAGTAAAAAGACATTTTTACGAATTAAGAAATGGATTCAAGGGTCAGAAAGTTCTCTGCCTCAGCAATGTCTTGCCAATTTGTCTGGCGAGAATGGCATCTTGGTGTCCAATGATCTTGATGAGTTTGAAGATTATAAAAAATCGTTTCTTTTTACCAGGAATAAAAAAGCGAATTTATTTAGTCTTCATTTTTTACCAACGACCAATTGTCAATTTTCTTGTAATTATTGTTTTGAAAAAGGCACAAGCAAGACAGATATGAACTTTAATATATTGGGTCAGTCAATAAAATGGCTTTATCAATATCTTGATATTAATAAAGCCATTGACGATCTAAGGCTGATAATCTTTGGCGGTGAGCCGCTTTTGCGCAAAGATTTGGTAACAACATTTCTTCCTGAATTTAAAAGATTGTCAGAAATTTACAAGAAGTCTTTTTGGACAGAGCTAACGACAAACGGAGAATTTCTTAATCAAGATGTGGCAAAAACACTGGCTAATTATAATTGGAAAAGAGCTCAAATTACTTTGGATGGCTATGGCGAGACGCATGATAGACGACGAACAAATGCAAATAGAAAATTATCTTTTCATCAGATCATAAGTAATATAAAAATGCTTATAGAGAATAATTATATTGATAAAATTGATCTGCGTATTTCTTTAGATGGTGAAACATACGATTCAATACCAAAATTGATAAAATTTTTAGGTAAACTTGGATGGCAAGAAAAGATAAAACTGAGTCTAGGACTTATTGTTCCGGGAATTAATGTTGATGTTAAAAAAGATTCGCAAAAACTAACGGCTGAGCGAGTTTTGAATGTCTGGGTTATTGCTAAGAAGGAAGGTTTTGAGATTCCTGATGAATTTATGGCGGGACCATGGTGCGTTGCTATCGCAAAACATTCCGCTGTTTTGCAGCCGGACGGCACGCTGCAGAAATGCTTTTGCACTGTCGGAAAACCGGAGTTTAATTTTAACAATATTTTCTCTAAGCCACTTTCATACACAAAGGATGATAGGTTTGAAATGTTTGATCGTATTAATAAATGCATAGAAGAAGAATGCGTTTATCTTCCAATCTGCGGTGGTGGTTGCATTCATGATAGTATAGTAGCTTATGGTAAGGTAGGTTTCAAAAGAAGGTTTTGCCAAAAAACACTTCTTGGAAAAATTAACTTAGGACTCCTAAAATTGAATTTCAGATAAATAATAATTGAAAAAAGGTTGTATCTATTGATACGGCCTTTTTTTTCTCATATACTGTGAATATGAACAATACCCCAGATATAAAACAATACCTTCCTTTCTATAAAGAAAATTTTAAGAAAGACACTCGCTGGCTTAAAAAGGAAACTGAGCATTATACATTCAATTATTTCCCTGACTCATTGGCTGAAAAAGAGGTTGATTTCATAGCCGAAAGACAAGAAAAAGCTTTCAAAAAAATAATTTCATTTTTGCGGTTGAAACCGCCTAAGAAAAAAATAAGCTATTATCTTTATCCAAGCAAAAAAACAAAAAAAGAATTAATGGGCGATGATTGGTACGCTCAATCCATTTATCATGATTTTTGCGTGCATATTTTATACACAAGTGAGATTAAACCGGTGGGCGAGCATGAAGACACTCATCTCTTGTCTTTGCCATGGGGATTATCCATAGGATTTTGGGCTGAAGGCTTAGCAGAATATTTAACCGGACATGATTGGTATGGCAACAGCCATAATATCAAGATTAGAGAAGGATTTAAGAGAAAAATTTTTCCATCTATAGAATCTTTAATGAGCCAAAAAGCTTGGATGGATTTACCAGATGAAAATGCAATATATTATTATTGCTTAGCCGGTTCATTTACAAAATTTATTATAGAAAAATTTGGCATGGAGAAGTTTAAAGAATTGTATAAAGAAACTAGCAGAGGGAAAGGTGCAGAAGAAAATAAAAAGGTGTTTAAAAAAATATACGGCATAGATATTGATGAAGCTGAGCAAGGGTGGAAGAAAATGTTTAGTAATTAGTTTTTACCTTATTTCTTTATCAAAGGTAAAATCTGGGCCGAATCGGAAGGAGAGGGGAAGGGAAGCAGGTTTTTTGTGGAGCTACCGGCGAACTAATTTTTCGTTTTATGTCGTTTAAAAAACAATTAGGGGTAGCTATTTTTTTGCTTCAATCAATAATCAGAATTAATCAGTAAGCGGACAACATTCCTGCCAGTTTTTTAAAATGTTTTTTAGATCCGTCAAAAGACCAGTCAGAATGTTTTGAAAGACGATCGCATAGTTCATTAAACTCAATTTTATTAATTGGTTTTAATTTCAAATTATAAAGTATTTCAAGAAGTTTTCTTTTATCTTCTTTTATTTTTAACAATGTCAAGGTTGAACCTTGACATTGGGGTTTGACGTTGGGCGTGGAGTTACCGAAGGTTTAAAAAACATAAGCGCGAATTTTTCTTACAATTGACTTTTACCCCCCCCATGGTAGCCTCTAAATTAGATTGATTCTTTAAAAATTTAATAAAAATAACCATTAATCAAGAAAGGAGGTGAGGGGGGGGTGAGCAAAAAAAGTGAAATGGGAGGACAATTTGAAAAGAAATTTTAGAGAATACCCTTAATTTATATCAACAATTCTTAAGGAGGGTTACCATGAAAAAAGGTGCCAGTGATTTACGAAAACATAAACTTGATTCACTTGTGAGTTGTACACAGAAGTATTCTGAACGAAACCGACAGATTGTATCAATTAAGCACGCACTTGTTAACAGTGATTCGTATGTGCTTTGTGCGGAGATTCACCAAGAAGCAGAGTATAATGGAAGTGGTTTTACTCAAAATCTTGGTGAATTACTCAATGTGTACAATGCTTACGCGGATGCAATAGTTGTCGTAACAGATAATATAATTTTTAAAGGACAACAAAACTGGATGGATGAAGCATGTATAAAAACAACAAAGCCCCTAATTGCTCTCGATTTATTCGTAACCAAAGAACAAATTAAGGATATTTTTAATCGAGGAGCAGATGCTGTTATATTAATTTCAGCGATCTTGCATAATGAAGAACTAAGAACATTAAATAAGTATGCAAAATCTTTAGGACTTGAAGTTATTATTGAAGTGCAAGATGAATACGAAATAGAGACAGCTCTTAAGCTTAATCCAGACGTAATAGGCATTAATACACGTAACATTGAAAATCTGGGAGAAGTTGACCTTCTTAAAATTAATAAATTGAAGACTCTTATCCCTAAAGACGTTCATGTTATCGGTGAATCTGGCATTAAGACCAATTACGATATTTGTCGACATTTCAAAGAATGTAGGGGTGTTATCATTGGCTCAGCTATACTTGAGAGTAGAAATATTACTGGATCGTTTCGATACTTTGCGTCAAAAACAGACGAACTGCCATTTATCTGGGTGCGCCCAGCTGCTTTTCTCTTTCCGCAAAGATTACGGCTATTAGATAAGTTGTTGAAAGAGCATGGTTTTTTGATTGAGCATAGTTTTAAAATTCAAAACACACCCAAGGTATTTGTTGAAATGTATAAAAATAAGTTTCAACAAAATCCAAAAGAGGGGCGTATTTTTTTTAATGCTATGCATGAAGGACTTAATCAGATTACACTTCGTGGTGGTAATGCAGAGTATTCGGAAGTTTGGTTTTTATCTCATTGTAATTTAAGTATTCTTCAATCATACTCAAAAATTCTTGATATTAAGAAAGAATTACGCTTACAAGAAAAAGTTCCTGTTTCTAGGATTTGGATAGACAAGATTAATATGCCAGTTTTATTACATGCGATACACTCTTCGGATCCATCAATTTCTGAACATAATAGGGATCTTTCTGTCCTGAGTAGTTTTCGAGAATGTCAACAAAGCTTCACAGACTATATCTAATATATCTAACTATAAACCATGTTGGATAAGTTTTTATTTTTACACAATGTTGTATGTTGAGAAAATCAAACTTTACAAAGGAGACTCTCCATGAAGGATCAACCAAATATTACTCTCAAAATCAAAGATGGTATTATTTACGCCAGATCTATCAACCAAAAACTGAATATTCCTGAAAAAGTATTATCTAAACTTAATCATGATAATATTGTTGATGGTATGTATATGATTTCGTGTGGAACATGGAATTCTTTAAAAGAAACAACAGTAAACACGGTTGATATAAATCTAAGTAAAATACGAGCAAGGCTTTTGTTTACTACAAGTTCAAATATTATTGATGAACATGAACAGAATGTTACAACGCCTTCATTTGGTATCTGGAGATTAGCATATCACATCGCAACACACTCAGTAGATGTAGATGTACAGGTGTGCGACCCAAGTCTTGGAGGAATTCGTTTCTTGGAAATTCTGTTGAAAAAGGAGGAATACGATTTAATTTGTTTTAGTGGCATGTCTACAAATTTGAAAGAGGATCTAAGATTACTCAAGATTATTGAAAAATATCAACCACAAGCAATTATCGTATTTGGTGGTGTAGATTCTCAAGCTCTGGCCAATTGGGAAAGTTTAAACATTTTGCCGATTGACTATATCATCACAGGACACGGAGAAACTATCATCAGAGACATTGTCATGAAAATAGATTCTTTATGTGACAATAAAAAGTTGCAACAAAAAAACTCTTCACCAAAAGTGCTAAATGGTCCAATACAACTACCATCTATTGATTTAGATGAAAGCATGTTACCGTATGGTGAAGGTGATATAGTTCATCCTTATGGATATACATCAAAAGTGTTATACCAAAAGTTTTCAAATGCGTGTCCAGAAACTTGTTTCTGGTGCGTATCATCTAAAGATGGTCTTGTGTATAATGATGCATATGAGGCATTGATGGCGATCAAATCTAAAATTCGAGATGGTTGGCATACTGATATGTCGGTTATAGATAATAACCTTTCAACACATCAAAAATTTATAATTGATCTTTGCAGTTTGATCGGAAAAAGTTCGATACAAAAATTACCGAAGCATGGTAAGCTTACAATAAATGGTGCATCGAATGAACTTTTGGAAGCCCTTTCTTTTGCTGGGTTCATAAGACTTTCATTTGGAGTTGAGTCATTTGACAAACATGTACGTTATCAGCTTGGGAAGAGTTTTTCTAATGCAGAGATAGATAAGGTTATTTATAAGACAATCGAATTAGGTATTCAGCCGGAGATAAATCTTATATTTTGCTCCCCTTATGAAACAAAGGAGTCCATCTCAGCCACATTGATTAAAACAGCTGAATTGGTGTTAAATTATAAGTGTATTGTTTTTGTCGTGTTAGGTTTATATTGCACTATCGGAACAAAAAAAATATCTGAGCATATCAAGACTATTGAAATTTCTTCAGAGGAAGGAGATAGCAATATCTTGTTACCGTGGATATTTCAACCAAGTGTATCAGTAAATGACCTGTATTCTAATGGACTTGATGAGTATAATAAAATTCTTGATGAATTTAGCCGACAACGTAAAATCTTTATTCCTAATCATGTTAAATCTTTATTAAAATGTCAGGCGTTTTCTAAATTGCTTGACTTGCCATGCGAAAGAACTTTCCAAATGATGGCAAGAAAACAATTAAAGTGGAGATATATACATGTTTAGTGGTATAAAACAAGCGCGGCGATTAGCATTTCCGCGCTTGTATTTTATTTAGATAAAAATCAATTACTTTTCGGTGGTTAGGCGGAAATGGTTCATAAGAATCAATTTTATCTATTGAAACCCATTTAATATCTGAAATCTCACGGGTAGCTGGATCTAATTTGTCTTCATCAAAAATAAAAATGCTTGAATATATAAACACTATTGCATGATTTGGTTTGTCTAATTCAATAAAACCAATAGGGGTCACTTCTTTCATCTTTATGCCTAATTCCTCTTCAATCTCTCGTATAGAAGATTCACTAAGCAATTCATCAGTATTAACTTTTCCACCAGGAAGACTCCATAAGCCAAAAAAAGGATTATTTGCTCGCTTTACTAAAAGCAGATCACCATTTTTGTTTGTTAGAATGGTTGTCGTTAAAAGTGTTGGTAACATAATGAAACAGAAATTATTTGCTAACTATATTTTAAATTATATACTATATTCGGATTATAAATCAACAAAAAGGGTTAACTAATCAGTTAACCCTTTTATTTTATTCCACAACTCCTTTTTGTTAAATTCAAAATCATATATTTTTCTGAATTCATCACAAAAATGTTTTTTTGAAGGGTTACCCTTCAAACCCATAATTAAATGCAACATCCTATCTTTCCCAAAATTTTTTAAAAGAAATCTTACCCAAAATAATCCAACTGGAAAAATCATTTTATTTGCCCCGGGGTCATCGTGAAGTTCTGTTACATCTAAAGCATCTTCTAAGGATATTTCTTCAGCCTTTTGCCCTGCCAGATATTTGGCAAGTCCTTCATTTAACCATTTCGGCTTGTTGATACCGCCGGAGAGTTTTCTGTAATATATGTGTGAATACTCATGTTTTAAAATTTTCCAAAAATTATCTTGGTTGTTATGACTCGATTCTTCCAAGAACTTTTCCGGTTTCAATATAAAAATATTATTATCACTTACCCACGCGACTTGCCAATCTTCTGTTTTTTTGCCCCAAATTTCATCAAATTGTTTTCTGGAATCTATCAAAAAACAAGATGGCATTGGCGCTTGTATGCCAAAAAAATCAGTAAACTCTCCTTGCGTCGCTTTCAAAAAATTACCGATATCTCTATGATTTTTGCTTATTTCTACATCAAAGCAATTTATGTTAGGCATAAAATCATATTATCATGTTTTAATTCAAAAAACATTAAAAACTGATCTCCGGCCTCGGCCTCTTAACAATGTCAAGGTTCAACCTTGACATTGGGGTTTGACGTTGGGCGTGGAGTTGCCGGAGGTGTAAAAAAACAGAAGCGCGAATTTTCTTGCGATTGACTTTTACCCCCCTATGGTAGCCTTTAACTTAAACAAGTTCTTTAAAAATTTAAAAGAAAGGAGGTGGAAAAGATAAAAAGCGCAACAACCGTATTTTATTTCTGATGATTTCTGAAAGAAAGGATGGAGGTGAGAAAAAAATGAAAAAGCGAATAAAAAAATCCACGATGGTGAAGAAAAAAAACATTAAGGTCGTTGTTGGTAAAAACACTTGCTCAACGTCAGGCAGTTACAAGTAGTCTAGCAGGTTGATCGATTAAATATGAGGTGTGGCAAGTAATGCGTGCCTCATATTTTTCTAATTTAATGAATCGGATTTTTTAGATAGGAAAGGATGAATTAAAGATGAAAATTGAAACAGATGAAGCCATTTACGAAACTTTTTTTCAGCATGCGCAGATAGAAATTACCGGCAAGTGTAATATGGCATGCAAGCATTGCAGGGCATTAAATGAAGCAAAAACAAATATGCCGATTGATGTTATAAAAAAAATTCTCATATTTGCAAAAACGAATTCTAATGATGATTTTAGGCTAACAATCTCTGGTGGTGAGCCATTTATTCACCCTCGTATCATTGAAATTATGCGTTTAGTAAAGGAAGCAAACATAGAGTATGTGATAATTACAACAAACGGCTCTCTTGTTACAGATCAAAACATAATTGATTTGGAATCAATTATGTTCAAAAATCTCTGCATCCAAGTCAGTGTAGATGGGGTAGATGAAAAATTCCACGACAACTTTAGATCATTTAAAGGCGCTTTCAATAAAGCCATTGATTGTCTTAAAAAGGTGGCTAATTCCAAGATTACTGCCTCCTTTAGATCAACTATTGTGCCATCAATGATTGACGAAATTGAAAATATTGTTTGTCTGGCAAAAAAAAATGGTGCTGAGCGTGTTGGATTTGGTTCAGTAATTCCAGTTGGAGCAGGTATGCTTAATCATGACTTAATAATGACATCGTCACAGAAGAAAAAATTTCTTGAAAATGTTTCTGCCTGCAGGAAAAAATATACAAGTCTTGATATTACAACAGAAGACCCGCTAAAATTCGCTATTCCATGTAAGGTTTGGGATTACGGTGTTTGCGATTGTTATTCTGAATCATTTTTTGGCGGTTGTACTGCGGGGATAACGGGCTTTAATGTTGATAGCGAAGGCACAATTACTCCTTGCGCTACATTACTAAGGCCAATAACAAATGTTGTAGGTAAAACAATCCAAGAGATTTTATCAGACTATGTTTCTTCAAAAGTCATACACAAACTTATTGATAGAAATTTTACGGGTAAGTGTCAAGAGTGCGACAAAAAAAGACTTTGTGGTGGATGCAGGGCGGTTGCAAATGGTACTAACGGCGACTTTTTATCATCAGATACCACATGTTGGTATAAATGAGGTCTTGCTAAGTCAAGAAAAACATACTAAACTTTAGCAATAACTAAGTATGGTGTTAGCAAGTTTAGTAATTTTATGAAAGGAAAAGAAAAAATGACAAAAAAAGAACAAAAATCTGAGTGGTTAATTATTTCTTCTGATGGTTCAATTGTAAAGGCGGATAATTTTAGTTGGCAACACAATGATCATGATTTAAAAATCTTCTATGAGTATGAGAATTCTGGGACAAGAGAAGCAAGTCAGCCTCCAGAGCATGTAAAAATGATGAAAGATTTGAGCCTTGTCGATTATGAGCCTGCGGCTGATTCTGGAAATTTCAGATGGTTACCCAAAGGTTTTATGATTAAAGACTTAATGGAAAAATATGTTTCAAAAATAGTTCGCAACTACGGAGGGATGCAGATTGAAACTCCAATTATGTACGATTTGAAACACCCGCATTTGTCGAGTTATTTAAAACGTTTTCCTGCAAGGCAGTATCAGTTATTAAGTGGGTTAAAAAAATATTTCTTGCGTTTTGCTGCATGTTTTGGACAATATTTGGTTATGCATGATATGCAAATAAGCTACTCTCAACTACCACTTAAATTGTATGAAATGACAAGATACTCTTTTAGAAGAGAACAAACGGGAGAATTAGCCGGACTTAGGCGTTTAAGAGTGTTCACGATGCCCGATATGCATACTTTATGTGAAGATGTTGAGCAAGCAAAAAATGAATTCTATCAACAATATCTTCTCTCTAAAAAATGGATGAATGATCTTGGGGTTAAACATGTAATGGCCATAAGGGTTGTAGATGATTTTTTTGAGAAAAATAAAGACTTTATTTTAAAAATAGTAAAAGATTTCGGGCATCCTGTTCTTATAGAGAAATGGGAAAAAAGATTTTTCTATTTTATTCTAAAGTTTGAGTTTAATGTAGTAGATAGCCAACACAAGGCCGCCGCTCTCTCGACTGTTCAGATTGATGTTGAAAATACCGAAAGATTTGAAATTACATACATAAATAGAGAAGGCAAAAGACAACATCCTCTTTTACTTCACGCTTCTATTTCTGGCTCAATAGATAGAAACTTGTACGCTATCTTAGAGCAACAGGCTCGTGGGTTGCCAAAAAAAGAAATTCCAGTACTTCCTTACTGGCTGTCTCCAGTCCAATTACGTCTACTGCCTGTTTCTGAAAAACATGTAGACTTTTGCTTAAAGCTTTCTTCTAATCTAAGTTGTCAAGTGAGATTAGAAATTGATGACAGAAATGAGACTCTTTCTCAGAAAATCAGGCAGGCAGAGCTCAACTGGACTCCATTCGTGATTGTAGTTGGAGATAAGGAAAGTAAAGACAATGCGTTTTCGGTAAGAGAACGTGGAGTCACAAGTCAAAAAATAATGGATATTGATAAGCTTAAAAAAATGTTTGTTTCCACGCAATGCGATAGACCATTTGAGCAAATAAATTGGCCGATCCTTCTTTCTAAACAACCACACTTTCGTTAGAGTTAATAAAAATGAAAGTTTGAGACAGAAAAACAACCCCTTGCGCAACATGATGCTCGCAAGGGGTTTTTGTTTGTAGCCAGATGTCTTTTTATGCCATACATTTTATAAGTACAATATAGCATTAGATTGTTGTAAATTTTTTATTGGAATGTTTTCTGCAAAAATAACTCCATCTACCAAAGAAAATTTCATCGCGAGTGAGTTGTTTGGTTCTTTGCTCGGTTCTATTATGTCTGTGGTTAAAACACTACGCTAAACGGCTCCGGCCTTGGCCTCTATGTTGCCAAAGAAATAATCAAAGCTCACAAAGGACGCATCTGGGCCGAATCGGAAGGAGAGGGAAAGGGAAGCAGGTTTTTTGTGGAGTTGGGAACATTTTAACAATGTCAAGGTTCAACCTTGACATTGGGGTTTGACGTTGGGCGTGGAGTTGCCGGAGGTGTAAAAAAACAGAAGCGCGAATTTTCTTGCGGTTGACTTTTACCCCCCGTGATAGCCTCTAAATTAGATTGATTCTTTAAAAATTTAATAAAAATTAACTTAACCAAAGAAAGTAGGTGAAATTATGATCTGTGAAGCAAATTCATACGTTAAAGTCAAAAACTGTTATGTAGGAGAAATAAACGAGTATGGGTATGCTTTTGTGCCTGGAAGTGAAGAAGGAATTGTCTTATTGGATTATAAAACAAAAACTACGCTGGATAACTTAGAGGCTGTTAAGGAAGATGATTTAGGGAGAATCTTGCTTTTGTTGAGTAAGGGGCTAGTGCGAAAAAAGTATGATAGTGCCTCAGTGAGAGAGCATAAATTTAACAAGAAAAAAGCTAAAACTCTGAGCATATGGTTACATATATCTAATCGATGCAATCTCAATTGCCCTTATTGCTATATTACCAATAAAAATAGAAACATGATGTCGAGAAAAGTTGCCGATTTGTTTTTAAAGAAACTTGAATATACAATCTGGAAACATAGCTTAAGATCAGTAACAATAAGATTTGCAGGAGGTGAGCCAACGTTAAATGAAGATCTTTTGTTTTATATCATTAAGGAATTAAACAAAAGATTTAAAAAAGACAGTGTCTTGATCAAGTTTATTCTGTTAACAAATGGAACAAAAATTAACGATAAACTTATATCTCTGTTTAATACCTTTAACGTAAATATCTGTTTTTCATTAGACGGTATAGGGGGATGGCATAATGTTAGCAGGTTTTTTGGAAAAAATACCGGTTCTTTTGAAGTCATACAAAAAAATTTGCACTGGTTGAGAGCAAGTGGTTTAAAACCAACAATATTAACTACGATAACAGATGAAAATCTTCATGGTATACCGCTCCTTAATCGTTATCTTATAGATTCTAACTTCCATTTTCGTTACAGTCTGTATCGCAATAACACTGGCCGAAGTGACGCTTATAAAGAATTTTCAGACAGAGTATTTAGTGTTCTTGAACAATGTTATGATTATTACATTCACGCCATAACTAATAATGAAAATAAAAGCAAACATCAGCTTTGTGAAATCAATTTGAATGGCAAACCTAATTTTAGGGCATGCAATGTTGGCATATCCGGAGTGACTGTTGATCATAATGGCAAAGTTTTTTTATGCCAAGCGAAGATGAATGAAAATTCAATCGGAAACATGGGTGATAGTTTTACTTTTCTTGAAATGGCATGGAATCAAAATGCTTTTCCGGAATTAAAAGATAAAATTGTCTTTGATTACGATGACTGTAAAAATTGCCAATGGGCATTGGTGTGTTCGGGAGGATGCTCTATGACAAGTTATGATGTTTATGGAAGCAGCGCAGTAGCTTCTCCTTATTGTTCTTTTTTAAAAAAATAATACCTAGATTGATTGAGATTAGGGCACACCAATTGTTGAGAAAATACCTGGAATTTTATAACAAAAGAAAGGAGGTGATAAAAAATGCAAAAATATGAAAGACAGGAAACAGAAGTATTTGTGTTCTCGGAGCAGGAGGCAAATAAAAATGAAAAAGAAGATACTTTGGAGCGCGAATGCGAATGTTCAGATTGCAACTGTTGTGATGGAGATTGTTATGATGGTTAAGTAAATAAGTTTAATGACCATAGATTAGGAGTCTTATCTAATCTATGGTCATTCTTTTTTAAAAATCTTAACCGCTTTATCGATGAAAGTGTAGAAATTTTGTCGTGTTTTTCTGTGTTTTTTGTATGTATTTAGAATTTTACTTCTTATTATCTGATGCCCGCTATATCCTTTGTCGGGAACGACTAATAATTCCCTTAAATCTTCATTAAGTAAAACGGTAAAAATCTCTTTGAGATGTTCAATTTGTTCTTTGCCCAGACCTTTGTCGGAAAGATAATCACGATATTTTTTTAAAAATTCAATATGCATTATTTCATGGAATGCTTGAGTGGTAAAATTACCAAACTGATTAAACATGAACTTGTTTTCATAAAAAGGCGCTCGTCCGCTAAAAGTAAAAAAAGCGTAATACTTTTGCTCAAATTCTTTAATTGGTATTTCCAGCATATTAGACATTAAGAAAAGACCGCGAGCGCCAACATAACCCCACTCTTTTTTAGCTTTCTTCAAGACCTCATTTTTGAGAGTCTTTGCCTTTTTTGTCTTTATAAAATCATCAAAAATTTTCTTTATTTCGCGCTTTATTTTTTGTTCAGTATTATGCTTGTCCCTAACGTCTTTGATGACCTCGGGGATACTTCCAAGCCCCCATGTTGTTTTCTTGTTATCCGTATTATAGCTAATATTTTTGGTAATAGTGTCATACCAGTTTTTTAATTCCCAGTCTTTGTCAAATCCAAATATTATTTTTGGAATTTTTTCTTTTTCCATAACTTAAACAATATCATAATTTCAATCAATAATCTGTACAGTTAACCTTATGGGGTGACAAATATGATAGATTGGGGTGACAAAGGTTAACTATCAATATTTAACAAGGCGAAAGCTTTAAAACCATATATGGCAAACAAAAATCAGAAGTGCGCATATGAATCAAAAGTAAGAGCAAAATGGTACTTTCTGGTTGAGAAATCAGGGAAAACAGTAGACGATGTGTGTGATTTGTATTTCATCTTCTACAAAAAGAAAGGTTTGATTTTCCGGCCTCAGAAGAAACTGGTTTGGTATGCGCCAATCAAAGAAGCCGTGATACCCAAGGGGCCGGGCGATGTGGTGCAAATGGACGCCAAGTATGTCTGGGAAGACAATACGCGTAAATATCAGCGTACATTTATTGATATCTATACTGGTATGCAGTTTGCCACCGTGACAAGCACTATGACAGCAGAAGATACCATTAATGCGTTTCTTGAAGCAGAGACATATTATCAATTTAAAATTCTTGGAATTCAAAGTGACAACGGAAGTGAAAATCGTGGAGACTTCCATAAACATTTAGTAGAGAAAGGCATTGCTCATTACTTCATCCCAAAATCATCACCAACTTGGGATGGAGCGGTCGAGCGAGCGCATGGAGTTATCGATCAAGAATATTATCTTAATCCTAAAAGAACGTGGAAAAGTTTAGAAGAATATTTACATTTTTACAATTACGAGCGCATTCATCTTGGAAGATATTTAAATGGAATGATACCGGTCGAAAAACTTAATTATTATTTATCCACAGTGTCACCCTTGAAGGTTAACTAGACAGCCGGTGGAACATGATTATTTTTTATGTTAAAATATCGGCATGAAAGCTGAATATAAAACAAAAATTTTAACGGGCTTAAGGCCGACAAACGCGCTTACGGTTGCCAATTATCTCGGGGCGGTTAAGCCAATTTTAGATCTTCAAGGAAACGGGGAGAAGCCCTTTGTTTTTGTGGCCGATCTGCACGCTCTTACCGACAATGAACCGGAGGTTGTAAATAGACGCAAGGAAGAAATAGTGGCAATTTACTTGGCGCTCGGTCTGGATCCTGAGAAAAATGTCATTTATATGCAATCGGATCTTAAAGACCTCGTGTATGATTTAGCCATGATACTGGCGCGCGGTATTACCGTGTCTGAACTTCTCAGGGTGCCGGCGCTTAAAGATAAAATAAAGCCCGGCGTGGGTCCGGAAACAGCCAACGCGCTTCTGGCTTTCTACCCTATACTTATGGCCGCCGATATCTTAATCCAAAGAGCGGAAAAGGTGCCGGTGGGGGAAGATCAAGTGTCTCACCTGGAAGCGGCCAGAGAGCTTGCCAGGAAGTTTAATTCCAAATACGGCGAAGTGTTTCCTCCGCCGCAACCTTTCGCGGTAAACGCTCTTAAAATCCTTTCTCTTAAGGGTGAGGGTAAAATGAGTAAAAGCAAACCGGAAGGGGCTATCTTGCTTACCGATACTGCCAAAGAAATTGAGAAGAAAATAAAATCAGCGGAAACCGCCTTTGAGGGAGAAATGACACCCAATCTTGAGAGTATTATAAAGATGGCAAAAGGTCTTACCGGCGACAAGGAAGCGCATGATAAATTAGACAGTCTTATAACCAGGCACATGAAGAAAGAACAGGTAATGGGCGAACTTAAAAAATTTATTTCAGAAATTGTTTGCGATTTTAACGAGAATTTTCAGAAGAAATTGATGAAAATTAAAAGCGATGAGAATATTGTAAAAAATGTTTTAAAAGATGGTGGCAAGATTGCCAGAGAGAGAGCAGAGGAAACGATGAGTCTGGTTTATCAAGTTTTTAAATAATTCAATCACGTAAAAAAATGCGCACTCAATATATATTCGTGGCAGGAGGTGTGATGTCCGGCGTGGGTAAAGGCATTGCTTCGGCCTCCATAGGCAAAATTCTGCAGTCCAGAGGTTTTAGCGTAACGGCTATTAAAATAGATCCTTACGTGAACGTGGACGCCGGCACTATGAATCCTACTGAGCACGGAGAAGTTTTTGTGCTTGATGACGGCATGGAATGCGATCAGGATATGGGCAATTATGAAAGATTTCTAGACGTAAATTTGTCGTCAGATAATTACATGACTACTGGTAGCGTGTATCAAGCGGTGATAAACAGAGAAAGAGCGCTTGAGTATAAAGGCAAGTGCGTGGAAGTGGTGCCTCACATACCGATGGAAGTGATAAACAAGATTAAAAAAGCTGCCAAGAAAAACAGAGCCGAAATAGTGATAACGGAAATAGGCGGCACTGTGGGTGAGTATCAAAACATTCTTTTTCTTGAAGCTGTTCGCATGCTTAAGGCGGAAAATCCAGGCGACGTGTTGCTCGTTCTTGTGAGCTATTTACCGATAATCGGTGATGGACACGAGCTTAAGACGAAGCCCACTCAATACGCCGTGCGCACCTTAAATAGCGCCGGACTCCAGCCGGATATAATAATTGCCAGATCAAAAAACGGCATAGATAAAAAGAGAAAAGAAAAGATAGCTATCTCTTGCGGCGTGGAAGAGAATGGTATAATTTCCGCGCCAAACGTGGAGAGCATTTATGATATACCGGTAAACTTTGAGAAAGACAATCTTAGCGATTTTATAATAAAGAAACTAAAAATAAAGCCGAAGAGAGTTGATCTTAAAGAATGGCGAGCATTTGTAAGTAAAATTAAAAAGTCGGTAAAACCGATCAAGATAGGTATTGTTGGTAAATATTTTACCACGGGCGAATTCGTGCTTGCTGATTCCTACATATCAATCATAGAGGCTGTTAAACACGCGGCTTACGCCACAGGAATCAAACCGGAGATAGAATGGCTTAATTCAGAAGAATTTGAACAGAATAAAGAAAAAATTAAAGAACTTTCAAATTATAATGGAGTCATAGTGCCTGGAGGCTTCGGAGGTAGGGGAGTAGAAGGCAAAATTGCCGCAATTAAATATCTTAGAGAGAATAAAATTCCTTATTTCGGTATTTGTTACGGCATGCAGCTGGCGGTAATAGAATACGCTCGTAATATTGCCGGCTTAAGCGGTGCCACTACTACCGAGATAGACAAGCAAACAGAATATCCGGTGATAGATATACAAAGAGAGCAGAAAAGCAAGATAGAGAAAAATGATTACGGCGGCACCATGCGCTTGGGTGCTTACGAGGCCGAGATTAAAAAAGGCTCAATAGCTCATGCGGCCTACAAGCAAACCAGTGTTTCCGAGAGACATAGACACAGATATGAAGTAAATGAAGATTATATAGAAGCCATGGAGAACTCAGGTCTGGTATTTTCCGGCCAATCTCCGGACGGCAAATTGATGGAGATAATTGAGCTGCCCAGAGATAAGCATCCGTTCTTTGTGGGTGTTCAATTTCATCCGGAGTTTAAATCTAGACCGCTCAATCCTCATCCTTTATTTAAAAAGTTTATAGAAGCGGCGAAAAATGACTTAAAATAAAGCTAGAAACGCACCAAGGTTTAACCTTGGTGCGTTTCTTTATCTTTTAGTGATTTTATAACCTTCTTCCGTGTCTTTAATCTCATAACCTTTCTCATTTATTTTTTGGCGAAGTTCGTCCGATTTCGCGAAGTTCTTTTCTTCTCTTGCTACTTCCCGCTCTTTGGTTAATTTTATTATTTCTTCAGGAATATCGGCTTTAACCACATCCGCTTCATCAAGTCCCAGGCCAAGAATTTCATCAAAGTTTAATATAAGCGCGAGTTTCTCGTCTGGTTCAATATCAGCTTTTACCACTTCCCACAAAATGGCGACGGCCTTTGGCGTTTGAAGGTCATTGAGCAATTCGTCTCTAAATTCTTGTTTGTATTTACTGGCAACGATATCCGCTTTTTTATTTCCGGTTTTTTCTTTAAGTTCCAATATATGGTTCTTTAGTCTTTTGTAAGCCGTATCGGCCGCTTCCAGCGCATCCCACGTGAAGTTCATTGTTTGCCGGTAATGAGTTTGCAGATACAACAAGCGTAAAGCCATAGGATCAAAGCCTTTATTTTTAACATCGCCTATGGTGTAAAAGTTACCAAGAGATTTGCTCATTTTCCGCCCATCCACCATCAGAAACTCGCTATGGAACCAATACTTTACAAACGGCTTGCCGGTAGCCGCTTCCGATTGTGCCTTTTCATTTTCATGATGAACGCTTATGTGATCCACACCACCGGCGTGAATATCTATAGTTTCTCCCAAGTACTTCATACTGATGGCGCTACATTCTATATGCCATCCGGGGAAGCCATCACCCCAAGGAGAAGGCCAACGCATAATATGATTTTTAAACCTGCCTACAGCCTTAAACCATAGAACAAAGTCGGCCGGATTCTTTTTTTTAGTATCCACATGCACATTTTCTCTCGCGCCCAATATCTTCTCGTTAAGTTTTTGGCCGGAGAGAGCGCCATAGTTTTTGAAGTTTGCCGTGTTGAAGTAAACAGCTTCATCCGTTTCGTAAGCAAAGCCGTCTTCAAACAACTTTTCTATAAGATTTATTTCTTCTTTTATATGACCGGTGGCGGTGTAAAAGTTATTTGGTTTTTTGATATTTAGAGCAGACAGAGAGCTGAAGAAATAATCGGTATAAATTTTTACCAGATCCCAAATATCCAATCCTTTTTTCTTAGCGCCTTTTTCCAATTTATCTTCTCCGGTATCATCGTCTCCGGTGAGGTGACCAACGTCGGTAATGTTCATCACGTGATTTACCTTAAAGCCATCTAAATAAACAAGCGAGCGTTTGAGCAAATCCACGTTTACATAAGCCCTCAAGTGGCCGATATGAGTATAATCGTATACCGTGGGGCCGCAAGAATAGAGGGCAACATTAGGCGGATTAAGCGGCTTAAAATCTTCTATCTGTTTTGTGGCAGTGTTGTATAATCGCATAAAAATATTGTATCATATAGACAGAAACACGTTAAGTAAACGTTTTTGTATCTTAAAAATTTTTAAGGAGACAAAAGATGAGCGGAAAATTATTTACGCCGAATAAAGTTCTTTTGAGTTGGAGGAACATTCATCTGATTAAGGAGAATGCCGAAAATGCCGGCAAACTCAAAGTCTACCTGGGAGAAAGCAGGTTGGATGTGTTGAATGCGTTATGCAACTTCAGCGATGATGATGTTGTGTTTTATACGGAATACAATCACCTTTGGTGTGTAGGGGCTAAACCTGATGTAAAGTTAAATGTGGATGAAATAAAAAAATGCCCTAAATGCGGAAAGGTGACTTTGGCATCTTATGAAAAAAAATATCACGTCATAAGATGCGGTGGCTGCGGTTTTTGCGCAGTTGTAAGATTAAATTTAAAAAAGTATTGAAAAGCAAGCAACAATAGCCGCCGTCTCCGCTCTTAAGACAGTGGCTCCAAGTCCGGCCAGTACGAAGTTTGTACTGAGCCGGATTCTTTTTATTTCTTCCTCATCCCAGCCACCTTCCGGGCCGATAAAGATCCCTATTTCTTTGGCATCATTGTCTTGCCCTAGATTCGCGTGATCTTTCATTTTTTCAACAATGCTTGGGGCACCGACATGAAAGAAAAAATTGGTATCATTGGTTTTTGCCATGATAATCGCCTCGTCAAAGCTTATTGCGTCGTGAAGCTTCGGCAGTATGCCGCGGCCGCTTTGCTCGGCCGCTTCTTTTATAATTTTTTCCACTCGTTCTTTTTTGATATTGAGCTTTACCGTCCTTTTTGTGATTACCGGCATAATCTCACTTACTCCCACTTCCACCGCTTTTTGGACTGCCCATTCAAAATTTTCTTTTTTAAGGATAGGACAATATAAAATGATTTTCCTGTTGCTTTCGTTCTTGTTTGTTGTTTTATCATTAAGACCGAGCGAGACTGAATCTTTGCCGTATTCCGCTATCTGACCTGTTGCCTCGCCAAGATTGCCATCACATAAAATAATCGTATCGCCGATCTTAAGCCGCAGAACATTTCTGATTTGATTTACGGTTTCTTTGTCGGTAATTTCAATATAATCTTTATTTAAGTCAAAATTTCCAAAAAATCTGTTTAATCTCATTACTAGAATAAAATATCATATTTGCCGTATTTTTGCCATATTTTTTTGTATTGTAAAAACTTTATAAATCGTTATTATTTAAGCTATGAATGAATTAAAAACCCAAACCGAGAAAGCGTTGGTGAAAATAGCTAAAAGCAAGAAAGCCGTTAAAGATCTTCCCAAAACAGGGGATTATTTATTTTTCAAAATAAAAAAAGAAATCGCGAAAATTGTTTCGGAACTTTTTAATAATAAGGTGATTAAAACGTCAGATCTAAACATATCATTGCCGCCTTATCACATAAAAGCCGATTTGAGTTTGGAGATCTTCAGCATTTCTAAGATACTCGGCCTGGATCCGAAAAAAGTATCTAAAGAACTGGGATTGGTTATAAATAAAAATAAAACAAAATTTATAGAAAGCGCGACCACCGCCGGCCCATATCTTAATCTTAAGCTCAAAAAAAATGTTTACGGAGAAGCGCTTGCAGAAGTGACCGTTCTGGAAGAAAAGTATGGCAAAAACGATAAAAATAAAAACAAACTCGCCATTATAGATTTCTCTTCTCCCAATATAGCCAAGCCGATGAGCGTGGGGCATTTGCGCTCCACGGTGCTCGGTCAGGCTCTCGCGAATATTTACGAAGCCACCGGTTATGTTGTCGTTAGAGACAACCATATAGGTGATTGGGGAACACAATTTGGCAAACTTATCTATGCTTATCAAACATGGGGAGACGAGAAAGCGGTGGCAAAGAACCCGATAGCGGAATTAAATAAACTTTATATAAAATTCAACGAAGAGGCGAACAAAGATCCGGAATTGGATGACAAAGCCAGAGAAATATTCAGCAATCTTGAAAAAGGAGACGGAAAGATAAGAAAATTATGGGAAAAATTCAGTAAGTTGAGTATTAAAGAATTTGAAGAAGTATATGACATCTTGGGAATAAAGTTTGATACGTACTTGGGAGAAAGTTATTTTGCCAAAGACGCGGAAGATGAAGTAAAAAAAGCGCTGGAGAAAAACTTGGCGCGCAAAGATGAAGAATCCGATGCTATCGTAGTGGATACGCTTTTGGGTGTGCCATCCTTCTTGCTTCGCAAGCAAGACGGCTCCACTCTTTATATCTCAAGAGACTTGGCGAAAATAAAATTCAGGATCGCTAATTTTAAACCCGATATAATTCTATATGTCGTGGGACAGGAGCAGAAGCTTAACTTCGCGCAATTATTTGAACTTGTAAAGCATATCGGTTATTCAAACAAAACTGAGCTAAAACACATCTGCTTCGGCTTGGTAATCATGGATGGAGCTAAAATGTCCACAAGGAAAGGCTCCGTCGTAGAACTCAAGGAACTTATAAACCAATCTGTAGCCATGGCCAAAGAATTGATTTTGGAAAAAGACAAAGATATAAGCGAAAAGGAACTTGCTAAAACGGCTGAGATTATTGGCGTAGGTTCCATTATCTACAATGACTTAAGGCAATCAAAAGAGAAGAATATCTCATTTGATTGGAAAAAGATGTTGAATTTCAGCGGTGGCAGCGCCGTGTATCTGCAATACACTTATGCTCGCATAAAATCTATTCTTAAAAAAGTGCCCGGCGAAGTGTCAGATAAGCCGATATTTAAAAATGAAGATGAGTTCAACTTAGCCAAGAAAATCATATTTTTTCCTCATGTTGTGCTAGAAGCTCAAAGGCATGATTCTCCTCATTTAATAGCCACTTACATGGAAGAGTTGGCGCAGCTCTTTAACAGTTTTTACAACAGTGTCCAAATACTTGGCACGGAAGACGAAGAATTAAAAAATTCCCGTCTTATCCTAATCGCTTCTGTCGCCACTGTTATAAAAAACGGTTTAACTTTGCTCAACATAAAAACTTCTGATAAAATTTAATAATGTATAAAAAAGGACTTAAGATTATTTGGAAGTATCTTAAAGAATACAGGAGAGATTTAATTATCCTTTCTATTTTAGGTGTTTTTTCTGCGACGGCCAATGGTATCATACCTTTCATTTCCGGTAGATTGTTTGACGCGATATTGAATGACAATATTATTTTATTTGAATTATTTAGAGAAATATCCATACCGACATGGCTATTTTTTATTATATTGTGGGCACTGATACAGCTCATCGGCAGCGTGATTGATTGGAGAATAGGCATTAAAAGTCAACTAGTGAGCCATGCCGCGTACGTAGACTACTTGTCAGACGGTTATGGGAAATTGTTAAATCTGCCCATGTCTTTTTTTAAAAATGAAAAAATAGGGGATTTGTCGGACAAAATGAACAAAGCAGCCAGTCTTCTTAGCACCATTATTGGCAATATAATTATATATTTAGCACCTCAATTCTTAAGTATTTTTGTGGCTCTCGGTGTATCCTTCTCCATAAATTACTTGTTAAGTTTTATTATTCTTGCCGGATTAGCCGCATATGTGGTTATAATGTTTAAATATGTAAGACCCACGGTGGAACTTTATAAAGAAGGGCACGTGGCTTACGGCAAAGCTTTTGGAACAATCTTTGAGGCTATGGGCAATGTTGGGGCTATTAAGCAATCAGTAGCTGAGGATTATGAAAGAAAGAGAATAAGATTTTATTTAAAAAACAAAGTTACATCAATATGGGCAAATATATATAAAAATTGGGAAAAGCTAAGTTTTTACCAGAGACTTATAATAGTCTTAACCCAATTGGCAATCTTTTTGATATCTGTCTCACTTGTTAGAAATGATACCATCACTATTGGCGAACTCGTTATGTTTAACGGATACGCTTCTATGGTTTTCGGGCCATTTGTAGTGCTGGGTAGAAATTGGCAATTTTTACAAAACGGCATAGTGGCCATGGAGAGAGCCGAGAGGGTACTGCAAACTACAGCCGAAACATACGAACCGGAAAAATCGTTTCATCTTGATGAAATAAAAGGGGATATAGAATTCAAAGACGTCAGTTTTTCATACAAAAATGGAAAGCCTGTTTTGGAAAACATCAACTTAAAGATTAAGCAAGGAGAAGTGGTGGCGCTGGTGGGCGAATCCGGCGTAGGCAAAAGCACGCTTATAGATCTCATCTCAGCTTATCACTTCCCTAATAAAGGCAAAGTGCTCATAGATGACCACGACATCAGAAGAATTAAACTTAAATTTCTGCGTCAAAACATCGCTGTGGTGCCTCAGGAAACAGTGCTCTTCAGTGACACCATAAAAACAAATATCAAATACGGCAGCTTTAAAGCTTCCGACGGCGAAATAGAAGAGGCGGCAAAGAAGGCTCATGCCCTTGAGTTTATAGAAAAGTTTCCAAAGAAGTGGAAGCAGATTGTAGGCGAGAGAGGAGTGAAGCTCTCCGTGGGGCAGAAGCAGAGAGTCTCAATAGCCAGAGCAATATTACGCAATCCAAAAATCTTGATACTTGACGAGCCGACTTCCGCTCTAGACGCCAAATCGGAAATGATTATTCAGAAATCGCTTGAAGAGCTTATGCAAGGCAGAACAACATTTATAATCGCTCACCGTCTCAGTACCGTGAGAAAGGCGGATAAGATAATTGTTTTTGAGAAAGGCGGAATAATGGAGCAGGGCAAGCACGATGAGCTCATACGCGTACCGGACGGAGTTTACCGCAAACTCTATGAGCTTCAAATAGGTCTACATGAATAAACTTTATAGTTTTTACAACATCAAGGCGTCACCTTGATGTCTATTTTTATTTTAGCCATATTTATGATAATATTTGTTTTATGAATCGAACTTATATTAAAGACTTGGCCGCTAAGGCCGGCGAAACGGTAAAGATTGCAGGATGGGTGGATGTTCGCCGTGATCACGGCAAACTTATTTTTATTGATTTGCGGGATATGTCCGGCAAGGTGCAGATGGTGGCTTTACCCAATCATGAGGAAGCGCACGCTATAACCGGCACACTTCGCTCGGAGTGGGTTATTGATGTGAAGGGCATAGTAAACAAGAGACCGGAAAAAATGGTAAACGACAAAGAACCAAATGGCGCGATAGAGGTGGAAATAACGGAGGTAAAAATATTAAATGAAGCTGTTACTCCTGTTTTTGAAATAAATGACGATGGGCGGGAAGTTAATGAAGAAACTCGCCTCACAAACAGATACCTTGATTTAAGAAGAAGCAGAATGCAAAAAAACTTGCGAATGCGTCATAAAGTAGTCAGATTTTTCAGAAATTATTTATCTGATAGAGATTTTGCGGAAATAGAAACACCGATTTTAACAAAATCAACTCCGGAAGGAGCGAGAGATTTTATCGTGCCTTCTCGTCTTTATAATGGAAAATTTTACGCATTACCGCAATCACCTCAGCAATACAAGCAACTCTTAATGGCGGGAGGGATGGAGAGATATTTCCAGATTGCCAAATGTTTGAGAGACGAAGACACGAGAGGAGACAGACAGCCTGAGTTTACTCAGCTTGACTTGGAAATGAGTTTTGCCGAACAAAAAGATGTGATGAATATAATAGAAGAAATGCTTATAGAGACGGTTAAAGTTTTGTATCCGCAAAAAAAGATCCAGCAAATCCCATTTCCGATTCTCACTCACAAAGAAGCGATGGAAAAATATAATTCGGATAAACCGGATTTAAGGGAAGATAAAAATAATCCAGATTTACTGGCATTCTGCTGGGTGGTGGATTTTCCTTTTTTTGAAAAAACAGATAAAGGAGGTTGGACATTTACGCACAATCCATTTTCTTCGCCGAAGACGGAACACATGGAAATGCTAATGAATAAAGAAAGCATCGGAGAAATTTTGACTACTCAATACGACATCGCCTTAAACGGGTATGAAGCGGGAGGGGGAAGCATCAGAAATCACAAGTCGGAAGCGTTGGAAAAAGTTTTTGAGATTATGGGTTTTGAGAAAGATAAAATCTGGCAGGACTTCGGCCACATGCTCAAAGCTTTTTCTTCCGGCACACCTCCGCACGGTGGAATCGCTTTAGGTTTGGATAGACTAATTATGATTTTGCAAAACGAACCAAACATTCGTGAAGTTATCGCTTTCCCAAAAACCGGCGACGCTCGCGACCCGATGATGGACAGTCCAAGCGAAATAAGCAAAGAGCAACTGGTGGAGCTTGGTATTCAAATCAAAAATCCTCTTAAGTAAAATCAAAAGATAATATGCTATAATTTTCTTATGTCGCAAGTTTTGACGATAGTTTTTGTTTTTTGATAATGAAAAAAAGACAGTTTTAAAAAAGGGGAAATAATAATTTACAAGACTTCAAAAAATGAGGTTTCTTTGGATGTGCGTTTGGAAGAGGAAACGGTCTGGCTTTCTCAAGCTCAAATCAGCGATCTTTTTGGCATTGAAAGAAGTGTTACAACTAAGCATTTAAGAAATATTTTTAAAGATGAAGAATTGCATAGTGATGCAGTATGTGCAATTTTTGCACATACTGCATCTGACGGCAAAGATTATAAAATAAAATCTTATAATCTTGATGCTATTATTTCTGTCGGCTATAGAGTCAATTCCAAACAGGCAACTCAATTTCGTGTTTGGGCGACTAAAACTCTTAAAGATCATTTGATTAAGGGTTATACGATAAATGAAAAAAGGTTTTTAGAAGCCCGCGAAAAATTCAACGAATTGCAAACAGTCATTTCGTTTTTGCAGGAAAAATCAAAAAAGGAATTATCAAAGGTCTTTACCAGTCATTTGGCGGAAAAGAACTGTATCCATCAATAGAAGACAAGGCTTCTCATCTTCTTTATTTTATCATCAAAGATCATCCATTTTCTGACGGAAACAAACGTTCCGCCGCCTTTTTGTTCGTGTATTTCTTGGATAAAACAAATTTTCTTTTCAAAAAATCCGGCGAAAGAAAAATAAACGACAACGCCCTCGTGGCTTTAGCGCTTCTTGTCGCCGAAAGCGATCCGAAAGAAAAAGAGACAATGGTAAAGATTATTAAATCCCTCTTGACTTTTACCCCCCATGGTAGCCTCTAGATTAGATTGATTCTTTGAAAATTTAATAAAATAACCATTAAATCAAGAAAGGAGGTGAGGAATGTGAGATAAATAATCTTTGGCTGTTTGTATTTATGTACCATATAAAACACTAACATTAAACCAGGAGATGACTATGAAGAAAAAAGTTACTTTCACACAACGTGAACCAATTGGTTCTAGCACTTATCCAAGACCAAATGATGAACCGAACCTTGATTTGATTAATGCAAAATTAAAGAGTAGCTGCCTAGAAAAAGATAGGTGCTCGACAATCTATGTACATATTCCATTTTGTAATCAAATTTGTTCATTTTGCGGATTTAATAAATTCGTAAAACCAAAAGATCAGAAAGAACAATATGTTGTTAGTTTAATAGAAGAGATGCGTATGTATGCAAATACTACTTACGTACAATCACTTGATATTCAAGCTGTTTATCTTGGTGGTGGCACTCCAAACAGTTTGTCATCTGATCAGCTTCAACGTATTCTAAACTTTTTAACGAGCAATTTTCCTCTGTCTAAAGAATGTGAGATCACTTGCGAGAGCGTTCCGACAAATCTAGACAGTGTCGTTATGTTAAAACAATATGGTTGCAATCGCGTTAGTACTGGCATACAAACATTTAACAAAGAGGTCAGAAAAGAACATCTCAAAATGAGACAAGAAAAAGAAGAACTGATCCAGTCAATCGAATTTATTCAAAGTAATTTTGATAATTTTAATTTAGATCTAATCTACAATTTACCAAATCAGACAGATGAAGTTTGGTTTGATGATATGGAAACAGCTCTTAAAACAAAGGCAACACACCTTACTCTTTACCCACTTATCTTACTGGAGAATACACCTTTCCATTCCGATTTTGTAAAAGAAGGGAAGTACCCCATACCTAATCAAACTCGTGAGATTGTTTTTTTTAATTGGTCACTAGATCGGTTAAAAAAGACTGATCTAAATCATTGTTATACTTCAAGAGATTGGGCAAAAAAAGGAAAACATTGCAGGTACATCTGCTTAAATGCTGAGAATAATCAAGTGCTTGCTTTTGGGGCAGGTGCTCATGGCTACTTAGCAGGAACAACTTATCGCTCGCATAGAATACTTGAAAATTACAACAGTGAGACATTAGATAAAAAACGTTTACCATTAGAAAGGCAATGTATTTGTACTAAATATGAGCTCATGCAAAGATATATGGTAATGGGCTTACGTCTTTTGAAGCGAGACATGAGGTCTTTCGAAGAAAAATTTGACATCAATTGGAAAGAAATTTTTTATGAAAAAGCAAAAGTGATGCAAAACAGTGGTTATATCATCATAAACGATGACATAATTGAGTTCACTAAAGAGGGGAACATCTGGGCTAATAATGTGCGCACTTATTTTGAAGAAGAAAAATCATCAAGTGTTGGTTATACTGACACGGTAGGAATTGGATCGAGTGGAAGAGATCACTATGGCTCGATATCTAGAATTAAAAAAGATTAATGATGAAGAAGTGGTATGTAAAATTTGTTATTTTTTTCACAGATTTGCATATCTTTATAGCCTGACAAGTTAAAACTTGTCAGGCTATTTTACTATAATAGGTTTATATAACGTTATAATGAGTCTTCATTTTTTTATTATACTATTGTATAATTTGAGCTATGAAATCTATAAAAAAACAAAGAATGCTCACCGGTGATCGTCCGACAGGGAACCTTCACTTAGGACATTATGCAGGATCTTTAAAATCAAGAATAAAAATGCAAGAAGAGTATGATTGTTTTATTATGGTTGCTGATGTACAAGCTTTAACAGACAATTTCACAAATCCTGAAAAAGTTAAAAAAAATGTTTTTGAAGTTGTTGTAGATAATTTATCTGCAGGTCTAGATCCTGAAAAAATAACCTATTTTATACAATCTGAAATTTCATCGATTGCTGAATTAACCGTATTCTTTTCAAATTTGGTGACAGTTTCAGATCTACAAAGAAATCCAACTGTAAAGAATGAGATTCAAGAGAAAGGACATGTTTTTAAAGACGGCGTGGTAAATTTAGGTTTTCTTGCTTACCCTGTCAGCCAGTCAGCAGACATTGCTTTTTGCAAAGCTGAGATAGTCCCTGTTGGTAAAGATCAAAAACCAATGATTGAACAAGCTCGTCGTATTTATAAAAAATTTAACAATTTATACGACGAAGTATTCCCATTACCTAAAGGGGTGTTTACGGAAGTCTCAAAATTGAACGGTCTCGATGGTCGTAAAATGAGCAAATCATTAGATAACGCCATATTTCTTTCAGATAGTTTAGAAGTTATTAAAAATAAGATAATGTCATCTAAAACAGATACTGATAATACTATTAAATATGATACAGAGAATAAACCAGAAATTTCGAATTTAATAATGTATTATCAGATTGTTACAGGTGAGCCAATTGAAAAAATAGAAAATAAGTTTTCAAATAATACGTCATACAAAATTTTTAAAGAAGACTTAATTAAAAAAATCAATCTTTTTTTAGAACCAATGAGAAAACGTAAAGAATATTATATAAAAAATCCTGATATAGTTTGGAGTCTCTTAAAAATAGGTAATGAACGAGCAAATAAAGAAGGTCAAAAAACTATGATTGAAGTAAAAAAAGCTATGAAAATATATTACAAGTGAGAATCTATACCAAGGACAGTCCTTGATTTTTACAATTGTATCCATCAATAGAAGACAAGGCTTCTCATCTTCTTTATTTTATCATCAAAGATCATCCATTTTCTGACGGAAACAAACGTTCCGCCGCCTTTTTGTTCGTGTATTTCTTGGATAAAACAAATTTTCTTTTCAAAAAATCCGGCGAAAGAAAAATAAACGACAACGCCCTCGTGGCTTTAGCGCTTCTTGTCGCCGAAAGCGATCCGAAAGAAAAAGAGACAATGGTAAAGATTGTTAAAAATCTTTTGGTTGAATAAAATCAAAAGATAATATGCTATAATTTTCTTATGTCGCAAGTTTTGACGATAGTTTTGGTTTTAGTGGTGGTGATGGCGGTTTTTGCCGTTATTTTTTGGCTTTTACTCAAGAAGATGCTTGGCGGTAATAATATCATAGGCAAAGAAGAAAAGAGCGAGGCCATGATGATGCTCCACCAACAAATGAAAGAAGTAAGAGAAACCGTGTCCAAAAGCAATTTGGACATCCGCAATATTTTAGATTCCAAGATAGGGGAGAGTACGCGCGCCATGCAGCAACAGTTTGGCCAAAGCGCTAAAATCATTACCGAAGTTACCGAGCGCCTTACTAAATTGGACGAAACCAATAGACAAGTAGTGGGTTTTGCTGATCAGCTCAAAAACTTGCAGGATATATTAAAAAATCCGAAACAGAGGGGAATACTTGGAGAATATTATTTGGAAACGGTGCTTAAAAACGTATTGCCACCCGGTCGTTTTCAAATGCAATACAAATTTGAAGACGGCGACACAGTGGATGCAGCCATTTTTCTGGATAAAGACAAAATCCTGCCGGTAGATTCAAAATTTTCTTTGGAAAATTACAACAGAATCTTAAACGAAAAGAATCCGGAAGAACGCGAGCGATTGGAAAAAATATTTAAACAAGATCTTAAAAACAGAATAGACGAAACCGCCAAGTATATCAGACCTAAAGAAAATACGATGGACTTCGCTTTTATGTTTATTCCATCGGAAGGAATTTACTATGATCTGCTTATAAACCAAGTGGGAGCCGTAAAAACCTCAACCAGAGATCTTATAGAATACGCTTTCCAAAACAAGCACGTGATAATCGTTTCGCCAACCTCTTTTATGGCTTACTTGCAGACAGTTATGCAAGGACTTAGGGCACTTCAGATAGAAGAATCGGCCAAAGAGATACGTAAGAGGGTGGAAGATCTTGGCAGGCATTTGGCTACCTATGAGGGCTTTATGAAGAAGCTGGGAGGCAATCTGGCCACCACCGTTGGCACTTACAACAGCTCATACAAGGAATTAAACAAGATAGATAAGGATGTTCTCCGCATTACCGGCGAGGCCATAGGCATAGAACCGGAAGTACTGGACAAACCGGAAGAAATCGGCTAGTATTGATTTATTAAACATATGGCAAAATTAGCGGTTATTAAAACGGGCGGGAAGCAATATATTGTAAAACCCGGCCAAAAATTAAAAATAGAGAAACTTAAAGACACCAAAGAAGGTGACGCTGTTTCTTTTGATCAAGTTCTTCTTACGGCCGACGAGAGTGGTTTGGATTTGAAAATCGGCAAGCCTGTTGTAAGTGGCGCTTCCGTATCAGCCAAAATCTTAAAAGAAGGAAAGAGTAAGAAAGTTTTGGTGTTAAGATATAAAGCAAAGGTAAGATATAAGAAAAAGAAAGGGCACAGACAGCCTTTCACGGAAGTAATGATAGAAGATATCAAATAGTAAAAAAAGACAATCGATTACGGTTGTCTTTTTTTACTACACTTTTAAAATAAGCTATAATTTAAAAAAGATGGAAGAAGAAAAATTTAAAAAAATTTTAAAAGAAATAAAAAGCAGAGATAGGCGAGACGCTCAAATAGACAAAGCCAACAGAGTTAGTCTAAAAGCCGCCGGACTGAAGGAGCGGAAACCTAAAAAGAGTATTGAGGTAAATACCGGTAAATTGATAGGAGTAAGTAATGTCGTAAAATTTATCAAAGAAAAACTAAGCGATAAAGACAAAATAATCTCCATTACCGGCATAAGTGGCACGGGCAAGAGTACCACTGCCGAGAAACTCAAAAAAGAGCTGGGCGCCGTTAAATTTTCAATGGGTGAAATTTTTAGGTATTTAACTTATTTAAAAATTAAAAACACAAAAAGCAAAATTGATTTTAAAGAGATCATAAAAAATATGCATTATAAAATGGAGTCTGGCAGCCTTAATCTCTTTGACAGTAATCTAAACATCACAAAATCTTTAAAAAAAGAATTGCGTCTTGCAAAAATTGATACGGGTGTTCCGGAAACGGCCTCTATTACTCAAGAACTTGTTTTAGGTTTTATGGCAAAAGAAATTTCTCAATTAACCAAGCAGACAAACAAGAAGATTATTATGGAGGGCAGGGAATTTACTTTGGATTTTATTCCAAGCGATTTAAGAATAAATCTTGTTGCCGATGCCCGCACCAGAGCGAAAAGGAGAACGGTTCAATATCATTAATGACGGCCTTCCAGCGCGTTTGCTATAGTCCTACCGTCGCTATATTCCAGCTCGGCGCCCACAGATAAGCCGCGCCCCAGTTTGGTAATTTTAACGCCAAGGGGATTTAAAATATTTTCTATGTATCTGTTGGTATTTTCGCCTTCAGTAGTGGCGCTCGTGGCCAAAATAATTTCTTCCGGTTTTTCCTTCTTAATCTTTTCAAAAAGTTCCTTGAGTCTTATACCGTTTTTATTGTTGCCGGTAAGCGGCATAACACCTCCCAGCACAAAGTATTTCCCTCTATACGCTCCGGACTTTTCTATGTTTTCCAAATCCACATTTTTTTCCACCACCATGATAGAACCACCGCGTGACGGACTTGAACAAATATCACACAAACGACCGTCACCGGCAGCGTCAAATATCCTAAAACACCCTACGCAGGTTCGGGAGTTTCGTTTTACCTTAAGTATAAGTTCCGCCAAATTCTTTACATAGCTTTCATCTTGAGCCGCTATAAAATAGGCGAACCGTTTTGCCTGCCTTGGCCCTATGCCGGGGAACTTTAAGAAATATTCTATAAGCTTATCCATATTAAATACTGCCAAAATCTCCTTTCTCTATGCCTGAAAAGCTTACTTTGTCCGGATTAAAATAAAGTTCAATTTTGCCAGTCGGTCCGTTTCTGTGCTTCTCCACCAAAATATCAGCAATATTTTTCCGCTCAGTGTCAGGTTTATGACGGTCTTCTCTGTAAATAAAAATAACTACATCAGCATCTTGTTCAATAGAGCCTGAGTCTCTTAGATCGTGTAGCTTGGGAATGGGCGGATTGCGAGTTTCCACTGTCCTGGATAACTGAGAAAGGGCGATAATCGGCACATCAAGCTCTCTGGCAAGTCCTTTGAGAGAGCGGGAAATCTCCGTAATCTGCTGAACCATATTATCATTATTCTGTCTCGGCACCATAAGCTGCAAGTAATCCACCACAAGCAAGCCAAGTCCGTGTTCAGCTTGCAGTCTTCTGGCCTTAGCTCTCATCTGCATAATGTTCATGGAAGATTCATCGTCTATGTAGATGGGCACGTTTGAGAGCTTGTCCAGAGCGTCTCTCACTCTCCTGAATTCATCTTCCGAAGAAAGCCGGCCTGTTCTTAACTTCCAAGAATCAACATGCGCTTCGGAAGCGAGCATTCTGTCCACGAGTGATTGAGTGGACATTTCAAGACTGAATATGCCTACCGGCACGTTTTTAGCCGCTACGTTTCTGGCAATATCCAAAGCTAACGCGGATTTACCCACGGAAGGTCTGGCCGCGATAATAATAAGATCAGACTTCTGAAAACCGGCTAAAAGATTATCCAGATCGGCAAAGCCGCTGGACACGCCTCGCATTTCTCCTTTGGTTTTGTGGAGTTTTTCAAACCTTTCCCACGCGTCTATGAGACTGGCTTTAAGACTGCCGAATTTTTGCTTGGAAGAATATCTGGCGATACTAAAAATTTTCTTTTCGGCCTCGTCCAAAAGTATATCCAGATCGTGATCTTCGCTATAGCCAAGTTGAGAAATATGGCCGGATGATTCTATGAGATCTCTTAAAACACTTTTCTTTTGCACTATGTCGGCGTAATGTTTTACGTTGCTGGCGGTTGGCACACAGTTTACAATTTCGGCTAAATAAGTGTTGCCGCCGGCAGGCTCAAATTGTGTTTTATCTTTAAGCTTGTTTGAAACAGAGAGCATATCTATCGGTTCTTTTTTGTTGTACAAATCAAGCATAGAGGCGTAAATGAGGCCGTGTTTGTTTGCGTAGAAATCATCAGGCAGAAGGATATCCACCACTACGCTCATAGCCTTGGGATCAAGCATTAAAGAGCCTAAAACGGATTTTTCCGCGTCTATGTTTTGCGGTGGCATCCTTGTGGTATTTTTTGATGAAAATTCTGACATAAGTGTTTAATGTTTAAGATTATAGCATATTCTAAAGCCGGTCAAAATATTCCACTTAAAAGCTCTAAAACCTAGAATTAAAATAACCTTAAAGCCACTTTTTTTTCTTAAAATAATAGATAATTGAGAGGGAGAAAGAAATCATCGTAGCAACGACTATCCAAAAATCACCCTTCATTCCCATAATCGGCATGTTTTTGGCATTCATGCCGAAAACTTGAGGAAGAAAAACCAAAGGGAAAGTAGAAAAAGCGATTACCGTGAGCACCTTCATAATCTCGTTCGTTCTGTTTGAAAGCAAAGAATTGTTGGTGTCTTGGAGCAGATCTATGGTTTCTTTTGAATTTTCTATCAATCCTTCCAATCTCTCCAGATCTCGCATCATGCTGTTTAAATAAAAAATAAAATCGGCGCCGAAAAATTTTTCCCCTGCGACCTTAAGAGAATTTAGTACTCCTCTATGAGCATAAACCGATCTCTTGATTTCTATAAGATCACCTTGCACGTATGAAATTTCTTTCACCATTTCTTTCTCTTTCCCTATGAACATATTATCTTTTATGGCACTGGTTTTTTTGTATACATGGTCAAGTTGGCGAAGAGTAAAATCATAAAGACTTTTAATTATAATAGAAAGAATTTGACCGGAACCTTTGCCAAACTTCTTGTCTCCCATCAGAAGACCCGCCTCAAAAGTTCTGGCAATTTCATGCAGCGGAGCGATTGGCATGCTGTGAGCGGTGATTATATAATTTTTGCCGACAACAAAATCTATTTCGTGCGCCGAACTTATTTTGCGAGTCGTGTCGTATACGGGAAAATGCAATATCGCATAGATGATATTATTATAAATTTCTATCTTGGATCTTGTGGTGGGTCTGAGCAACTCGTCGGCGACTATGGGCGGTATGTTGTATTTAGGCATGAGCTTCTTCACCTCATCGATGGTAGGCGACTCAAGATCTATCCACGTGATACCCTTATTTTTATAAATTGAAATCATTTCTTTTAATTATACATTTTTCGTGTATAATTAAAAAGTCAATTGTGGATATCTATTGATTATGAAAAATAAAAAATTAAAAATAATTTTTTCCACGCTTATTATTCTCGGTATTTTTGCCGGAGGATCTTTGTTTGGTTATACGCAAGGCAGGAGCATTGATAGCGCCCAAAATATAGTAAACAAAGAAGAAGGTAAGAATTCGTCAATTGATTTTTATCCTTTTTGGAAAACTTGGAACATAATAAGAGATAAGTATGTGGCGAATGAAGATTTGGACGATCAAGCGATGGTGTGGGGCGCCATATCCGGCTTGGTGGGTTCCACTGGCGATCCGCACTCGGTATTTTTTCCGCCGGAAGATGCTAAGGAGTTTGAAGATAATATCCGCGGAGATTTTGGCGGAGTAGGCATGGAGATAGGCATGAGAAACGGCATACTCACGGTAATAGCTCCGCTGAAGAACACGCCGGCGTACAAAGCCGGTATAAAAGCCGGGGATATAATAATAGAAATAAACGGCGAGAGTACAGTCGGTTTAAACGTGAATCAAGCGGTAAAACTTATCAGAGGAGAGATTGGCACGACGGTAAAACTTACAATTCTGCATAAAGATGACGGGGAGCCGCAAGAAATTGCCATCGTCAGAAATATTATTCAAATACCCATTATAGATACGGAACAAAAAGAAAATGGAATTTTTGTAATAAGCCTTTACAGCTTCACCGGCAGCTCCATGGACATGTTTAGGGAGGCTTTAAGAGAATTTGTTTACTCAGGCAGCGGCAAACTTATACTTGATCTGCGCGGTAACCCCGGAGGCTTCTTGGAATCGGCGGTTGATCTCTCAAGCTGGTTTTTGCCCATGGGTAAAACAATAGCTAAAGAAAAATTCGGTACCGGAGAGGAAACCATTTTCAGAAGCAAAGGTTATAATATTTTTACCGGTGATTTGCCGTTTGTGATTTTGATAAACGAAGGCAGCGCTTCCGCCTCCGAAATTATGGCAGGGGCTCTAAGTGAGCACGGCAAGGCAAAAACGGTAGGGCAAAAAACATTTGGCAAAGGCAGCGTGCAGGAGCTTGTGCCGGTGACTGTCGACACTTCTCTTAAAATAACCATAGCCAAATGGCTCACGCCAAATGGTATTTCAATAGAAGGTAACGGTCTCACTCCCGATGTTGAAGTGGAAATAAAAAAAGAGGACATAGAATCCGGACGCGATCCTCAAATGGAGAAGGCTATAGAAATGGTAAACAATTGGGCTAAGTACAAAAACCAATAAAAAATCTCTATTTTATATAACGCAATCGTTTACATTGTTATTTTGGCATAAACATGTCATAATTTATTTTTTAATTATTTATGCGAAAAGTTAAATTTACGACAATACTCGGCTATTTTTGGCCGCATGTAAAGAAATACAAAAAGTCATTTTATTTGACGTTTCTTATTTATGGCGCGGCCGCCGTAATATCCTCTTTGATAATACCTCTTATTTACCGAGAAATTATAAGCATAATTTCAAACGCGACCGACAAAGAGTTGATATTAAATCAAATGACCGGTCTATTAATAAAATTGGTCGTTGCGATTATCGCGTACAATATTATTTTTAAGGTTGGTTTTTTCCTCTTAATATTCAATCAAAGCAATATTTTAAGAGAATTGGCAAATTATACTTTTTCAAAATTAAATAATCACTCTTATCGTTTTTTCTCCAATAACTTTTCTGGAAGTTTGGTGGCTAAAGGAAGAAGGTTTACACGAGCGTTTGAGGTGATTCACGACATAATTATTTTTGATATCGCGATGGGTCTGATAAAGCTTGTTGGAATTTTTATTATATTAACATGGATAGAGCCGATTTTAGGAGGATTGTTTTTTATATGGACAATTATTTATATAGCTCTTACTGTTTATTTAGCCAGAAAAAAAGTTAAATATGATCTTGCGGAAGCTGAAGCCGACTCTGTCGTAACAGGTAAACTTGCGGACGCCATAGCAAATATTTTAAATATAAAGATTTTTTCGGCAAAAGAAAGAGAATATAAAAATTTTTCATACTCAACTTGCGAAGAGGAAATCAAGAGAAGAAAGGCGGGCTATTTCGGAGGATGGGTAGACACTGTAAAGGGTTTCTTGCTCGCGACGCTGGAGATTGTTGGCATGTATGTTGTTATTAAATTATGGTTTGATGGAATTGTTTCAACCGGTACCGTTGTATTGGTGCAGATATACATAAGTATTATATTCGGCGCCGTATGGAATGTCGGTAAGGCCGTAACAAGATTATCCAAGTCTTTTTCCGACGCCGCTGAAATGGTGGAAATTTTTGAAACTGCGCCGGACATATCGGATCCAACGGAGCCGGAAAAATGCAAAATAAAAGAAGGGCATATTAAATTTGATAACGTATCATTTGAGTACTACGACGGAGCTCCTGTTTTTAGCAATTTCTCATTGGAAATAAAGCCGGGAGAAAAGGTTGGTTTGGTTGGTCATTCAGGCGCCGGCAAAACCACTATTACGAAATTGCTTCTCCGTTTTGCCGACATCCAAAGTGGTAATATCTTTATAGACGGTCAAAACATAGCTAAGATCACGCAAGATGATCTGCGAAACAATATCGCTTACGTGCCGCAGGAATCAATCCTTTTCCATCGTTCACTTAGAGAAAACATCGGCTACGGCAATCCGGAGGCAAGCGTGGAAGAGATAATAGAGGCGGCTAAGAAGGCTCATGCGCATGAGTTTATAAGTTGCCTGCCAAAAGGCTATGACACGCTGGTGGGCGAAAGGGGAGTCAAGCTCTCCGGCGGCGAACGTCAGAGAGTAGCCATAGCCAGGGCAATGCTTAAGAAAGCGCCTATATTGCTTTTGGATGAGGCCACAAGTTCACTTGATACCATCAGCGAAAAATATATCAGGGAAGCCTTTGAGGAGCTTATGAAAGGCAGAACTACGATAGTAATAGCTCACCGCCTTAGCACTATCCAAAAGATGGATAGAATTATAGTGTTGGAAGATGGTGATATCGCAGAACAAGGTTCGCACAAAGAGCTTCTCGCCGGCGGCCGGGTTTATAAAAATCTATGGAGTCATCAAGTGGAAGGTTTTATGGAGTAGGGGTTGCCGCAAATTGACATTGCATATCTCAAAGCCTTGTGCTAAGATACTAAATAATATGAAAGTTATATTATTACAAGATGTGCCGAATGTCGGCCATAAATACAGCATAAAAGAAGTTAAGAGCGGTTACGCCAGAAACTTTCTTTTGCCTCAAAAATTGGCCCAATTGGCGACAGAAAGCGCCATCAAAGGCATAGAGGCCGCGAAGCTTAAAGCGGAGCAAGAAAGAGCCATCCACGAAGATCTTCTGGCAAAAAATTTAGAAAGCCTTGTCAATCTTAGGGTTGTAATGGAAGAGAAAGCAAACGAAAAAGGTCATTTATTTTCCATCGTGCATGAAGACGAAGTCGCCAAAATTTTGAAAGAAAAGCACCACATAGAAATTCCGGCCAAGTTCATAGAAATGGACAAGCATATAAAAGAAGTGGGGGAGCACAAAGTAAAAGTTAAAGATAAAGAATTTATACTTGAAATTAAAGCTCTCTAAATAAAAAAACATCCGCCACGCGCGGATGTTTTTTTATTGTTTTTGTTTTATGAAACGCTTACTATCTTATGCTTCTTAATAGCGCCATCGTATCTTGTCTTTCTTTTATCGCCGAATTTTACAACACCGTCTTTTGAAGCGAAGATAGTGTCATCTTTGCCAAGCCTTACGTTTTTGCCGGGAAGAATCTTCGTGCCTCTTTGGCGAACAATAATAGAGCCTCTTTTCGCCACTTGACCATCATGAATCTTAACACCTAAATATTTTGGCTTGGAATCTCTTAAATTTTTTGCCGAACCGCCGGCTTTAGTTTTTGCCATGTTTTAATCTAAAATCTTAGAATATATATGTTATAATATTGCTATGATAGCAAAAATAAAAGATTTTGGCAAGCAAATAATAACAAAAACAAGAGGAGCTGAAAAAGACTTATTTTTAGCCATAATTATAATATTAGTGGCAGTCTCCAGTTTCGGTCTGGGTAGGTTGTCAAAACTAAGAGAGGGAAGAGAGCCTATCATGATAAAAAACGCTTCCGACGGACTTTTAGGCGCTAAGAACGGAGATATAAGCGGCATGATTAGTGCCGATAACAAAACCGCCTCGGCAATGAACGCCACAGATAAACTTTTTATGGCTTCCAAAAGTGGCGCTAAATACTATTATCCATGGTGTGGCAACAATATAAAAGAAGAGAATAAAGTTTGGTTTACCAGCGCGGAAGAAGCCAGAAAAGCCGGCTACGAACCGGCTAAAAACTGCAAGGGCTTGGAATAGAAAAAATTATTCTTCGTCGTCTTCAGCGGCATTCTTACTTTTAGAAGCGGTAAGAATGGTAGTTGTTTTTTTAACGCCGATTTTTTCTATTTTTTCTCTCATAGTGTCGGAAAGAGAGGGGAGAAGTTTGATAAGTTTTTTCTCGCTCGGCTCAAGCACTTCTTGCCATCTTTCGCTGCCTTCCATAAGGTTTTTTATTTCATCCATGTCGTAGGTAAGCTTTTCGCTTATTCTCTTGGTAAGACAACCTTCTTTGCCGAAGACTCTTTCCACTTTTTGTTCAGCCATAAAAGCGTAAATTATATTTTTCAATTCATTAAGTCTTTTTGTTTTCTGACTGCTCTCGTCTTTTATTCGGAAGTATTCGCCGATGGCCGCTTCAAGTTCGTCTTCGTTTTTAATTTTATCGCGCTCGTATTCTTTAGCGTACATATGTCTCCACATCGGGCAGATCTTCCTGTAGCCGCACCAATCGCATAAAACCGTGGGGGTGGGAGGGAAGTCTTCTCCTTCTTTCTTTCTTTTTTCAATCTCCCTGACTGTTTCCAAGATAAGATTTTTGGTATCTTCAAGCTGCTTGATGTTTCTTGATGTGCTGATTTTTTCTCTGTGTTTTAGAAAATACAAAGAAAGCTTTACTTTGGATGGGTCTATGTGCGGCCACTTCTTAGCAAGGCCGAGGTGATACACGGAGAGTTGCAAATTCTCATCCAGATCCTTTTGACTCGGCATTTTTTTGGATGTCTTATAATCTATAATTTCGTATGTATCTTGATCGGTTTTATCTATGCGGTCTATGAAGCCGGTCAGAATGTGCTTCTCGCCGGTTCTTTTATCCTCAATTTCGGTCTCAAATCTCGTTTCAAGTTCAACCGCGTTAAAATTCCATGGAGGATTTTGCTTATAGAATCTATCCAGCAGGCTCATACCCAATTTAACGTAAGCTTGCTCATCTTCCGGTCTGGCAAACTCCACGGTTGCTTTTCTCGCATCCCAAGAATCTCTAAAGGCGTCCAGCGTTTGATCCAAGGAAGGGTAGAGCGGGCTTTTCTGAAACATAAATTTAAGAGCGGAGTGAACAGCCGAACCGAAAACAGCCTCCACATTTTTGGGAGTTTTTATTCTATCTATTTCTTGATACTTATATTTAAGCGGACAGGTTTTGAAAGTTTCCAAAGCCGAATAAGATGTTCTCATGGTTAAATAATACAGCATCGGCGGCATCTTGCAAAATTCAGAAAAAAATTGCAGCAGCAGAGCAGGGCAGTAATTTATAGCTCTGCTTTTTTAAAATATACTATGTCGCACAATATACCTTTTGCGACATAGTATGGTAATAAATTACCATACTATGTCGCAAAAGGTGGCGCGATTATGCGAACATGATAGCTCTATTTTTAACCAAACAGACCTCTGAGCCAGCTAAACGCGTCTCCCAGCAAACCAATGACGTATCCTACGTTATTTTTAAATAAATCGCTTTCAAAAACGCTTTTTATATTTATATTGAAATAATTAAGTGTGATAAAAATAATGACTATCAATATGACAAGTTTTATAAGTTTAAACATAAATTAAATTTTATCATTTTTTGCCAATAAGGCAATTTTAAAAATAACTCATCGGATTCAAATATCCTGAATACGCCGCGACCGGAATGGTTAATGTCGCGCCGCTATTGCATGTATATTCTTTGAATTGCACCGCCTTGGACGCGTAAACGGTAAAATGAAGATGCGGACCAGTGGAGTAGCCGGTACTGCCGCTGTATCCAATCACTTGTCCCATTGTAACTTTCTGCCCGACTTTTATCCGGTCCGGCACCAATGAGAGATGGGCGTAAAGCGTTGTGAGCCCGTTTGGGTGGCGGATGAGCACCCATTTGCCGTACTGACACATATACGCAACCTTGGAATTAATAGCGATAACTTCTCCTTCAAGAGCCGCTTTAATCTCTGTTCCCTCACTTGCCCGAAAATCAACCCCGTTGTGTCCCTTTCCATTATACGCTCCGTTTTTGGCAAATTCAGTATTGCCGAAATATTGCGTGATATAAACATTATCAAGCGGCCATCGCAATACTCCTTTCTTCGCGGATGGAATACTGTCCGGATCAAGCTCAAACTGTAGCTGTGATTCCAATTTTCGCAGATCCGCTTCAAACTGCTCTCTGGCTGCCTTTTGCTCCGCGAGCCGTTTTTGATATTCCGCCTCTTTGTTTTTTGTTTCAGTCAAAAGCTTGTTTTTGTTGGATTTATTTACTTCCACTAAATATTTCTGATCTACGTATTTAGATTGAAGATTGCCAAGATCTTTTCTATAATTTTCTTTGTCTTTTTTTTCCATTTCCATGGCGGATTTTATCACTTTAAGTTCATTTAAATTTTCCTGTATGCCGTTTCTCAAACTATTCACTCTCTCAACATTACTGAAAAAATCGGAAAAATTTTCTTCCGACAAAGCAATCTCAATCAAGCTTGCGGATTCTATATCATTTATTTCTCTTAAAATTTTTGCCAATATGAATCTTTTATCTTCTATGTCTTCTTCTTTTTCGCCAATCGCGATTCCAAGCTTTTCTATGTTGAGTTCAGCGGCATTTATTTTGTTTTGAGTAAGATTTATATCCGCGGCGAGCTTCTTTTTTTCCGCTTCAAGTATCTTTATGTGATTATTGAGAGTGTTGGCTTCTTTACCCGTGTTTTCCACTTCTTGTTCATATTTTTTTATTTCTTTCTCTATCTCCGCTATCTGCAAGTTTCTGTCTTTAATCTGATCTTTAAGTTCATCCACGCGAGAAGCGCGCGTATTGGAAATTGGCAAAAAATAACTAGCGGCTAGAAATAAAAATAAAAAAAATGGCAATAATATTTTTTTATATTTTTTTAATGGCATTGTTTATTCTACTCATGGTTTCTTCTTTGCCCAATATGCCGGCCACCAAAAACGGATCCGGTGACTTCTCAAGGCCGGTAAGAGACACCCTTAGCGGCCACAAAACATTACCTCTCCCCTGTTCCTCCGCGTAATTCCAAATTGTATCCTTAATATTACGCGACGTGAAGGTTTCGCTATTCAAAGAATTTAAAGATGCGACAATTTTTTCCAAATGAGTTTTGCTTTCATCCAAATTTTTTGCTTTTTTCCAAAGAAGAAGATTTTTATCATAATCGGGCGTTTCAAAAAAGTATCCTATCCCCTCCTTTATGTCGGAAAGTTTAGTAATCCTCTCTTTCTCAAGTTCAACTATTTTATGCCAGTAATCTTTTTTTTGCTCCGCGACTTCAGCCCATTTTTCCGGCAAGTATTTTATAAGCATTTCTCCAAGCTCAGCTGTTGCCTTTTTTCTTATATACTCCTTGTTATACCAATCAAGCCTTTCCGTGTTAAATATAGCGCCACCTTTCTGCACCTTCTCTAAAGAAAAACTCTCCACAAGTTCATTTAAACTCATTATCTCTCTGTTGTCTCCAGGATTCCAACCTATAAAGGCGACGAAGTTTACTATAGCTTCCAGCAAATACCCCTGCTCCTTATAATCCGTCACTGAAACAGCTCCGTATCTCTTAGACAGCTTGCTTTTATCCGGCGCCAAGATAAGTGGCAAATGAGCGTATTGAGGCAAGGCGAAGCCAAGCGCTTCGTAGAGCAACACGTGGCGTGGCGTGTTTGAGATATGGTCCTCACCTCTTATGACGTGCGTTACGCCCATTTCGTTATCGTCTACTACTACAGCGAAATGATAAAGGGGTATGTCAAGATCTTTGGCTATCACAAAATCGCCAACATCGGCAGTATCAAATTCTATGTCTCCTCTTATAATATCTTTGAAAGAAACTTTTTTGTTTGGATTTCTAAATCTAACGGCGTTGCCATCCAAGTAAGCTTTGTTTTCGCTCAAAAGTTGTTGTAAATACTTTTTATATATCTCGCCTCTCTCGCTCTGACGGTAAAACTCATCCCACTCAAGCCCCAACCATTTAAGTCCGTTTAAAATATCATCTTCGTATTCTTTTTTAGATCTTTCTTTATCTGTGTCTTCCACACGCAAAATAAACTTGCCGCCATGTTTTCTGGCGTAAAGAAAATTGAATAGAGCCGTTCTGGCCGTGCCAATATGAAAGAGACCTGTAGGAGACGGGGCTATTCTGGTGATGACTTTATTGCTCATAACTCCTCTATTTTAGCATAAAGTTATAAAATTTTCTTTACTGTGACGTAAATTATCTCAGTATTCAGTGCAAATATCTTGAGCATCACTCTCGCATTTAGAACACCTTTTTGTAATTTTTACATAATTTTCAATCACGTTGTAATCATAATATGATTTTGAGTGGCATCCAGCATCGCCATCATAACCGAATAGTTCTATTGTCTGTCCGGACACATTCCCAAAGTCGGCAGGAGGGTTAAACCAGCTATACATGTCTTTTGCCTGTTGTGGCGCATTTTTTAAAAAATTATCATGAGTTTTCATATACCAGGGAGTATCTTTGCCACCATCAACATCTTCTCTTTTTGCTATTTCAATTATATTATTTTCAATGTCGTATCTTACTACCTTAAAGCCGGCTCCACCATAATCTCCAGCAATAGTAGCGATTATATAACCATTATCTGATTCGCAGATTTTTTTTATATTTTTTTCGCTATTTCCCCCCCCCCAGATCAATTATCTCCTCAACTGAATTAAATCTGCTTTGATTTTTTGAATAAATTTTTTCCGCGTCATAAAGTATATAATAATTTAATTTTTCTATTTCAGAAACAAAATTATTATACCAACCACTTTCTTTATATTTTTCTATATTTCCGCATTCACTAAAGATACTGTTTTCAATATCTTTAAAATAGTTGTTATTAGTATCTAAAGATATTGTTTTTGTAGGCTCAAACGATGGCGTTCTAAATTGCCACCACCAAACCATAACGCCAATCGCCATGATTATTGCAACAACAAACCAAACCTTTTTTATCTTTCTATTCATAACTCCTCTATTTTAGCATACCAGTGAAGCAATCGTAAACCACCTTACATCTCCTCCACAAAAACAGGACTTTCATTAAGAGTTATGGTTAATTTATTATCAGTAACTTGCCTTGTTTCAGTTTTAAACGCCGTGGCGTAATCTTTCACTTCTTTGCCCGAACCATAATTCGGCACCGATTCGGTTATTTTCACTGATGATGAATTGACGCCGGAAATCACAACTTGTTTCTCACCATTGTTGTCATTCCACGCCACCCAGATTGGCTTGCCGTCTTTTGTAAATTTATAGACATAAACTCCGTCTTTTTCTTGAATTGCTTCTATGTTGTCCCAATCGCTTCCTTCCAAAATTTCCACCATTTTTTTGTAGGTGTAATAGGAAAGTTTTTTCACGCCTTTTCCTTTGTCGTAACCAATATTTGAACCACATTGATATTTATTGTTGACATAATCACATCCGTCATACACCAGTCCAGTGTAATCGAAAATGCTACCACTCCTCTGAAAACCTTCAACAATATTCCATGCCCAAAAAACTTTTTCAATACCGTAAGAGATGGCGGAAACATATGCTTTAATTACCCCATCGGCTTGTTGTTTTTCTGTTTGATATGGAAGATCGGGCTTCCCACCTAATGCAACTGGATCTCCTGAATAGGTACCGGTCTCTGTGATCCAAAACCTCAATTTACTTATATCAAAACCAGAAGACTGCAAACTTGTTTTTATGTAGTCAAAGTCTTTTTTAGGATTATACCAATCAAGCTGCCCAAAATGATGAAAGTCAATGATGTCTATATATTTTCCGTTTAATTCTTTAAATACTTTCGGATAAAGTTCTTTGTTTGAATCTCCGGCAATAAGAACAGCCGCTGAGCCATCCGCAGCCTTTACCCCTTTGTATGTCTTTTCTTGAACCAAAGCGAACTGCGAAGCATAATTGGTTTTATCCTCTTCGGACGCATCATACACTTGATTACAAACTTGCCAATATTTTATTGGATTATTTTTAAAAACTTGTATTACTTCTGAGGTTGGATATTGGCGATCTCCGTTTTTATAACAATCAGGGGACGACAAGACGCAACCAAGATCGTTATCACCGTCATAGCGCTCAACTGTTTTTTCTACAAAATTTTGATAGATTGCCGATTCTTCGGAATCTTTAAAATCTCCACCCCTACCAAAAGGACAGACGTTTAAAACAAGTTTTGTGTCTTTTGGGGCATTTAACCATTCGTTATCATAATTTATTTTCCCACCGGAGTTAGAAACATTTGGCTTGGCAGGCGTTGTAGCCTCTGTAAATTTATAACTACCATCGCGGTTTACATCAACCCAACCCCATCTCAAATACAACCCTTCCCTGCTCCATTTCGCGCCAAGATCTTTAATGTAAGAATAATTTTCAGCGTTGCCGGGATGAAATCCGAAGGGGGATTTTTCCGATGATGATTTTGGCGACGCGCTTGACGGTCTAGATGACGATATGCTTGACGATATACTTGACGAAGACGATGATACTGTTGAACTTACGCAATCCCGCGGACACAAATTCGGATTGGCTTTCTCTTTTATGTCGCACACTCCATCTCCGCATTTACCTTGCGATAATTCCTGCGGTGATTTTGAATAATACAAAACCCCCCCAACAATACCACCGAGCACAATTGTACCAGCGAGGATGGAGAGGACTATTTGGATGGGCGCGAAACCTTTTTGATTGTTGTGTTTGTTCATAGGGTAAGTATAAAACAAAAAGCTGTCGGGCGACAGCTTTTTGTTTTTATTTTAATAACTGATCTCTAAATATTTAAGAGAGTTTGTCGCTTGCAGGGCTATACTCTTGCTTGCCGACACGGATGAGGTTTTGCCGTCTATGTCGGTAAGAGTGACGGATTTCGGGGTTTTACTTAAGTTCAGTGTGTAATTGATTGTTTTGTTGTCAAAAGCCAGAGATTGCCCCGATTTGTACTCAAACGGTTTAAAGAATATGTAGAGTTCTTTGTCGGCGCCGGAGGTGAATTTTTCAACCCAAATATCATCCTTCCCGAAATCTCCGCTTATTTTTGAATTATAATTATAAACATTAAGCTTCGACCACAGTAACCCTACGGCTTGAATAGTCTTCGTCAGTGAGCCATCCGGGTTCAATGCTCCATACGCAAACTCTCCTAGCGATTTTCGTTCAGCTACTTTAAAAATCATAGCCCCCGCAAGCGCAGATTTCCCATTATAAGTAAGCGTTTTTTTCAACAAGAGTTCTTGTGTGGCATATGTAGCCGCAAGTTTATCATTATCGCTAGTAATCGTTTCTCCTGGTTTTATTATCATTGAATGTTCGAGGTCAATCACCGGACGATCAGTCCACCCATTCGCAACTAACGCTTTCTTTATTTCCAGAGCGCCATACACATTCGAATATTTATTCGATGTCGGTTTCATTGTCGGCGAGAAGACCACGACTTCTTTTTTCTGCATATTCACTGATGCTGATGCATATCCATGAAACGCCCAGAAATCGAATTTTGCGCCGTTGTTTTTATCTAAGAAATATTCAATTTCATCAATCATATTTTCCGTGTTTATCGGATCATCCCAATACTCAAAACCGGGAGTACCGATAAGAATATCAGGGAATTCGCCTTTTATCTTATCGTATACTTTATTCTGCGCTTCCAGTAAGAGTGTTTTGTTTATGTTTGGAACATTCATCAACTCAAGGTATTTTATATTTGCCTTTTTGTGGTATGTCTTCACAAACCAATAAACAAAATCTACATAACTATCTACATTGTCGGAATTTTTTATAGAAGAATTTCTATCATCTGAGCTATAAGAAAGCATCGGGACCATACTCCAGCTATTTTGAGAATAATAGTCAACGGTATCATCAAGGTTAAAATTTTGTTTTGGGTTGCTCAGCCTTGGGTTCGCACAACTGGCGCTGAAAGTCTTTAGATCCGCTGAACAAGAGTCTGCAAAAATTCTAAATTTGACATATTTTGTCTGAAGCGTGTTTTTTATAGCATTTGTTGTGGCACTTGATTCGCCAGTCGCTTCCGTCCCCCACAAAAACCCGTCGGCATCAAGGGAGTTGTCGCCTTTTGTTGTTTGACTGACCGGCCTTGTCTGAGTTGTTACTTGTTGCTGAGCCGGTTGCTGAGATTGCGTGGGTTTTTCTTCGGTCTGCCTTGGTTCTTCTGCTGTTCCACCACCAGTATCCGTTTTCTGCTCTTGTGAAATTTTACAATCTCCACAAACACCTCTTGCCTTTTCAACATCTTGACAGATTCCGTCGCCACATTTGCCTTGCTGTTGCTGTTGGGTATTTTGCTCCGTCAATTTTTGTGGAGATTTTGAATAATACAAAACCCCGCCGACAATCCCGCCAAGGACGATTGTGCCGGCGAAGATGGAGAGGATTATTTGAATTGGGGTGAAACCCGATTGAGAAAAATATTTTTTCATATGTTTTTTTTAATTAACTACCCTGCGGCAGAGACCGCAGGGAAACGAGTTATTTCAAAAGTTTTTTAACAGTATTATTTGCCAAAAGAGATTTCATTTGCGATATTGCTATTTCATTTAATTTCAGCATTCGTTCTTTTTGCGATAAACCTATTTTTATAAATTCAGAATTAAGAGTTTCTAAATTAGCCAAACAAATAAGCTGATACACATCAGAATAATCTCGCATATTACCGGTCTTGGTTTTATTTTTGCTTTTCCATTCAAGAGCGGTTAAGCCAAACAGTGCTTTATTCAAAATATCCGCTTCATTTGCATATATCGCAGTGGCATCTTTTTGTGAAAGCTTTTGTGGAAGTATGATATTTTCTTTTATTGAATCTGTATGTATTCTGTAGTTTATTTTTGTGAGCGCGCGTTTTGCATCCCAACCTAGTATAAGTCTTTCATTTTCTTCAATTTTGAGTCTTTGGAATTCCTTTATTAAGTATAATTTAAACTCCGGAGATATCCAAGTAGCAAATTCAAACGCAATGTCCTTGTGGGCAAAAGTCCCACCTCCATATCGTCCTGCCTTAGAGATTAACCCTACGGCTCCTGTAGTATTGATCCACTTATGCGGAGATAACACAAAGCTATTAGAACCAGCCTTACTTTTAAACCCATCGAATTCTATGGGGTTAAAATGTGGATTATTTATCTGCTCCCAAATACCCAAAAACTCAATAGTTGAGTAATTTCGCATCCAGTTTTGGATGACATAGTCGGTTCTTTCCGGATCTTTGTATTTGGCTATATCTGTCAATGAAATATAATCACTTTCATTTTGCTGAAATGTATATATTTGCAGACCTTGTGTATTTATCTTTCTCATATTTTTATATTATCATAATTCCCCCTTAAACGCCTTATTCAAAACAAAATATCCGCCTATGTCTACTCCAATGATTATAACTACAATTATTGAAATAATTAGTTTGTTCATATTATTTTTCCTCCACAAACACCGGCGCATCTTTCAGAGTTATCGTCACCTTCCCTCCGCTCACCGTCTTTGTTTCAGTGTTGAATGCCGCACTGTAATCCGTCACCTCTTTACCTGACTCATATTTTGGTATCGCTTCGGTAACCTTCACTTGGCTTGAGGTTATGCCAGAAATCGTCACTTGCTTGCTCCCATCGTTGTCATTCCACGCCACCCATATCGACTTGTTGTTTTTGGTGAATTTGTAAATATATATGCCGTCTTTTTCTTGGATTGTTTGAATATTATTCCAATCTGAGCCGTCCAAGACTTCCACCATTTTTTTGTAGGTGTAGTAGGCGAGTTTTTTGTGGGATTTACCATCGTCATTCCTAGAGTTATTAACAAGACCAGTGCTACAGAAGTAGCAATTACCGCTACTGTTTTTATCATAATGAGACCATTCCACCATTGTGGTCCAAAACATTTTTTTGATCCCCACAGATAACCCATAAATATACTTTTTAATCAGTCCGCCTGCTTGCGTCTTTTCGCTTTGATACAAAAGTTTCATTCCTGGCAGTCTTGAGTTCTCGTCGGGGTCTCCATCATAAGTGCCAAATTCGGTACTCCAGACTGATTTTTTTTCAATCCCATTCTGTTTAAAAATATTATTGTAATCAGAAACAATTTTGCCCATGTTTATATAGTTTGCTGCGTCTCCTTGAATATGAATGTCCAAAACATCAAAATATGGACCAACTCCATTTTTCAAAGCGGTATCTAGAAATTTCAGTCCGGCGGAAGACGAGCTTTCTCCTGCTGGAGACACTCCGGCAAGGTTCATTACAACGAGGGCATCTGGCGCTTCGGATTTAATTGCCTTTGAGGTGGCGATAAAATACTCGGCATATTTTTCCGGAGTATCTTTCCATCCTGTTTCTGCCTCGTTTATGACAAGCCATGCTTTCACATTATTTTTATACTTCTTGGCACTCGCCTTCACTTCGCTCTTATGTTTTTCCATATCCTTCGGATAAACAGGGAAGGCTATGTCGGAAGATATAGAAATATTATTTTTGGTTAGAAGATTGTTGATGTCGTATTTTTCCAACTCTGGTAGCACCAATCTGACTTCTTTTGCTCCAGCGTCTAAAAGAAGATCCTTCGCTTCTTGGTCACTGATGTATCCTTTGTCTTCTGTTCTGGACATAAAAGGAGCCTGAATCGCAAAAGGCGAGTCTGCGGAAACTGAGGTTGTATCTTTCGGCGTTGAAGATGTAGTGCTTGGAGGGATTGTTCCGTCTTTTTGAATTTGACAATCTTTTGGGCATAAATTTGGATTTGCTTTTTCTGCCGGTCCGCATATCCCATCCCCGCATTTGCCTCCTCCGTCAAGAGACGGTAAAATATCTTTCTTGCCGGGCTTTATTATTACAAGCGCCGCGCCGATGATGCCGATTATTATTACGATGGTGAAAAGTTTTTTCATTTTACTTATGATTTATAGCTACTTTTATAATTTCTCGCGCGATAGTCTCAGCCGCGAGAGGCTTGGCAAATTTGGCAGCGGCTTCAGACATCTTCTCTCTTTCTTTGTAATTATTCAAAAGTCTCTCTATTTCAGATTTGAGAATATGCGGCGCGAGATTGCGTTGCTCTATCACCACAGCCGCGCCACCTCTGGCGTAAGCGTAAGCGTTCTCCCTCTGATGATCTTGAGCGGAGCCATCCAGTGGCACCATAATGCTTGGCAAGCCGGAAGCCGCTATCTCAAAAATGGAAGATGAGCCTGCCCTTGATATTACCAAATCAGCAGCTCCGTAAGCCATTCTCATGGCATCTAAATTTAACGTTCCGAACAAACGATATCTGGATTGATAATCAGAATCAGCCAATACTATATCCGTTCTGGCTTTTGTATCGCTTAAATTATTTGGTCCGCATTGATGAATTATTTGAAAATTCTGCACAAGCTCAGGAAGAATATCCAAAACTGTCTCATTTATCGCCATAGCGCCTTGCGAACCGCCTATTATAAAAACAGTCGGCACTGAAGCCTCAAGCATTAAGAATTCCCTTGCTCCCACTTTTTCTCTTATAAAAAACTCTTTTCTTATCGGATTGCCGGTTACGGCCAAAAGCGATTGATCTTTAAAATATTTTACCGAGTCCGGAAAAGAGATGGCAATTCTTTTGGCGAATCTGCTTGCCCACTTGTTGGCCTTACCCGGCACTGTATCCGACTCATGAATTACCACCGGTATTCCTAAAAATCTGGCCGCGAAAAGCGCGGGCAAGCTCTCGTGCCCACCCTTGCTGAATACCACGTCCGGAAAATCAAAATATATGGAAATAATCGCCTTCAATATGCCCGGTATTATCTTTAGTAAATCAATAATATTAAGAAGAGAAAAATATCTTCTCAGTTTGCCTGAGTAAACTTTTTTAAACTTTATGCCATTTTTAAGAAGCAGATCTTTGTCGTAAGGATCTTCAGCCATAAAAACCATTTCCATCTTGGCGATTTTTTCTTTATCGGCAGAACTATTCAAAGCTTCCGCCACCGCCATAAGGGGATAAAAATGACCTCCCGTGCCTCCTCCTGTTAATAAAATTTTCATGATCTGTTATTTTTTACTATACTTTGAAATATTTAATAATATGCCGGCTTCCACCAGCGCCACTATAAGCGCCGACCCGCCCTTACTCACGAAAGTAAGCGGCATGCCGGTAAGCGGCGCGATACCAATCATGGCGGCAATATTTATAAAAGCCTGCGCCACTATCAGTATAACAAGTCCGACCCCGAGCAGTCTACCGAAGTCGTCCGGCGCCCTAATGGAAACGGAAAAACCTTTATACAAGAAAAAAAGAAACAAGCTTATAATAAACAGGCTGCCGAAAAAACCAAACTCTTCCGCGTAAACGGCGAAAATAGAATCTCCTATCGGCTCCGGCAAGTATTTAAATTTTTGCACGCTCATGCCGAACCCTTTGCCAAACAAACCGCCCGAACCAATAGCAATAAGAGATTGTTTCAGCTGATAGCCGGCGCCTTGTTCATCATAAGAAGGATTCAGAAAAACCTTCACCCTCTCCATGCGATAAGGCTTCATGTAAATCATAAGAGAAAACACCATCAGCATAGCCAGAAGCATAAGCAGAAGATGTTTTAATTTTCCTCCACCGACAAAAAACATACTCACTCCGGTCACGACAAGCAAACCCATAGTGCCCATATCAGGTTCAAGCATGATAAGCAGTCCGGCCATGGCGGTGATACCAATAAACGGCAAAAAACCGGTATAAAAGTTTTTTATACCGGTGTGCTTGGAGGCCATCCACGCGGCAAGATACACCACAAAGCTGAATTTGAGCACTTCGGTGGGTTGGAAAAATAACGGGCCCATCTTAACCCACCTCCTTGCGCCGCCATGACTGAAACCGATACCGGGTATAAAAACAAGGACGGTTAAGACAAGACCAAAAATAAAAATCGGCAAAGCGTAAGCTGCCAACTTTTTATAATGCACTTTGGAAATAAAGAAAAAAAACAGCGCCATCCCAATAGCAGCAAATATGGATTGTTGCGCGATTATTCCGTGAAAGCTTGACCCATCTCCTTTTGCCAAAAGACCCATGGAGGAAGATAGCAAAATAAAAAGACCGGACATAACCGCGAAGCATACTATCCAAAACAATACTTTATCTACTCCTCTTTTTTTGCTCATAACCTTCTTCTTAAAACTTTGCCCGATAAAACTCCGGATGGTTTACTGTCGGATACCGCCACTTTCCCGTTTATAAACACATGCTCCACACCGATAGAGTATTTGCAAGGATCTTCGTAGCTGGACATACTGGCAATGGTATTTGGATCAAACACCACCAAATCGGCTTTGTATCCTTTTTTTACCAAACCACGGTCTGTCAGCCCCATAATCTTGGCCGGCAAGCCCGTCATTTTATATATCGCATCTTCCCAGTTTAAAATCTTTATACCTCTCACGAAAATATCAAAAAATTTAGGAAACGCGCCGAATGATCTGGGGTGTGGTAAATCGTTTTTGTTTTCATTTTTAACGCTATAACCAACACCGTCAGATGAAATCGCTGAGAATTTTTCCATAGTTATCTCTGCAATATTTTTTTCTGAAATAACATCATTGAAAATAGAAACCCTCATGTCGTTTGCTTTAAGCACGTCTAAGATTATTTCTTCTCCGCTCTTTCCGGCTTCTTCGGCCAGCTGTTTTAAATTTTTTCCCACGATACCGTATTCTTTATCCGCCGTAGCTATAATAATTTTATCGTAATGCAAAGTAATTTGTTTTAAATATTCCTTCACATCCTCCAATCTGGAATCCCCTTTCTTGGTTGAAAAAATATCTTTTAGTTCTTCAGCGGAAAATTTTCTTATCCATGATGGCAAGAGGTCAAATAAACTTGAACCGGTCCTTGTGTAAGGGAAAAAATCGCAAGTTATGGAAAGTCCTTCTTCGTTCGCTCTTCTTATCATATCTAAGGCCGGCTTTAGATATGTCCACGCGCCCCTTCCTATGGCTCTTAAATGTGAAATATGCATTCTGGCTCCGGTCTTTCTTGCTATGTTTAAAAGGTCAGAAATGGCCGGCAACACATCTTTACCTTCATTTTCCAAATGAATTTTAGAAACGACTTTCGCTTTGCTTAAAAAATTAAATAGCCCAATGATCTCATCCTTATTTAATTTTTTTTGCAGAGAAACACCGAAATTGAAGGAAACCCCGATTGCGCCATCTTTAAGAGAGGATTCCATTAAAAATTTAATCTTTTTAGAAAAATCATCATCACTTTTAAATGAAGAGATTATGGTGTCTAAGCCGGCGAAAGAACCGAAATTCAAACCCAAAGCCCGCCTTTCAAGAACGTCTAAAAACTCACCCATTGTCTGCCAACTTATATTAACTTGAGACATATCCACCCATCGGCCAATTTCTTTTTTGGAAAAGCTGCCGGTAAAAGGCGCCAAAGATAGGCCGCAGCTGCCGCCTATCGCGGTGGTAACGCCTTGAGTTATCATGCTTTCTTGATTCGGTTGAGAAAAAAGAGACCAATGCGTGTCGGAATGATTGGTCATATCAACAAAGCCGGGAGACACGTATTTGCCGGAAGCGTCTATTACCGTATCTGCCGTCTCCTTTTGCAAATCACCCAAGCGTTTTATCTCATCATCTTTTACACCTATATCAATTCTTTCCGGCTTTTTACCAGTACCGTCAAAGACAGTTCCGTTTTTAATTATCACAGAATATTTAGCCATAAATTATTTTTACATTATACACCCACTCGCGCGATTATGCCAAAAAAATCAGCCCCGGTTTAACCTATTGAAGTGCCCCAAAGAGCCACGATTACGCCAACCATCGCGAAGATTATACTAATGATCCAAAAACGCATCACCACTTTATACGAAGGCCAACCAAGCGCTTCAAAGTGATGATGGATTGGCGCTATTCTGAAAACTTTCCTATGGAAAACTTTTTTTGAAAATATCTGAATGATTACCGAGCCAGAAGCCGCGAAAAGCGGGAAAGCGATAATCGGCAATACGGCCACGGCATCAGTGAGAAAGGCTATCACCGTAAGGGTGGTGGTGAGTCCGATGATTCCCGTCTCGCCCATGTAGAAACGCGCGGGCGGGATATTAAACCACAGAAAGGCCAATATGCCGCCGGCAATAATGCCGCAAAGCGTCGCCAAGTTGATTTGATTCTGAAAAAAGGCAATAGCGCCGTAAGCGGAGAAAATAGCGGCGAAGATGCCGCCGGAAAGACCGTCTATGCCATCTATCACTCCGCCGGAAAAGATAGCGTACATAACCAATACGAAAAACGGTATAAAAAGTATTCCAAAATCAAAATTACCCACAAACGGCACCAATAGATTGCTTACCTCAAGTTTGTAATAAAACCACAAAGCGCCTACCAGCCCGATTATTCCCACAAAAAACAATCTTTTAATCAAACTTATTCCACCGCCGGAGTATTTGCCGCCCCCCAGCACCACAAACAAATCATCAAAGAAGCCGATGAGCGAACCGGCAATAAGCGTAAAAATTGGCAGCCATGTTTGATTCCTGCTTAAAAAATTCAGCTTACTCATAAGATCGCCGGGAAAGGTTTCAGCCAAAAAAGAAAATAAAATAGCGATAATAGCCACGCTTAACCATATAAGCATGCCGCCCATCCGCGGCGTACCCACCTCCTTCTCTTTATGAATCTGATTGAAAACGGTTGCCTCTCCCCCGCTTAAAGCGTTTTTGCGCGGCTGCTTTTTCCATAATTTATATTTATAGAGAAAACTGGTAAGCAGCGGCGTGAGCAAAACTCCTATTAAGAAAGACAAGGCGCTCAAACCAAGAATTTTGAAAATGTCTAAAGCCATAATTTACCAATTCCAATAATAACAGAAAAACCCATTATTCCATAATTTTTTCACATGATTCCATGTTCATAATTTCTTTTATTTTCTCACTCAAATTGTCATATTCCGGAAGATCCTTTAAATTGGAGACGCCAAGATATCGTAATAAGTCCACGCTGGGCTTGTACACAAATTCTCTTATCCCTCCAGGCTCCTTCTCCAATAAACCACGGACAGCTAAATTTCTCAAAATATAAGATGAATTAACGCCGCGAGCGTAATCTATTTCTGGTCTGGTAGCCTTGCCTTTGTAGATTATGATGGCAAGCGTCTCAAGAGCGGCTTTGCTTATATCCGTTTCAAACTCAGCCTTAGTAATTTCTTTTATAAACTCGGCAAATTCCGGCGCCGTGGCAAGCATTACTTTACCGCCGTTTCTCACAAGGCGTATTCCCCTGCCCTCCAAGCTATTCTCAAGCTCATCCAGCGCTACTTTTGTTTCATCTTTACTAGTATCGGTAACAGACGCGAGTTTGCTCACGTTCATCTCCTCTCCCTTTAGAAACAATATGGCTTCTATTTGTTTTGATAAGTTTTTCATCCCGCGCCTTAAACGTTTTCCACGCTTTTAATATTGATACCTTCAAAAAGATTTTCCTGTCTGGCCATCACTATCCCTTGTCTTATCAATTCTAGCACAGCCAGAAAGCTCACTACAATCTCCACTTTTTTTTCTTTTATCTCTTCTGGCGTCATACTTGCCCCTCCACGAATGGAGACTGCAAAGTCATTGAAAGAAAATTCTAAATTTTTCTGTATCTTCATCATAAGCTCTTCCATTTTCTCTTCAAGTTTAATCATCTTTCTCACTTTAACTTGAGGCAGATCTTCTTTCTTCGGTATGGAGTTTAAGAAGTTTTTTAAAGCATCGGCCAAACTTTCCGCGCTCACATTAAGTGGCTCTATAAAGCCCACATCCACCCCTTTAAAAGATTCTCTGGCAAAAAGCGGTGTTCGGCCGAATCGGCTCTTAAGCTCGGTTGCCAGATTTTCTTTTATAAATTTATATATGTTTAGCCGACGCTCCAGCTCATCCATGCTTTCTTCTTCCTCATCGGTAATTTCAAGATTGGGTATAAGCGACTGCGATTTGATAAGCATTAGAGTGGAAGCCACCGCTATAAAAGAAGCTGTCTCTTCCGCGGAAAAGTTCTCCGTCGCTTTTATATGTTCAAGATATTGAGTGGCTATTTGCGCCAAAGAAATTTCGTTTATCTCCAGCTTTTTCTTGCCGATGAGCTCAAGGAGCAAATCAAACGGCCCCTCAAAATTTTCCGTTTTAATTAAATATGACATTTGCGTTAACTATATAATAGCAAAATAAGACAAGGTAACAAACAAAAGACCCATATCGGCAGTTACGCTGATCTGGGTCTAAACTTTTAAATCAAAAAAAATTATAACGATTTTTTATGGTATGCCTCATACAACTGTCCCCACTCAAGTCCGCGCATTTCGCTTTCCACGTCAGTAAACACACTAGATACCCAACCAATGACGGTGTTGAAATATTTTTTTAACTCATCAATGTTTTTGTCTTTGCGATGTTTACTCATATAATCGCCAATATTGCCATGTTACCAAAAATCTGCGGCATGCCATTTTCGTCTTTAATGGCAAATTTGTCGGTGATGAATCGTCCAAGACTGGTGATGCGTTGTTGTCCGTCCAAAACTTCCAGATTATCTTCGCTAACTTTATTAAAATAAATCAAACCTATTGGGTAACCTTTGAGTATTGATTCAATAACAGCCATTTCTCTTTTGCCTCCGTCAGAAGCGTAAATATAATTACGCTGATACTCCGGCTGAATAGTAAGCTTGCCGGACAAACCAAACAGTCCTTTGCCTTCGAGCTCGTTATAAACAAAGCCCTCGCAGATGTCTTTGACTGTGATGTTGGTCATTAAAGTTGTTTTCATGATGTTAAAATTTTTATTAATTTACTTTAATCTTTTTTGATTATATTTTTTTAATTCCTCTCTGACTTTTTTCTCCATTTTCAAATGTGAAATATCGCCGGCGCTTTGCAAAATTTTTTTCTCATTTAAAACCAAAAAATCATCCAATTTAT
>Ga0209211_10000840_pt1 | contig 61119 bp, 51 predicted proteins | sample RifGroA2_FD_183992 | JGI IMG/M metagenome (GOLD analysis project Ga0209211, IMG submission 183992) | Groundwater microbial communities from Rifle, Colorado, USA - Groundwater A2 (SPAdes) (version 2) | ecosystem: Environmental > Aquatic > Deep subsurface > Groundwater | place: Rifle, Colorado... | reverse complement strand
AACTTTTCGCAGGGGTTTCAAGGCTGACGAGCCGAGAATTTCAGGATTTTTTAAGCTTCAAAAAATCCGTACCGGAGAAAAATTTATGTTGAAAAAGTTTTCTAATAAATAAAAAACGGCCTTAGGCCGCAAGATATCGACCCACTGGGCAGGGCTTAATGTTTGCCTGCTTTCTCTGCGGTATACCCGGACACTTAAATTAAGTGTGGGGGTATTTTTAATATACCCCCACACTTATAGAAAGTCAATAAGTGTGGGGGTATAGCACAAATGTATTATTTTGCAACCTGAGTTCCACTATTTATATCCGGCGCCTTCTCGCCGCCATTATTAAAATAACTTGAAGCAAAAAGCCCGATTATTCCCAGAATTATCATAACCGCGAAAATCATCAGGGTTTTTAAGAAATGCTTGGTTAGCATGGGTTGATTGTAGCATAGAAATTGATAACTAAAAAATAAATGGATAAAGAAAAAGAAATAAGTGCTATAATTAAGTAAACAAGTTCCGGAGGGATGAAGGGAGAAGGTGTCGGGTTCAACTCCCGAGCTCCCGTGTCGAAAGACTATATCCTTCCTTTTACACTCTGAAAGGAGGTGCTAAGGGGCGAGGACTTTGTTTTCGCCCCTTTCTATTTCAGTTTTATTTACAAAGAGTAATCCTTTGTAAATTTTTACCAGCGGTAGCCGAGCGAAAGCAGAACTATAAGGAGAACAACCAGAATCACCAGCAGGACATAGGGAAAATAATGCCAGCGGTTGCCTTTGCTCATAAATTTCTTAAACATCTTAAAGCACTCTTGGATTAGCAAAAACGGCAAAACAGCTATCATCCACCAAATTTTAAAAATTATTTCAAGCATCCCATTAAAAAATTAAAACTAATAAACTTTATCTTTTTACAAGCCCGTTGATTTTTTAACGGGACAAGTTCATTAAAAAATTATTTCTGAATTAAAATTGTAGCGACGTTTTGATACGTATCACAATCCACATACCAAGTAGCCGGCAATTCAGCGCTGGAAAGCTGGACTATTTTGAAACCATAAGCCGGAATATCAAAAATTGACCCGACGCGAATTCTGCGGGCCACCCCGGCGCGGTTGTCAATCATAATGGAAGAATTATTCTTGTATGAAATGCTACTCGGGCTGGCCCGGCAATTTTCGTTCAGTTGGATGCGGGCATTTCTATATCTTGATAAAGCTTCCGCATAACTGGAAACCGCCGCGGGAGTATTGGCATTCACGCTGCCTGTATTTGTATTTCCGTTTGTATTTGTGTCCCATGCAAAATTATTTGCCGTCCGGTTATTTTCATTCAAGGTTGATGTAAAATTATCATCAAATGTCCAAAATGCGTAAGCGACAAGAGCCAGAACCACAACCAATAAAACCACTAAATTTCCTTTTTGTTCCATTCGTGTATTATAACACAAAAATCCCCCTTTCAGGGAGATTTTTCTTTACCTCACCTCTTCCCCCTCTCCTTAATAAAGAGAGGGGCTGGGCCTGCCTACAACGCTATGCGAGCATTGCGGGCAGGGAGAGGTTGTATTTACCCGCACACTTACATGTAAGATATTGATTACAATGCGCCAAGGGCGCGTCTTGCAAGTAAGTGTTCGGGTTTATTTCTGAATCAGAATCGTAGCGACGTTTTGAGATTTATCGCAGTCCACATACCAAGTAGCCGGTAGGTTTGAGCTGGAAAGATTCACAATCTTGAAACCATACGCCTTGATAGGAAACACCGAGCCAACTTTGACCGTGCGAGCCACCGGAGCACGGTTATCAATCATGATATTCGTGCCGTTCTTGAAGGTACCTTTATCAGGACTTGCCTGACATGTTTTCTCCAGTTGGATGCGGGCATCTTTATACTTTACCAATGCGTTTGCGTAGCTGATTGACGCCGCAGGTGCGCCGACATTAACACTGCCTTCGCTTGTGTCTTCGGTAGAATCCACTATAGCATTATCATCAACCACGACCGGCACCGAACTCTTGCCTACAAACCAAAATACGACGACAACAATCAGAACCACAACCAAGCCAATCCATAAATTCTTATTTTGCATAATTTTTTCAAAAATTTAATTTAGTAATCTCGACCAAATAACATATATATTATACCATAGAAACACATAAAACCCGCCAAAAAGGCGGGTTTTTCCCGAATTATTATACCTTAAGCAAGAACGGTTCTTGCTTAATTGCCTCTTCCCTTTTTTCTTGATAAAGAGAAGGGGCTGGAGAGAGGTTGTATTTAATCCTTCTCTGCTTCGGCTTTCATCGCCGCTTTTGTCAGCTTGCCGACTAAACCATCCGCCTTCAGACCATGGGCTTTTTGCCATTTCTTGATTACGGCAATTGTCTTCGGACCTAGTTTGCCGTCAACTGCCAAACCAAGATTCAAAAGTTTATTCAGGACTTTTTGAAGCTCTTTGACCGATTCGCCTTTGCTTCCGTTTTTGAGAGTAATGGTGCCTAAATTAAATCTTGCATTCGGGCTTGCATTTGCAAGTGCGTTTGCTGAAGGTGTAGCCGGCGTTGCAGATGTGGTAGGGGTATTTCCAACACAAGAAACTCCCGTGGAAGTGCTAAAACCAGTTGTCCTATTTCCACATCCAGGAACTACTGTGCCCGGCGTTGCTGGGGTGGCAGGAGTTGCGGGAGTCGCAGATGTTGCCGAAGTACTAGAAGAAAATGAGCTACTGGTGCTAGGGCTAGTACTACTAGGAGTATTTGAACTTGTAGAAGATACTAACGCGCCTGAACTTGTAGAGCCGATAGCCGGGATGACAGAAACAGCCGAAGTCGCGGCGGATTCCCTGTCGGAACTGTCCAAGGCGGAAACTTTAAAATAGTAAGTAGTGCCGTTGGTCAGGCCGGAAGCCATATAAGAAATGGCGGTTGTTTGCGCCAGATACGGATAATCATCGCCTACTTTTTTATAAATGTCATATTTGGCGGCGCCGGCCGAAGCGGTCCAAGACAGAGTCGCGGTTCCATTACCGGCACTCGCATTCAATCCCGTCGGTGTCGGAGGAGCATCCGCGTCGGTAGGAAGAGACGGAGAGTAGGTTGACAAGTGGGTCGTCGTTCCGGTAAGAGTTACGGCCGGGTCAGCGTCCAATTCGGCAATGGTGGTGGCAGTGGGAACACTCAAGGTAACGACTGTCGGTATTTCCACCCACGAGCCGGCAGTAGAATCAAAATAGGTAATTTTTATGTCTTGCACTTGCGCGAAGGTCAAATCCGCAGAAACCAATTCGGCTTTGGAAACCGTCAATTCTATCGTGGCGCTTCCCGAAAGCGTAGTCACATTTTGATTGGAGCTGTCGCGAGCGGTAATTTCTTTGGCCGTCCCGACAAGTTTGCGGTCATTTTTCGTAACAACATTGGTGGTTGTTTTAATTTCTATCGTGCCGGCAGAAGTGCCCGTACCCAGGGCATTTTTAGGAAAATCAACTTTGAAACCCGCACCGCTCACTATTCCGCCGTCGGAAGGAGTCATGGGAGAGTTCATTGTATTGGGAGTAAAACCGCTAATAACTACCAGGGTAATATCTTTGCCTGAAGCCGGAGCGGTTACAGAAATTCCTGTTGAATCATAGCCGTCGTAAGCCGCCTTGACTGTCCAACTGCCGGCACTTACGCTTAATGTATAATTACCGCTTGCATCGGTGGAGCCTCCGGCCCAGCCGCCATTTCCGTTTTCCGCCCAGACCCAAGCATTAGTTGCCTTGGTTACTCCGCCCGGAAGATATACCGTTCCTGTTATGGTATTTGTCGCAGTGGTCAGAACTAAATCTTGCGTATCTAAATTAACACCATTAACAATCGTGGTTATTTTATTTCCGATATAACCGGGCTTGCCGACGCCAATGTCATAAGTTCCGTCTCTTAACTGCAAAGAATACGAGCCGTCAGCGGCTACTGCGGCGCCGTTTCCGCCATTCGGCCCGGATGCCCAGACCCACGCATCCAGTACATTATCGCCGGTAACAGTGCCTGAAACTGTCCAAAGTCCGCCTAGCGTGATTTCTATAATTCCATCATTGGCAGTACCGCTTGTATCGGTAAAAGTTCCACCGCTGCTTACTGCAACAGAGACCTGCGGCAATGGACCATATCCGGGAATACCGCCATCCACATAATATGTAGTTGTTCCGGAAGCCGGTCGTTGAATATCAATTTGATATTCTCTGCAGCTTGCTCCCGAGCCGGTACACTCTGCGGTTACCACAGGAGTATCCGCAAATCCGCCTCCCGTATCGCTATGCACTCCCACGAAGGCCTGCGTAAATGAAGAAGCGGGAGAAATTCTAACTTTAATAGTTGAAGCGGTAATGGCAATTGTGCCCAAGGCCGTATCGGCGCTAATCGTGCCTAAATTCGCCGAATAAATCTCCCCCATTCCCGGGAGTCCGATATGTATCCAGCGACTAGCTCCGCCGGAAATCCTGGTTGAAAAAACGCCCGCCGAATCTGTTCCGTCACCGCCAAGCATTGCTCCTTTTTCACCCTCGGTAACAAACACGAACGCCTGCTGTAATGGGGCGCCACCCTTTGTGACAGTTCCGGAAACTGCATAATTAGTTGAAGAAACATTAAAATTAACAGTCGGATGAACAGAACTTGTCACGGCAATATTGCTTTGCTCTCCCAAGAATCCGAAACTTTGAGAATTGGCGCCAACGTGATAATTATTTCCAGGAGTTACATACATTTTGTAATATCCTTGGCTGTCAGTCTGGGCATTGCCTCCGCCCGGACTTCCTTCACTCCAAGCATACAAAGAAGAGTTGGCTAGACCGTTGCCGGCGGAATCTTTCACATAACCTTCAATAAAATCGGAAGGCGGCGCGATTACTATCGTCGGGCCCTTGGCCGGATCAGCCAGTTCGTATGTATTATCTACATCAACTTGAACCTCAACCGGGAAAGGCATATTTGGTCCGCCCACGCCGATTTTCCAGGTGCCTGGCGTTACGAAAAGAGTAAATGTGCCATTGCTGGCGACTTGAGTGCCGGTTCCTCCCCCTCCTTCTCTTGGCTTATACGCAAAAACCCAAAGCATATCTCTTTCATCACTGCCAAAACTACCCGAAGGTTTTTGAACCGTTCCGACAATTCTGTGCGTGGCGGATGGAAAGGTGAAGTTTTTTCCGGTAGGCGTGAGAGCGGTATCGCTTATTGTAACAGATAAAGCGTCCGGGTCCGTAAAGGCGGAAGAACCCGTTGTTGTGCTGGTGGGATCCGGGGGAATATGCGCCTCTATTCTATAAATACCGTTTATGGGAACCGCAATGGAGTAAGTTGTTTGGCAAGCTGTTTGTCCGTTAGTGGGACCGGTTCTAAAAATTGACATATCCATGGGCTTGAAATCGGCATTTCCGAAATCCACCTGTTCCGGCATGGCAAAAAGCACCACATCTTTATTTTGGCCGGCAGAGGCGCACGAAGAACCGAAAGTTACCGTCCCGGATATTTTTCTGCTGGTGGCAGGCATAATAAGGTCCTGGGTTGTTGCAGTACTTACTTGTTTGCCTGTCGCGCCAAGATGGACGCCGGTAATATCATAAGCCCAAGTCCAGCCCATTGAAGCTACCCCGGTAATGGTAAAAGTATCAGTGCCACTATCATAAGTCATGGTGTTGCCGCTTGAGCCGTCTGTGCTATAGACGAGTTGGCCCCTCATCCCGGATACAGCGATGCGGATATTAGCGGCATAGTTATCGGGCATCGCGGATGTTTTGGCTGTATCATACCAAACTTTAGCCGTATAATTGCCGGCAATATCAAAAAAGGAACTTTGATTCATATCGCTCATGACACCGCTAACCAGGACATTGACCGGTCCGCCTTGAGCGCCGGTCGGAACATCCACCACAATTGAAGTGGCAGACCAACTAGTGAATGAAGTAGCTTCTATCGGGGGCACCGGTCCCGTCATTGAGTCAAATCCGCCGGAGAAAAATACTTTGTGGTTAGAATCAGTATGAGAGCCTCCCGGGTCTGTTCCGAAATTAGTGCCGGTAATAGTTAATGTGTCTCCGACTGCGCCGCTGGAAGCGCCACCAACATTATTGGCAATGCTAGCAATCACTGGCAGAACAAGCGCGTTCACGGTCAATGACCCGCTTGAATAAGCAACAAGGCGATTGAGTCCATTAATATCCGTAATGGTATTGCTGGAAGAAATAACCAATGATGTTGTTCCGGATAAACTTAATCCTTTGATGGTTGCTTTATCGCCTTGAAAATCAACAAAGGGAAGTCCCATACCTCCGCAAGTGAGAGCCACTCCGCCGACGGTATAATTTGAACAATTCATCGCCATCATACCGTCCACTTGTTCGCTAAATTGAATAATTATTCTGTCAGTGTAAGCGGTGGCAGTGGCGGTTGGAGCAACGATATCATTGCCGGTAACCGCGACTTGAGCGGAAGTATTTCCGGCCGGGTCCACAAACTGAATCTTCACGCTGGCGTTAGTATTGTTGCCAACATTAACCGCTTCAAATTGAACAGGTGAACCGCCGAGCACCCCAGACCCTAAAAGAGTCGTGCCATCAGCGGCATAAATTCTTGCAGTGTTTCCTGTAGTGCCAACAGATACTCCCGGATTAACCATTATCAGATCTGACGTCCCGGGAGCATTTTGGGCAAATCTATAATTCCCCGCCACAGGGTCGGAAGGAACCGTAGTATCAGCTGTCAATGAATTGACTCCGGTAAGAGAAGTAAACACCGGAGAGCTTCCGCTAGACACGACACCATCCGCAGCCATAGAAACCGCAATTGCATCGGCAGTAGTGGCGTCCGACCAAGTTGCGCTTGTTGCGACTGTAATAAAATAAAGGGAAGGAGGGTTAGCCGGACTTTCCCCGAATAAATTACCCGGATTGGTCAATGAGCCTATCGTGGTAGGAGCGCCGATATTGACGGTCGACTGGGAACCGGCTTCCACATCTCCGGCTCCAAATAAACCGTCGCCTTCGTCTTTAAATATTTTTATATTCGCCAAATTGCCGGATGCCACGCCGGTGGCGCCTGCATCAACAATAGTCACAGTCACGCTGGAAATGCTGTCAATCCCGTTAGTAGCCGAGATAGCGAATTCAATAATCGGAATATTGGAACTTGAGGCTTTTGCCTTTTGCCCGGCAGAAATCATCTCTGTCGGCTGCATGCTTATAACTGCTGCTTGCGCCGATGGCGCAAACATCAAAAGTCCTGCGACTATTAAAAAAGGCGCGCCAAAAAAATAAAACAGGGTGTTTTTATATTTTTTCATATAAATTATATTTATTATTAATAACAATAGTCAACGTCAAAGATTTATATTAAAATCGACATTTGTTTTTATTATACTCCTAAAAAAGCATTGTCAAAGATATTTTCGGGAAGTTATCCCCAACACACAAACTATACCTTAAGCAAGAACGGTTCTTGCTTAAGGTGTTTCAGAAGAAAGATAACTATTAATAAAATCTTCAAAAGTTTGTGTACCCTTAAAATAAAATGGAAATGCTTCTTGATTTAGAATATTTTTTTCAATACGACTTATTCCGACATAATCCTGATAGCTTGAGTATGAATAACTTTTTAAAAAATTTATCCATTTCTTTGAATGTTTTTTATCTATCAATTTTTCCCAACCAGAAAAATTTATATCAAGTGCATTTAAATGAATATATCCAAATAGTTGTTTCATATAATTATCATTAGCTCCAACCAATTTAGATTTAAATAGTCCTCCGAATAATGCTCCCTGTCTTTGATATTTAATATTAAAAAACATTGAATACCCTACACCTAACTTTCTCATAAACTTAGTAATTCCTCCATCCACTTCTTGCCGAACTAATATATGAAAATGATTTATCATCAAACACCATGCACCAATTGAAACTAAGGGTCCACCTTTATCCATTATAAAAATTTCATCAAAAGTTTTATGTTGTTGGTTTATCAAATTATCAAGACGAAAAGATTGTGAATTAGAATTTGAAACAAAAAGAAGCATAACAAATCTTTTAAGGTCATTTTTTGATTTAAAAATAACTCTTTTATCTATGCCTCTATTATATATGTGGTAATACTCGCCGGTAATAAATGGATCTTTTCTAAACATAGATAAATGATACCAAATATTACCACCTTAAGCAAGAACCGTTCTTGCTTAAGGTAAGGTATTTTGGTAAAGTTATCCCCAACACAAAAAACACCCGTTAGGGTGTTTTTTGAATACCCCCTCCTTGCTCCTCCCCCTACTGTAGGGGAAGGCTGAGTAGGGGTTTTACTGAGCGTTCATCTTTGCTTTGGTTTTCGGACCGATGAGGCCGTCAACTACTAAGCCATTATCCTTTTGCCATTTCTTTATTACGGCAATTGTTTTCGGGCCTAGTTTTCCATCAACTACAAGACCAAGATTTAATTTATCATTCAAGAATCTTTGAAGTTCCTTGACTGCGTCGCCCTTGCTCCCACTTTTGAGAGTTTTGGTGCCGAGGTTGTAGGAACCGGCAGCTGCAGAAACAGACGAACCAACGACATTTCCGGCGCAAGATACGCCTGAAGCCGTGCTAAATCCGGATGTTCCACTACCACAGCCCGGAATGTTATTTGCAACAACAGCATTATTGACGCAAAGCGCGCCGGTTGACGTATTGTACTTGTTTCCTCCTGAACAACCCGGAGTGGAAGTAGTCATAGTGGTTGCGGGAGTCGTTGAAGTAGCCGGAGTAATCGTCAATGTGACCGGAGTAGAACTCTGAGCCACGGTTGAAGAAGATGAACCTCCACCACCTGAATTTAACCCTCCGCCGCCGCCGAAACTACAAAGCGTCGCAGCCGGCGTAAAGATTACAGTCTGCGCACCGGTAACCGTAACGGAGTTCTGAGTGTTGTTACATGTTTGAGCAATGCCTATGTCATTCGTCAAAAGATACCTCTGAGGAGATATCAAGCCAAATGTGCTGGATGCGGGCACGACAACGGTAAGAGTCGTCGCGGCCACTGCGATTGATGTCGCTGTTGAACCGCTTAAAATCGTAAGATTGATTGAGCCGTCCAAAGATACAGTCTGGTCAGCGCTCCAAGTCAAATCAGCCGCGTTAGCAACCGAGCCGACTCCGACAGCCAGAGACAACACCATTATCAGTAAACCAATTTTTAATTTTTTAATCATATTGATTTTCCCGCACACTTACTTGTAAGATATTGATTACAATGCGCAAAGGGCGCGTCTTACAAGTTAGTGTTCGGGTTTTATTGTTTCACTAACTACAGAACCGACCGGTTATGAATAATTTTCTGTAGTATTTTTAATTAAGAATTGGTTAGATTAGAAAGCCTGAGAAGTATTCAATGGAATATAATACGCAGTTCCGTTTATCATAATCTTGAGGGAATGAGTAGAAGCGACAGTTGCTTCAACTATCGTTTGAACCATATTCCCTGTGCCAATTGTAGCTCCAGTAATTTTGATAAGGTTTGGAATTTTTGCGTCGCCAAAATCCTGAGCCCAGATGTAAGCTGAATTTGGGTGATAAGTGTTACTGTTAGCATCCAACACCAAAGGAAACATTTCGTTTGATGCAGTGGCAAAACTATTTGAAACCTCAAATTCTCCACCGCTCAAATAACCACTGACACGCTGAGCAGTCGCCTGAACAACTTTTCCGTATACACCGGATGCCCATGTTCCGCCTGAACCGACTGGAGTAAGAACACTATTTACTCCAACTATATTTCCACTTGTTCCCATTGTACCGGTAGTAACTACATCCAATCCATGAGCTTCAGTAGTGACTGTCCCTAGGGCTGCTGTAAGGTCAATAGCATTAACATTTCCTACACCACCACCCCGAATCGTAATCAAACCTGTTTGAGCTGAACCACCGATTGTCATTGTGCCTGTAGTTGTGGCGGCACCAATTGTGTAATCAGATGCTCCAACACCATTAATAGTTACATCATCCCCAGAAGCCACTGCGAAGTCTCCAGCTCCTGTGGTAGTAACAAGCATTCCACCTGTTCCTGTATTTACATTTACTGCAGTTGCATCGGAAATGTTACCAACCGTAATAGTTCGTGCGGCAGCACCTGTACCAATGCCAATATTCTGAGCATCAGCATCATTACCAATACTGATAACACCAGCGGAAGAGTTCAATTCAAGAACTCCATCGGCATCAACTAAAACTGTGTCATCTGAGTTGAGTATAACGTCCCCTGTATCGGTAGTATTAGCCGTAAAGTGACCAGTACCAGTGTTAACAGTGACAGCAGTTGCTCCAGTAACATTACCAATTATAACAGTTCCACCTATTGCACCAGTAGCGATATTTACAGCTTTAACAGCTGTTGCTCCAGTTGCGATATTTACCGTATTTGCACCTGCGCCCGTAGCTACGTTGACCGTAGACGCACCTGCGCCTGTACCAACATTCACAATTTGCGTCGCAGAAGAAGAACCAAGTGTAATGGTCCCTTCACCAGCAGTACCGCCGATAGCGATAGTTCCTGAAGTCTGAGCCGCGTTGTAGATAGTGTTTGAAGCAGCGGCAGCTTCTACCGTCAGCGCGCCATTACTTGTTACCGTCAAAGCAGCCACAGTTAGAGTAGCACTTGCAGAACTTGCTCCGACTCCTACGACGAGGAGAAGAGCCATCAAAACCAAACCTAAACCTTTAAATATTTTTTTCATAATTTAATTAAACGGCTAATAATTTTATCCGCCCTAAAGCGAATAAGCTAATAATAATAACCAAACTAATAAATGGAGTACAAACTCCGTATTTACTTGATTACCTAATAATGCCCTTAAGGAAAACACATTGTAAGATAATCAAGGCGACAAAAGCGTATTCGACACGCCAATGTATCAATAATTATACAATATCCGCAAACATTAGGACACAAGAGGGGTGTGGATAACCCCCACACCTTTCCTGGCATCGCTTTTTATTCTGCCAAACAAGCCATCTCTATAACTTAATTTTTCCTAAGAACCTAGAAGTATATTAGTATTTTCAGTGAAAAAGCAGAATAATGCCAGAAAAGGTGTAGGGGATAAACCCAAACACACCTTTTACCTTGAATTACCACCCCTTGATCCCCTCCTCCATAAGGAGGGAAGGATTCCTCTCCCCCTGCAAAGGGGGGTGCCGAAGGCGAGGGGGTCTTTGATTGAGGAGCTGAGGTGAGGTGAATTAAGAACCCCCTCCTTACCTCCCCCAAAGGGGGAGGCTCCCTTCCCTTTGGGGAGGGTTGGGGTGGGGTTGAATTAATTAAGAACCCCCTCCTTACCTCCCCCAAAGGGGGAGGCTCCCTTCCCTTTGGGGAGGGTTGGGGTGGGGTTGAATTAATTAAGAACCTCACCCTACCCTCTCCTTGTTAAGGAGAGGGTATTTGAGTCCTCCCCTCCTAATTTAGGAGGGGTTTGGGGTGGTGTTAGTTACTTCCCCTGCGCCACTAGGGTTTCGGCAATTTTACTGGTTGGCATAAGCGGACCGTAAAAGACAATGTTGTCCTTTACGAGATGCAGAACTTTTGGCGCCCAGAGAGCCTCGGCTATAGGCTGAAGTTGGAAATTGGTCTTGGTCTCATCCGCCGGGTCTTTGGTAACCTGCAAAATATAGCCGCCTTTAAGCTGTAAATCAGGAAAAGTGCTTAATTTGCCGACATATAAACCTCTCCGGTTGACAGATAAACGACCGAATAATCATTGGCATGATTCGCCTTATACTGCAAAACACCAGCCACTAAAACAACCAGCACTAGAACGACTACGATTACAAGATTTCTTTTAGACATCATAATTTCTTTGGATTAAGGCTAATAATAATATGTTTATCATTATATACAAGTTATTATTTTAATACAATACCCCCTCCTTTATCCTCCCCTTTGGGGAGGGTTGGGGTGGGGTTGAATTAATTAAGAACCTCCTCCTTTATCCTCCCCCGAAGGGAGAGGGTTGGGGTGGGGTTGAATACAAAAAGCCACCCCGAAAGGTGGCTTTTTGTTGAGCTAATAGATATTCGACCTTCTAAAAGCTTGAGTTAAGAACGGTTCTTAAGAAACTTCCCCAAGAACCGTTCTTGAGACTAGAAGTTATTTACGTTAGAAGTACTTGATGGGTAATTGTAGAAGAACCCAGGTGTCGTTGTTCCGTGCAGGTATCTGTTTGATACAGTTGTAACCGCGCTTCCAGCGACATCAATACTATTTGCAGCTAAGGCATTTCCAGCCGTATCAGTCCAACTCAACAAATCAGCTGTTCCGAGAGCCAATGTAGCTGAAGCGGTTGACGCAGTAGCAGCATTAAACTGTAGGAAGATTTGGAAGGTTGAAGTCATTCCAGCCGGAATCTGATAACCGCCGGTGAAGGTAATTGTTGAAGTACCTCCAGCCGTTGTGGACGAGAATGCACCGTTGGTTGTAGTTATAGTGCTTCCATTGGCGTCTTTAACACGAATACCATCAGCATTATAACCAGGGTTAGCGTCAGGCAATGTTGCGTTTGCCAGAGTAACACTTATAGGTAATGCATTTAGAGTGATATCACCCTTGGCATTTGCCGTTACCGTTACAGAGCCAACATTGATTGAACCAATAACAAGGGTAGAAGTAGAATCAACCATTGCCATTGTAGGAGCCGAACCGACTAATTTCATAGTAGGAGCGGCTACAGCAGTCACGATAGCAGTATCACAAGTTGCAATAGCGGCCGTACATAGAGTGCTGGTCGTATTGCCCGCTGTGTACTTGATGTATTCAAGAGCGATACGAGAAGTAGAGCCGGAAACAACACCGTTTGTACCAACATCAGCGTAAGAGACGAAGACATCCTGTGAAAGTCCTGAACCGCCGTTTGGAACAGCCAGAGCCAGACCGGTCAAGTATGCAACGCCGCTGACAGGAGCAGCCGTGAGATTGCCAACCTTAATACCTGTAACAGTTGAAGGAACCAATCTAACAGCTGAAGGAGTACCAACAGAAACTACAGTAACTGTAACTACAATATCCGGCGCAGCAACCGAAGTAACTGTACCCAAGCCGTTTGATGTAGCGGCCACTAACTGAACAACGTCACCTACCGCGAACTTAGTTGCGTCAGCTGAAGTTGTAAGGGTAAGAGTCTGTGAACCAAGTGAGTTAGCACCAGTATCTGTAGTTGCCGCAGAGAAGTCCTGACTGTTAACCGTGAATTTCAATTCTGAAATTGTCGCAGAACCGCCGGAAGCAAGAATCTTGAAGACTGCCTTCGTAGCGTTCGTTGCGCCATTGGCAGCCGGAACAAACTGTTGGGCCGTAGATGGAGCGGTTAACAATGTAGGTGGGTTTGTAAGCGTGCCGACAGCCAAGGTAATAGTTTGGCCAGTTACCGCTGCGGCATCACCGTTTTGGCTAACCGACACATTACTGCTTGAACCGAGAGAAGTTACAACAAGCTTGGTCAACATAGACGCGCCTCCAACCGTAGAACCCGTGCTGGCCAATACATCAATTGTCTTTGTCGCGCCTGGCGCAATTGTAAAGTCAACTGAGAATGTATTGGAAGCTGAAGGCTGGATTGGCTGAGCACCGGAACCTGAAGTCTCCGAAGTTCGGAGATTCAAGAAGTTTGTCAATGCCGGTGTCGTGCCGGAAGTCATAGTTGCGCCTGCGCCGGTAAACAATGTCACCGCCAAGCTCGTAACACGAACCGATTCGGATGAACTCTGGTTCTGAAGAACGAACGAGCCGAGCTTTACGTTATCCGAGTTCGGACTGACACTCTGACTGGCATAACCGGTATTCTTTGAAACAGCCAGAACTCCGGTCTGAATAGTCAGATTTACTCCGCTTGTATTCGTTCCCGTAGTAGCCGGGAAAGAGACATTGGTTTTTGAAGTCTGCCCTTGCGCGTTGTTCGTCAACCCGTTAAGAGCCGCGGAAACAGTACCGCCGGTGTAATTGATACTATCGGAGTTTTGTAGGTCTCCTTTAATTTCAATGTAACTATCGGTTCCTGCAGGAATAATCATCTGTGAACCAAGGGTAAAGGTAAGAGCCGTGCCACTATAATTTGCGCTTGAACCAACCTGTGAACCGTTAAAGTAGACAGTTATATTGTTCAAGGTAGTTATATTGACACCGGAAGCTACCGTACCGCTGGTAATAGCAGGCTTCACGACTAAGCTAGAAACTTTTACATCCTCACCGTAGCCATGAACTTTGAATTTACCAATAGTGACGTTTGTCGCGCCGCCAGTGATATTCGTGAGAGATTGGAATGTCGGGTCAATAGTTACCGAAGCTGAACCGGCATTGATGGTGATTTCCGCACCGCTATTTGCAGTGTAGGTAACACCAGCCGGACCCAGAGCGGCAATATTTACGCCAACTTGACCATCGTAAAGAACGAGGTCGGAAGCTTGCTGGATAGAAGCCGTAACCGTGTAGCTTGAACCCTTGACAACGTCTGCGCGCAAATCAACGGTGTGTGTCCCGGTTGAAAGGCTGACAGGCGCTGCTGCAAAGTCAAACATCGCGTAGTTGGAGCCGGTAATCGTCCCCATCGTAGCGGCAGTGCCTACTTGGACACCATCAACAAAAAGTTTGATGTTGCCAAGAGCATCGGCCGGAGCGGAACCCGTCAGACGGAAATTCGCGCCCTTGAGCCAGACTGCGCGCACATTTACTTGGACGGGAGCTGACCAGACAGTATAGGCGGAAGTTCCGGCATTTACTGTGGCTGTTCCACCCGCTGAAGGGTTAGCGGCAACATATACGGAAGCCAGGTTGCCAACGCCGTAGGTCATTTCATTACCTTTGACATTAGCCGTAACGGAAGAATTACCAACCGCTATGAAACTAACAAGAGTGATGCCAAGACTTGAAGCATTGGTTACAACAGCCACATCCGCTTTCACGGACAAGGTCTTGGAACCATTAACTGCAACACCTAGGCTATTCATTGTTAATTGGCCAGAGTTATTGAAAGAGTAACCGTCAGTCAGACGAGTTGCTCCATCATATAAGTAGACACTGGATAATGTATTTTGGTCGGAAACACCGGTGCGCTGAAGCACAACCGTATTTAGCGTACCTACGCCAGAAAAGGTGAAGTGCGCCAGGTCAGCTGTAGCTTGACCGCCGATAATGTATCCGGAAGCCGGGTTGTCCGAAGCAAGAGAAGCTGAAACAGGACCGGTTTGACCAGCGACTGCGCCGGTTGAACATGATGCGCCGGTCGTCGGACTGTATCCGGAAGCTGAAGTACAGCCGGCTGGGAATGTATTAGCTTGAACGCTATCACATTTAACACCGGTCGTTGAACTGTATCCGGAAGCTGATGAACAGCCGGCCGGAAAGTTTCCTGAAACTGCGCCACCCAATAATGCTGCGCGAGTCAAAGGACCAACAACTCCGTCAGCCACTAATGAGCGGCCTGATTGCCAGGCCATAACAGCAGCTTTAGTTAAAGGACCAAAACTACCGTCCGCCGTAGCGCCGACGATTGTCTGAAGACATTTAACTTGGTCGCCTTTTGAACCTACTCTCAAGGTGCTGGTAATTGAACAATCAGCTGCGGCAGGAGTTGCATCAAAAGCAACGACTCCGACAAACATAATTGCGACAATCATAGCTCCAAGAAGGAATTTTGATTTTAATAAATTACTCATAAATTTTTTTCTAATTTTCTACGCCATTAATTAGTTTCGACAAAACTAAAAGCGTAATTTTCCTATCGCTATTTTCACCCGCTAATAATTAATAATTAAAACAATGATAATGCAGCGGATAAATAAACAGCGAACAGAGATAAACTAACATTGAAAACAGAACTATTCAGTTTTCAATGGACTATCTATTTTCACTAATATCATTTGAGATTTTTTCGACGAAATCGCAAACGATAATAAATGAAAATAAATAACTTGCGAATACAGAAAACACATATGTGCGGTCTGTAAACACAAGGGTATTATAATATATAGCTCTAAGATAGGGCAATATATTATGTGGATAACTCCCACACCTTCTTTAAAGACGCGCCTTGGGCGCATTGTACTCAAATCTTTAAAGAAGGTGCGGGAGTTAACTCGCCTGTCAATAGACGGGCGGGGTTTTTAAGCCAATAACCACACACCCATCTTCGCATAGTTTAAGGGGAAAAGCAAATGCAAGTACCCCCTCCTTACCTCCCCCAAAGGGGGAGGCTCCAAATCTCTCCCTCTCCCACCCCCTCTTTGAATTCTCCCCCAAAGGGGGAGATGAGTTTTTCCTCCCCTTTGGGGAGGCTAGGAGGGGTTGGGAGGGCCGGGGTGGGGTTATATCAAAAAATACCTGCTCCCCGCCTGCGCCGAGGCTTCGGCGGGCAGGCATCTCTTTTTAATCATATATGTTATAGAGAATATCTGCTCCACCTCTTTTCGCCTATTTTATTAAGGACGCCGTCCCGGACCATAGATACCAGCTCTCTTTGGAGTGTCTTTTTGCCACAATTAACCAACGAGCCTGATGCTTTATCTTTGATGTCCTTTATAGTAGCATTTCCGTCGTTAGCTTTAATGCTGTCTTTTATTTCTTCCCGTCTTTGAGTATGCAAGGCAAGACCTAGCATGTTAAGTCTTGCCTTGCTATTGGACATAGCTTGAGTCTTATCAGACAAAGCCTTCATTAAAGTGCTTCCCTTTTGGACACCGATTCTCGTGTGTCCTTTATAGACTCCACTCTTCCCCCTTGATAAGGGGGAGGTTGGGTAGGGGTTATTTTCTTTGGTAAAAAATTCTGCAAGCCAGGTAGGTTTCATATCCGTGTATTCTTGTATAGACCCTTGCAGTTCAAGAAATTCTTTTTTAAGAATAGTGCAGTTCATTTCCGAAATAAAATTCATAGCTGAAGCAATATTTAAAAAGGACACAGTCTCAGCAATTTTATTACTTGCTTCAGCCGGAACAGAATGCATGTCCGATATAATCTCCGTCCCCAATGTCCTTAATTTACCTCTAATCGGCTCGTCCTTGTCTATTATGTCCGTGACCATATAAAGCGCGGTAATAAGCTTATGAGTCTTAGTATAAGAAATAGAAAAGGAGATGTCCATTACAGAAATGTCTGTAATGGACGCGGAGTCTTTTAGTTTCTTTTCTTCTCCCAACATCTGTCCGTTATACTATAGGACAGCAGAAAAAGCAAGAACAAAAAAGCGAATAATAATTTTTAAAATGCAATCTATCTAGCAAAGCTTTGCCAGCGAACTGCTCGTCAATCAAGAAAATAATAAGAGGGTTACCTCTTTTATTTTCTAATTTCCTGCGCAAGGCATTTAAAAAACAATTATTCGCTTTTTTACTAGAACCTAGAACCTAGAACCTAATCTGTGCTAAAATAAACTTATGGCTAAAAATGGCGACAAGAAAAAAGATGACAAAGAATATCCTTCGGGACTGAAAACCCAGACCAAACACGGAATTATCGCAGTTGTTTTTTTTGTTCTGGCATTGTTTTTTTTAATGTCGGCTTTTGATGTGGCGGGAGTCGCCGGAAAGTTTACTTATGAAAAACTTTATCTTCTACTTGGCGTCGGCTATGTCCTTCTGCCCACCCTCTTAGTTTTACTTGCGAGTTCATTTATAAAATCGGAAACGCCGGATATCGGCTGGACGCGCGTCATCAGCGGAACAATGTTTCTTCTCTCAAGTCTGGGGATGATGGATGTCGCTTCGGGCAGACATTCGGGCGGGTTGCTGGGAGAGGTCTTATCCACGCCTTTCGTCTTATTGTTTGATAGCTATGCCAGCCTGGTTTTTCTCGGAGCGCTTTTAATAATTTCAATTCTAATGATGTTTGACGCGAAATTGAATCTACTGCCTTTTTTCAAAAATATTCGGTCTTTTTTCGCCAAAAAGAAAAAGGGAGAATTCACTTCTGCTTTGAATGAAAACGAAAAAGAAAAAATTAAAAAAGCAGAAGAACCCCCTTTATCCCCCTTATTAGGTGGAATGATGGAAACCTCCCCTGATAAGGGGAGGCAGGAGGGGTTAAAAGAAGAGGAAGAAGACATCCCGATTAGAAAAAGAAAAAGCGGATTAGGCTCTTACCTACCCCCGCCATTATCATTGCTTGAAGAAGACCAGGGCAAACCCAATACCGGCGACATCAAAGCCAATGCGAATATTATCAAGCGCACTCTCGCCAACTTCGGTATTGAAGTGGAAATGGATGAAATAACAATCGGCCCGACCGTCACGCGTTATGCCCTGAAGCCGGCCGAAGGAGTAAAACTTTCCCGTATCGTGGGCCTGCAAAACGACCTCGCGCTCTCGCTTGCGGCGCACCCAATCCGCATAGAAGCGCCGATTCCGGGCAAATCTCTGGTCGGTATTGAAATTCCGAATAAATCAAAATCAATTGTCGGCCTGGCGACTCTCCTTTCCGATGATAAATTCCAAAATTCTTCCAAACCCCTGACGACGGCCCTGGGCCGCAATATTTCCGGCAAGGCGGTTTTCGGCAATCTGGCGAAAATGCCGCATATCTTGGTCGCCGGCACGACTGGTTCGGGAAAATCAGTCAGTATCCATTCCATGATTACTTCCCTTTTATACCGGAACGGACCGGATGATTTGAAATTCATATTAATAGACCCGAAGCGCGTAGAACTGACTCTTTATAACAATATCCCGCATTTGCTTACGCCGGTTATTACTGACGCCAAGAAAACAATTCTGGCCCTGAAATGGGCAGCCAAAGAAATGGACCGCCGCTACGACATTTTGGAAGCAGAATCCGTGCGGGACGTGGAATCTTACCACCTTAATGTGTTTGGTAAAAAGAAAGTTAAGACCCCCTCTGGCTCCCCCTTAGCAGGGGGAGAAAATGAGGACTCCTCCTCCCCTGATAAGGGGAGGCTAGGAGGGGTTGACCGCTTGCCGTATATCGTGATTATTATAGACGAATTGGCGGATATAATGAGCACCTATCCTAGAGAACTGGAATCTGCCATCGTCCGCCTGGCGCAAATGTCCAGAGCAGTGGGCATCCATTTAATACTCTCCACCCAGCGCCCGGAAGTAAATGTTATTACGGGACTGATTAAAGCCAATATTCCGGCCCGTGTCGCTTTGAAAGTTTCTTCACAAGTGGATTCGCGCACGATATTGGATGCTGGCGGGGCGGAAAAGCTCCTGGGCGCCGGCGATATGCTTTATTCTTCGGGCGATGCCCAGCCGGAACGCCTGCAAAGCGCGTTTATTTCCGAAACGGAAGTCAAAAAAGTCGTAAAGTATCTCGCCGATACATATCGGGATGAAGTGTCCGAAGAAATAACTCTGACTGCAGGTTCTATTTCGGCCGATAAGAGTATTTTTGAAAGTGCGCTCCAGAACGAAGAGGAAGACGATGATGAAATGTATGAAGAGGCTCGAGCTTGCGTGATGGAAGCTGGAAAAGCATCCACTTCTTATCTTCAAAGAAAATTAAAATTGGGATATGCGAGAGCGGCGCGGCTGATGGATAAATTGGAAGAACGCGGAGTAATCGGCCCGGGAGACGGCGCCAAGCCGAGAGAAGTGCTGGAGAAAATTACACGTGATGAAAATGGGGGGGATGTGATATGATTTTAAACGCAGGATTTTCTTTTTCTTGGGTCCTCGGGCCGGCTACACTCTTTTGTCTTTATTTGTGTAGCCTCAACCAGACCAGCTTGAAAAAGTAAATCCTGCTTAAAAAATCAAGATGAATTCAAATGCGAAAAAAATACTACAATGGATTGGCCTATGTCTTTTTTTTATTTTGATTGTTATTTATGCTTTTTACCGCTCGGAAGATTTGATTTTCGGGGTCCGGATAAAAAATGTAAACCTGGCAGACGGCGCCACGGTTGCGGAAAACATTATGAAAGTGACAGGCAATGCAAAAAATGCTATAAATTTAACCTTGAACGGCCGGGAAATTTCAATAGACCAGCAAGGCGATTTCAACGAGACAATTGCGCTCTTGCCGGGGTATAATATAATCAATATCAAAGCGCAAGATAAATTCGGATATATAGATGAAAAAAATTATAAATTAATGTATGTGAAAAATTAAGATTGCGGGCTTTTTTTTCTCGGGTCCTCGGAAAAAATCCCCAGACCAGCTCGAAAAAGTAAAACTGCAATATTATTAAAAAAGAAGAATTATTTATGTTAAAGAAAAAAGAAAAAAAAGAAGACAAGACCGTAGGAATGGCGGTGCTGGAAGACACATTGAAAGCTATCCAGACAAAATTCGGGGAGGGTTCAATAATGAAATTCGGTAATTCCCCGAAAGTGGATATTAATGTCATTCCGACCGGTTCTATCGGGCTTGATATGGCGCTCGGCGTCGGCGGAATTCCGCGCGGGAGAATTATTGAAATATTCGGACCGGAATCATCCGGCAAGACGACTTTGTCCCTGCATATTGTGGCGGAAGCGCAAAAAAAGGGCGGGGTCTGCGCATATATAGACGCCGAACACGCGATGGACCCTGATTACACGAAGAAACTCGGAGTAAATATAAATGACCTGCTTATTTCCCAGCCGGACAACGGCGAACAGGCGCTGGAAATCGTGGAGAGCCTGGTGCGAACGGGAAAAATTGATGTTGTCGTCGTGGATTCTGTCGCCGCGCTCACGCCCAAAGACGAGATTGAAGGCGATATGGGAGCGTATCATGTCGGTAAACAGGCGCGCCTGATGTCCCAAGCGCTCCGCAAGCTTACGGCGATTGTCGCCCGTTCTAAAACCGTTGTTATTTTCATAAATCAAATCCGCATGCAAATTGGAGTGATGTTTGGCAATCCGGAAACGACTCCAGGAGGAAAAGCGCTGAAGTTTTACACTTCCGTCCGGCTGGATATCCGTAAAATCGCCCAGATAAAAAAAGGAGAAGAAATTGTCGGCAGCCGCACGCGGGTAAAAGTAGTAAAAAATAAAGTCGCTGCCCCTTTCAAGCAGACGGAATTTGATATCATTTACAATGAAGGCATTTCCAAAGAAGGCGAGATTATGGCGCTCGGGGAAAAATTTAAAATAATAGAAAAAAGCGGCAATTCGTATTTTTTCATACCCCCACCTAGCCTCCCCCTTCCTAAGGATGAGGAGAAAGGAGAAAAAATCAAGCTGGGAGTGGGATATGATTCTACCCGGACCTTCCTGAAAGAAAATAAAAAAATCTCCGACCAGATTTTAAAAGAAATAAAAAAGAAATTTGCAGAGGAAACGTAATCTGATTTCAGAAAAGAATTATAAAATTTTAGAGCACGAATATTTCTTTGCTAAGAAATTTCTCAAGACTCGCGCCGCCGCGCTCCGTAGCCTCTAAAATCTTTTAATTTTTTTTAAAAAAAATTGATTTTATTAATTAATCTGATAGCATATTGCCCATGTCCCAGCTTCAATACAGCGAAATCCGCGAGAAGAAAATAATAATATATGATGACGAGCCCTGCGAAGTGGTGGAGTCCCATGTCGCCCGCACCCAGCAGAGGAAGCCGCAAAACCAGGTAAAACTGCGAAGTTTAATATCGGGAAAAGTTTTTCCCGCCACTTTCCATGTAGCGGATTCGGCGGACGAAGCGGATATCATGAAGCGGGATGTTACTTTCTTATACGCCAACAAGGGAGAATTTTGGTTCTGTGATCCAGCCGACAAGGCTAAAAGATTTAAACTCGATGAAGCACTGATAGATACCGCGGCAAAATTTTTAAAACCAAACGGAAATGTCACCGCCCTGGTCTGGGATGACGGAGAAGATCCTTCGACAGACTCAGGACTAGGAAAAGTTATAAAACTTTCTCTGCCAATAAAAATGAATTTTAAAGTAAAAGAAGCTCCGCCGGCTGTCCGCGGAGACACCTCCAAGAGCGGAAATAAAGTCATTACTTTGGAAAACGGCGCAACTTTGAACGCTCCGATGTTTATAAAAGATGGAGACACTATCAGTGTAAATACCGAAACGGGAGAATATGTGGAACGGGTTTAGATACGCGAGATCCTGAGGCCAGCAGGCTGAAGAGTGAACACATGTAGACAAAAAGGAAATTATTTTTCTGGCTGTGACTCAGATGAATCATCTATTTTATGACCCGCCTTAGCAGCAAGTTCTCGCATCGCTTTTCCAAATAATTCTTTATAAGGGCCGGTTTGTATAGATTCTCTGTCTAATATGCGAAACATGGCTCCCCATGTATTTGGTCCGGCAGGCGTCCCTTTTATTAACCCTTTTGCTATTCGCAAAAAAGCATCCTCAGAAACTTCTTTGGTCGGAGGTAACACCCTTGCAAGTTTATCAAACTCAGCATCACCATAATGTAACTCCATACCATTAATTTGTTGAAGCGTTACAGATAATTGCTCTGGCGCTCCCCCCATACTTTTTATAGCATCACTAGGCATAATTTTATAAATTAAATTAATAAAAAAAACTTTTTATTTAACCACGAAAGGAAGTAGCCCCAGAAATCGCGCGTGTTTGATGGCATTTGCCAGAGCGCGCTGATTTTTGGAAGTTACGCCGGTGCGTTTGTGACTCATAATTTTTCCGCTGGGATTTAGAAATCTCTTCAAGATTTCAATATCCTTGTAGTCTATATATTTTATATTATTGGCTGAAAAATAATCTTGTTTCATAAATTAAAATGGGATATCTTCAGGATTAATGTCTTCTTCCGGATATTCTATGGAATCAACCTCTTCAGCGGAAGATTTGGAAACGGCACCGGATGCTCCGGCACTTGACCCCGCTCCTCCCCCCTTCGAGCCAAATTGCGTGCGGTCGGCAACTATTTCGGTGCGATATTTTTTCTCCCCGCTGGTCTTGTCATCCCAGCTTCTGGTCTGCATTCTGCCTTCAACAAGTATTGAGCTTCCTTTTTTCATATACTGCGCGACTGTCTCCGCCTGGCGTCCGAAAACCACGACATTGTGATAATCAGCTGACTCCTGACGCACGCCGTTTTTGTCCTTCCAGACGCGATTGGTCGCCAAAGAAAACGAGCAAACTTTAACTCCCGAGGGAAGCGAACGAAGTTCCGGGTCGCGGGTAAGGTTTCCTATTAATATTGCCTTGTTTAAATACATATTTTGATTAGGTTCTAGCTTCTAGGTTCTAGAAACTAGTACTAACACCTAGTTAACTAATAATTATACTGCGATTAATGCGTCTATTTCTTTATCAATTTCTTCTTTATTTATAGGAACGACTGCCCCACTGTCTCCATTTTTCCTCATTACAGGCCTTTTGTGCATTTCCCCGCGCACGAATCTTTTTGCGGCAATAGTATTTTCTTTGACTGTTTTTAAGAGCAAAAATCGGATAAGTTTCGGGTCAAGGTCAAGTTTCTTTTTTAATTCCAAAATTTTATCCGAGTCCATCGTAAATTTAGACCAGCCAAAATACGCCGTGTTAAACTTCTCGCGCACGTTGGCTGCAACTTTCAGCATGGCATAAGCAAGCGGTATCTTTTTAGGCATTTCATCGGAAATGGCAACGCCCCCCAAGGACGACACAAGCTCTTTTAGATTGCCATAAACAGCCGGCACATCCTCTTCGGGAATAGTAGGCACTAAAAGATAGCCAAGTTCATAAACCTTGGAATTTGCGTCTTCTGATATTTCTTTTTCGTCTTTAACTTCCTCTTCCGGCATGAATTCCATACTATCAAAAATCTTTTAAAAAGTAAACACTATTCTATATTCCAAAAACTCGCTTGGCGTTCGCAACGATAGCCTGAGCTACTTCTTCTTCAGGCAGATCTTTAATCTCGGCGATTCTTTTCACGACTTCTCGGACATAAACGGGTTCATTTCTCTTGCCGCGGTACGGTACGGGAGCCATATACGGAGAATCCATATCGTTTAATATCATATCAAGCGGAACATTTTTAATTACCTCTTCATAATTACAACCTTTTCCGCTTTTTTTGGGAGGATAAGTTATCGCGCCGGTAAAAGAAACCATAAAGCCAAGCGAGATGAATTTTTTTGCATTTTCCAAACTACCCTCAAAAAAATGAATAACGCCTTTTACTTTTGCATATTGTCTTAGGATTTCCACGGCATCAGCGTATGCATCTCTATTTTTGTCCTCATAATTATTTCTGACGTGGAGCATTAAGGGTTTTCCCGTTTCATTGGCAAGTTCTACCTGCTCGATAAAAGATGCTTTTTGTTTTGCGACGGATTCTTCGGTGCATCGATAATAATCCAGTCCACATTCCCCTATGCCCACCACTTTCGGATTTTTTAAAAGTTCCCGGTAAGAATTTTTGTCAAAATTCTCGCCGCGAGAGGTAAATTCTTTTCCCCCTTCGCCCAGTTCTTTTTCATCGTGATACGACGCTCCGGTGTGAATTGGGTGCAATCCGATAATCGCATATACGCCTTCCGGATATTGATTTGCCATCTCTACTGCTTTGCGGGAAGTATCTATCTGTGTGCCGACGTTTATGACCCAAGTGTCATTCTCCAGAGCGCGCTTTATGACTTCATCCCGGTCCTCGTCAAAGGTTTTGAAATTAACGTGGCTGTGTATGTCTATGTATTTGGGTTGCATAATTAACTCAAGACCCCCTCCTTTCTCCTCCCCCTTAGTAAGGGGGAGGAGCAGGGTGGGGGTATCTAATCTTTTCTTAAAAATAACGGCTTCTCCGGCTTCTTGTTTTCTTTGATTAATTTTTTGAGCATAATATTTGTTTCCGGCATAATCGGATTAAGCATTCTGGCGATTCGGTATAAATGAAGAACCGTGCTGGAAATTAATTCTTTGCCTTTTTTTTCGTCTATTTTTACCACCTTAAACGGTTCTGTCTTTTGAATAAATTTATCTAATTCCCCTATTTCATTCCAAACATAATCTGCAGCCTGTTTGATATCAAATTTTTCAAAAAATTCAAAATATTCCGTGAAATCGGATTTTTCAGGAATTTCTGGACACTTATCTAAATATTTTTCCGAAAGAGTTAAAATGCGTGAAGCCAGGTTGCCCAGTCCATTTGCAAGATTGGCATTATATGCTTCTTTTATATTTTCAGGCGTCACATCGCTGTCTTCAAACGGATGGACGTGGCGCAAAAGAAAATAGCGCACAGCTTCGGTGCCGTATTCTTTTGCTAAATCAAGAGGATTAATCACATTTCCGAGAGACTTGCTCATTTTTTGCCCTCCAGAAGTTATAAATCCATGATAAACGACCTTGTCCGTATTTTTTATGTCCGCGGACATGAGCATCGCCTGCCACATTATGGATTGGAATCGAACCTGATCTTTTCCGGCCATTTGAACAACTTCTCCCTTCTGCCAGAATTTTTCAAATAAATTTTCTTCCGGCTTGCCCGCCAAAGCTTTAGCGTCGGCGGGCCAGCCAAGAGTGGAAATATAATTGGTCAGCGCATCAAACCACACATATATCACTTGATCTGCATCATCCGGAACCGGCACTCCCCAACCAAGCCTTTTTTTCTCGCGCGAAATGCTAAAGTCTTCGAGCCCGCTTTTCACAAAAGCTATCGCTTCTTCTTTCCGCCAATCAGGCAGAATGACATCCGGCCTTGAAAGATATTCCAAAAGTTTATTTTGATATTTACTGAATCGGAAAAAATAATTTTCTTCCTGCAAAATAGAGATTTCTAAATTCGGATGCAAGAAACACCGCCTACCTGCATTTAGATCTTTTTCGGTCTTAAAAGACTCGCAACCGACGCAATAATTTCCTGTGTATGATTTTTTGTAAATATCACCTTTGGCACCACAACGCCTCCACATTTCTTGCGCGGCTTTTTTATGGTGTTCACTCGTCGTACGTACAAATGTATCATTGGAAATTCCTAATGCATTTTTTAATTTTTTAAACTCTGCGGCGTAATGATCCACGTATTCCTGCGCATCTTTCCCTTCTTTTTGACTCGCTTCCAAAATTTTTTGGCCATATTCATCGGTCCCGGTGCTAAAAAAAACATCTTTTCCCGAGAGACGCTGATATCGGGCAATTGCATCCGTTTGCACCAATTCTAAAGCAAAGCCGATATGGGGATCGGCATTCACATAGGGAATAGTGGTTGTAATGTAAAAAGGTTTTTTTTCTTTGCTCGTCATTTATTGCTTGTTTTGGCTAAAATCTTATCTTTTTCAATATCGCTCAAAAATTCCATTATGATGACAGCCATCGGGATGGAAAGGATCGCTCCCCAAAATCCACCCAATTCATAACCGATCAAAACAGAGAGAATTATGACAATCGGCGAGAGGCCCACTATTTTTTTAATAATAAGCGGAGCAAAAAGGAAAACTTCAAATTGATGGATAATAATATAGGCTCCGGTAACTATTAAGGCGCTTGAAAGTCCGTCGGAAAGATAAGAAAAAGCAAAAGTCGGAATCAGGGCAACTAAAATACCATAAGGAACCATTTCCATTATTCCGGCAATTATAGCCAGAAGAAGCGCATATTCTATTCCCAAAAGGGAAAGAATCAAGTAAATGAGAACCGCAACGACAATACCCAGCACCACCTGCCCTCTCATCCAAAGAGCTATTTTCCGGCTTGAACGCGTCCACAGATCCACCGCGTAGTCATCATACTGGACGGGAACAATAATATGAAGAAAATTTTCTATTCCTTTTTCCTGAATTGAAAAATAGAAAGAAATAACAATGATTAATACAAAATTGAAAATGCTTCCGAAAGCGACAGAAAGCGTTGCAAAAAATCCCCCGGAAAGATTCAAAACAAAAGCTTTTGATACGGATAAGAGAGAAGTAAGTGAAAAATTGCCGGAAAGAGCGCCGACTATATCTTTGGCGCCGGAAAATGCTTCGTTTTGGAAATAATTCAGGAAAGAGACATTCGGAATATAAGATGAGATAAATGTGGAAAAATTATAAATTTCTGTTATTAAAAGCGGTGCAAAAAGATAGAATAATCCGGCCAAAGTAAGAAGAGATACGACATACAGGATTACAATGCCCAAAATCCTGCCAATTCCTATTTTTTGGAAATGAGGGACGGATGACTCCATAAAAGAAGCAATCACGATTGAAGTTAAAACCACCAAAACCAAATCCCGCAAAAACCAAACCAAAAACACGCAAAGGACGACCAGGACAGCCCGGACCATCGTGCCGGTGGATATGGAGATAGAAGCGGTATCACTCTTTTCAAGCATAGAAATATAATACCACCATATCAAACCAAAATCAAAACTTAAGCTACGGCACTTTTTACTCCACTCTCAAAAATAAACAAGTCCTTTTCTTGGCGATGTTTTTTGGCCTTGTCGCTCGAATCTACACCTTCTTTTATTTCTCCGAAGTGGCCGTCTGCATCTTTTTTTAAGAGCATGCGCGTAAAACCTCCGTCAGCCGTGCGGGCAACGATGCTTACTTCATCTCTTGTTTCTCCTAATTTATCTATTAATTCTTTTATTTTGGTATGGTCTGCATGCAATTCATCCAGAAATTCTTCATTTACCAGTCCATATCCCCTAACTTCCTCTTCACAATGATCAACTACCTCACTTAATTCTGCCCCATTTTCTCCAGCAGAGTAATGTGCGATTATATTATCCATGGTCCTAAGTTTTTTCCCCCCCAATTCTATCAGTTGACCCCTTGGGGTTCCTGCTGAACTTGCATCCGGCGTTTTTATTTGCATATATTTACATTTTAATCTTTAACTAATAATTTCGACGGTTTTATTTCTTTAATAATATAACTTTGGGACTATTTTGTAAACAGCCGGAAAATCTTTTAGAATTTAAGTATTTTCAAAAATTTAGCCTTATTTTTAAAAGGCCCGATGATTGCCAAATTGAGTTTATTGTTTTTAAAAATATCTTTTGCCAATGCCTGGATTTGGCTGGCCGTAGTTGCTCTTATTTCATTGGCTTTTTCTTCCGCATTTTTAAGTTCGCGTTTCAGAAGTTCTTGTCCGCCGTAAAAATTAGCAATATCATCGCTTGATTCAAGGGAAAGTTTCATATTCCCGACTAGGTATTCTTTGACTTTATTTAGTTCTTCCGGGCTAATCTTTTCTTTTTTTATCTTGCTGCATTCATCCAAAACTGCCTTAATTACTTCATTTATTCTTTTATTGTCCACTCCGGCGGAAATTTGAAAAAATCCATGGTCGGTGTAAGCATCATTGTAAGCGCGGACATAATAACCGACACCCATCTCTTCGCGAAGTTTTTGAAAAAGACGGGAACTCATTCCTCCGCCTAATATTCCGCCCAGTACCGAAAGCGTGGCGTTTTTTTTGCTGAAAAAATTGTGGCTGCGCACACCCAAAACAAAATGCGCCTGGTCGGTTTTTTTGAAATTTATCAGGACTTTTGGTCTTGTCTGTATTTCTTTTACTTTCACCTTGCCCGCTTTTTTTCCGCGCGGAAGTTTCCGGAAAATTTTATTTACTTCTTTTATTACTTCTTTTTCGGTCACTTGCCCGGCCACGACGAGGACCGTGGCTTCCGGCAAATAATGCATTTTTTTATAGGCGACAAAATCATCACGCTTCATTTTCAAAATATTTTTCTTTTCGCCGGCAACATTCCGTCCGGCTGGCTGGTCCCCGTAAAGCAATTTCATAATCAGGTCCTGCACGTGCCGGTTCGGCATATCTTCATACATGTTTATTTCTTCAATGATTACGCCTTTTTCTTTCTGCATCTCGGCGTCCGGAAAAGTAGAATTTAGATAGATATCCGAGACAATATCAAAAATTTTAGCAAAATGCCTCGCGTCGGATTTTGCGTAATATCCGGTATATTCCTGGGCCGTAAAAGCATTATACTGGCTTCCCAGCGCATCTAGTTCCTTGGAAATATTAATCGCCTTAGGCCTCTTGGCCGTGCCTTTGAAACACATATGCTCTAAAAAATGCGAAATGCCGTTATTTTTTTTATTTTCATATTTGGACCCCGCCTCTACCAGGACCAGCACCGTCGCCGTCGGGTTGTCTTTCATTGGGATGGTAATCACCCGCAGGCCATTCTTCAAGACTTTCTTTGAGAATTGCATTATACTAAATTCTCTCTTTGATATAATTTTTTAAATCCGCAACTTTTATTCTTTCCTGTTCTCCCGTATCTCGGTCTCGCACGGTCACAGTATCGTCCGCCAATGTATCAAAATCCACCACGATGCAAAACGGTGTGCCGATTTCGTCCTGCCGGCGGTAGCGCTTGCCGATATTGCCGTTGTCATCCCAAGCTACCCGGCCGAATTCGGCCTTGAGCGGCACATAGACTTTCATATTGGCATATTCCACCAACTCCGGCTTGTTTTTTAGAAGCGGAGACACGGCGCAAATAACCGGCGCAATGCTAGGCCTAAATTTTAAATATGAACGCATCTCGCCATTTTTATTATCTTCGGCATAAGCAGAAAGAAGTAAAGATAAAATCGCGCGGTCCACTCCCATTGAGGGCTCTATGACATGGGGGATTATTTTTTCGGAATTTTCTTCATCAATATACTCAAGCTGGTGATTTTTTAGGTCAAAATCTGTCCGGTAAGCCAAACCAAAAAGCTCTTTCCTGCCAAAAGGATAATCAAATTCAAAATCAATGGTTCTTTTAGAGTAATGCGCCCGGTCACTTTCCGGAACTTCCAATTCATGCACTTTAGACATATCAAGTCCTATTTCTTCCATCCACTCAAGCATTTCGCCCCTCCAATATTCAAAATATTTTTCCCAATCAGCCTGACGGATAAAATATTCTATTTCCATCTGCTCAAATTCGCGCTGACGGAAAAGAAAATCTCTGGGTGCTATTTCGTTTCTAAAAGCTTTGCCGATTTGCGCCATGCCGAAAGGAAGTTTCGGATGAAAAGCATCAACGGTATTTTTAAAATTCACGAACATTCCCTGCGCGGTCTCAGGACGGAGATAAGAGACAAGAGCTTCTTCCCCTATGCCGACTTGCGTTTTGAACATTTCATTAAATTTTTTGCCATCCGATGTTGTTCCTAAAAATCCTGCCACATGTCCCGATGACTCCCAAACCTTTGGGTTAAAAATTATAGAAGAATTTATACTGTACATGTCACGCCTTCCATCCACAAATTTTTTCCACCAAGAATTTTTTATATTGTTTTGAAGAGCCACGCCATAATGCGCGTAATCAAAGAAACCAGCAAGTCCTCCGTAAATTTCCGAACCCTGAAAGACAAAACCCCGCCTTTTGCAGAGCGAAACTATTTTTTCCATTAAATCATTATTTTCTTTTTTGTCTTTCTCGGACATATGTTTATTCAACTACGACACTTCCATTGACAGGAAAAGCTATGTCGCTATCAAGCTTGGTATTAAGCCCTATCTTATTAACTCTCACGTCCACATTAGCAAAATCGTCATGCCCAGTCAAAATTGCGGCATTTATTATGACTGGAATCGTGCCAACTTGAGAAAGCGAAGGGGTAAAAGAAACTTGAAAAGCAATTTCCTTTTTCGCTCCCGTGATGCCTGCGCCTTTCAGAATCCTATCCGCGTTCCATATTATTTCCCTAGTGGAAGGATTATAGCTTAAATTCTCGGCGGCGGGTAAAAAGAACCCTGAAAAAACTATCCACGGCGGGAGAGTGGAATTTATTTGCGCTTTAGAAATGCTATTTGCGGTATTGGAAAGAGTCCAAATAATGGTGTAGGTCGTTGTCTTTTCGGCTTTGGGGGGTATTGGGCCGGTGTTGGCAAAGGGCCCGGAATAATAAAGCGCCTTGGCGGAAAATCCGACATCGGAAATAATCCGCACAACCGCGGAAGTGGAATTATTTAGTTCACCAACTGTAAAGCCTTCAAGAGCCTGCTTGCCGGAGATATTCACTTCTATATTGATAGAAGGATTAAGAAGTATCTCTCCCGCCGCCGAGAATAATGAAAGCGGAGAAACGGAAAAAGCAACGGAACCGGAGTCGCCCGGATTCACTTCTTTAAATTGATTTTGGGAATTTTTATCCCAAGTTATCACATCTTTGGATGAATTATAAAAACCCTGTTGCGCAATTATCGTTTTGCGGTCAAAAGCATTTCCGGAAATTTTTGCCTGGATAACCAAATCATTCACCTGGGTATCTAAATTATTTGTGTAACGGATTTGGACATTAATCGGCGTCTTGGTGTCTGTTGCGTATTCCCTTTGAGATATGCCGTTGATAAAAAGGTTTGCCTCAATAAAAGGTTTTTTGATTGCAATTGTGTAACCTATGGAATTAAAAACAACACCGATTAGCGATTTATCCGTGATGGATTGTGAGCCGCTTGATATGTTGAATGTTTTTTCTTCCCCGTCAAAAACATCAACCATTTTGCCGGAGATGGAAATGCCGTGTTCGGCGCCGGGGGCAAGGTCCCCCAGATTCCAAATATTATTGCCGAAAGAAGGCGCCGGCACAGATTGCACAAATTGAAACCCGACCGGATAATTAAGTTTGATAAGTATTTTGGGAGCTGGCTTGGTGGCATTGAGTATTGCCTTTACATTTAGAGTAATATTCTGATTCGGACTTACAACCAAAGGAGCATCCACCAGGAGACTTATCGGCGTAGAGCTTATATTAACCTCATAAAGTTTTTCTTTTATAAAAATAGCATTGGATCCGGATACCCGATACTCCAAAGAAATTTTTACAGGACGAAGGCTTCCCTGTTCTCCGAAGAGCACCACTTTCAGATTTTCATTGCGAACCGCTCCGGCTGGAATCGTCCCCAATGATATGCGAGAACGTTCGATGTCGGAAGACAAATCGCCTGAAGAACCTTTGGGATACTCCACGACAAGGTCGGCCAGATCTAATGAAGAATTATTTCTATTGGTAATTCCAACAATCAACGGAAGCTCTTCCCCGCCCGCCGTGAAATTATTGCCAAGAATGGAAATATCAATGTTGTTGTTGGAAACGGTGTTGCCTCCGACAAAAAAAATATAGGCGGCATATCCCAGGGTTAGGACAAAAAAAGCTATGGAGAAGATGAAAAATTTCTTAAACATGGAGGTTTTCATAAAAAATTTATTTGCGGCGTTGGGTCCGACTTTTTCCCTGGTTTTCCAGGAATCCAGCACATCCTTTCTGTCCAAATGGGAAAAGCTGTCTCGGTGTTCTATTCTGGTTTGATAATTTTTGCTAAAGAGCCTGCTCTTTAGTTCTTCCAGCCTGTTAAGTTTATTTCTATCATCTAGCGGCATATAAAGAATTGTAGCACATTTTATTGGCGACGTAGAGCGAGATAAATAAAATAATTTTATATTTACGAGCCGAGGAGCCAACAAGGGGTAGGGCCCCCTTATAAATGCGTCTCCTTGAGAGCCTTATTGATCTGATGCAGCACTTGGGTTCTTGATTTGGAAACCTCGAATATTAAATTCTCCTCGAATGGGGATTTGACAAGCTTTTGCAGCATTTCATTGCTGCCTATATATCCTAAATTATCAAGTATGCGTAGGACGATAATGGCTTCAATATTTCTTAAATCCTCTTTTATTTTAGTCCTTTCTAAGACAGCTAAGCCTTTTATCAGGTCAACAAACAGGGCTTCATTGGGCTCAACGCCGGCCAGCAGTCTTTTTAACAGATTGGCAATATTTGAAAAAACTTCAAAGGTTCCGGAATTTTTGGAAAGCTGTTCCAGCAGATTGGTTTTTGACGCATTGGTTACTCGCCAGAAATCTTTGCCCTGCACCAGGTCAATTTTAAGATAGGCGAAATCCTGCAGGACAAAACGCAATTTGGAAGACATCCGGCGCACACCCTGCGCCGAGGCATAAACCATCCCTAAATCGCGGGTAAAAATGGAATAGTATTTTCCGGCTTCGCCATAGTTCCTGCTTCCCAATATTATTCCCTCGGTGTGGTAAATGTGGTGCATATTATTTTTCTTCTGACAAACCTTTCAACATATTAATGAGTGTTTGATGTTCAGGAGTAAGTTCTTTTTTAACTACACCAAGACTAAGAGCATTCCATTTTTCTTCTACTTTATCATTGAGCAACTTAATTAAATTAAGGAAAGGCATATCTCTGGTGTATCTGAGAGTAATAGCAAATCCTTTAATTGATGTAAATTTATAACAATCGGCATTACAGCAAATTTCAGATTCTAAAGAATAAAATTTACTAACACCATGGTGTTCTGAAATACAATGTCTAATATTTTCTTTTTCTTCTTCGGATAAAGAAGATTGGCTTAATAATTCATTAGTTTTTTCAAGAGATATTTTAACATGTTCACTTTGGCGGTTTTCTTTTACCGCTTGCCCAAGCATACAATCCATAAGTAATGTTCCGACTTCCACGATATCAACATTCGCGCCCAGTTCTTTTGCGAGTCTTTTTCCTGTTTCCATAGAAAAATCAGCCTGCATTCTGGCGGGTATTCCTGTCTTCTCTATTTCACTATAGGCCAATTTTTTTACCTCTGCTAGAAAATTTTCCATATACTATTTTATCACAAAATAGTAAGGAGAAAGAAAAATCCCCGGCGGTTGCAATCGCGCAATCACCGGGGGCGAGATTTTGCCAGCAGTGGGGCTGGACTTCAGGCGGGGAAAAACACGCGCGCGGATGGCGACAGTTTCGTCAGAGAAACCGGGCTCCGGTCGAACCGAAGTTGGCGGTTGCGCTCATGGCGCTCTGTCGGAGACCCCGACAGAGCGCCATCGAACTGACATTCGGCTCGCCGAAGCAATTCGGTCGCGCAGTTTTGACACTGCCGCGACGACCCCCTGATACACAAATCACACGTTTTCATGTGCGTTCTCCTACCTTTTATTATCCCACTATCCTTATGAAATAGCAATAGTTATCTTGAATACCAAACCGTCGATTTTTATTTCTTCCCTAAACGCTTCTATCGAAGCGTCGGGCGATCCAATTTCATTGGATTTAGCCCCGTCATTTTCCTTGAATTCTATCTTTGAAACGAGAACAGTTTTCTTCATATCCGCCTTAAACTTTTGAATTAATTTTCTGCCTGTGTCATTTGTTTCAAATGTTATGGACACAATATCGCTCGGAGTGAGCCCCATTTTTTTTCGCATATCCTGCAGGGACCGTGTGAGTTCCCGATAATCCCCTTCTTGTTTTAATTCTGGGGTAACTATCAAATCAAGTTCAAATCCTGTCGTCATCTTTTCATCAAATAAAATTTCTTTGACATTCACTTCATCTTTAATCAATTCAATTAGTTCTTCTCTATTCTTTAATCCAATATCTTGGATTTTAAGGGTTTTTAGAGGTTGGCGCACTTTTTTTCCTCCCGCTTGTCGTGCCATTAAAACTTCAGAAACTATCTTTCTTACTTTTTCCATTTCCAAAACAACTTTTGATTCACCAAAATTAAACAATTTGAAAGATTTTCTCAGCCAATTTTCTAAATGTACGCTTTCGGCATCTTCTTCAGTTCGTAATTTTAACCAGATGTCCTCGGCGGTAAATGGCGCGAACGGCGCTATCAGTTTTGCCAGATTTTTTAAAACATAATACAGGGTTTTTTTTGCTTCTCCGTCCCCATTTTTGATTCGCTCGCGCGAACGGCGCAGATACCAAGTGGACAGGTCGTCTATAAACAAATCAATCGGCCTGGTAGCTTCCGCTATGTCATAGTTCTCCATACCCTTTGTAATTTCACTCAGCGTTTCATCAAATCGGAACAAAATCCATTGGTCCAGCACATTGTCCGACTTTGGTTTATCCCGGCCTGCCCCGTACTGAGCTTGCTCTGATATGGGGTAAAGTTCATAAAAAGCCAGCACGTTGAAAAGCCGTCCGATTACCTTGCTTGCTATGTCTTGCACCGCTTTTTCCGAGAAATTCGCGTCCTCGCCCTTCATTAAAGTTGAAGACATAAGGTAAATACGCAAAGCATCAACTCCATATTTATCAATAAAACTCCACGGGTCGGGATAATTATTTTTTGACTTGGACATTTTTTCGCCGTCTTCCGCCCGCAAGGTCCCGGTAGTGACAATATTCCTGAACGGCGCATGGTTGAAAAGCATTGCGGATACGACATGCGTATAATAAAACCAGGTTCTGGTCTGGGCTATATATTCGGCCACGAAACCTGCCGGAAAATTATTTTTTTGCCATTCTTTATTTTCAAACGGATAGTGGTCTTGGGCAAAAGGCATAGAGCCGGACTCAAACCAGCAATCCAATACTTCAGGTATACGCACCAAGCCATTACCGCAGGAACAAACCAGCGGAACTTCATCAATATAGGGCCGGTGTAAATCAAGCTCGTAATTTTTATTATGCGGAAATTGGACAAACGGCAAATTTGTTACTTCGCCCGTTTTAATAAAATCTTTTCTTTGGTTTTTTTCTTCCGCGCTTTGCCTGTCGCTCCATCCGAAAATTCCGGTGGACATCATCCAGATAGCATATTCGTGAGACACGATTAAAATCTTTTTTTCCTGATATTTTTTCTCAATTTCGTAGAGAAATTCCATTACCCGGTATTTCAACTCGGTTAAATTTTCCCCGTGCGGCGGATGTTTTGTAAATTTTTCTTCGGTAGAAGAAAAATAAGCATGGTAGTCACCGCTTCTTTTGTTGTGAAAATCACCCGTATTAACTTCGCGAAGCCGGTCATCATAAATGATATCCGTTGCGGAAAATCCTATTATTTTGGCTACAATCTCCGCAGTTTCTTTTGTGCGGATAAGCGGGGATGCAAAAACAATGTCAATTTTTTTATCTTTTAACGCCTGAGCCGAAGCCAATACCTCTTTTCTTCCCTTTTCGGTCAAATGATACTTGTCGTCCTTAAGCTGATTGGAAGTCGCAATGTCTAAAATGATGTTGTCCGCCTCCCCGTGCCGTATCGCAAAATATTTATTGCCAGATTTTTTTGTTTTATCTTTCAGGTCTGCCAGGGAATTGATAAATACTTTATTTCTGCATCTGTCGCATTTCCAGATTGGAAGCGGGCTCGCCCAATAACGATTTCTGGAAATATTCCAATCGGGGGCATTTTCCACTATGTTTTTAAATCTGCCTTCCTTTAAGTGTGCAGGTATCCAATTCATGCTATCTGCTTTTTTTATGATATTTTCTTTTACTTTTTCTATATTTATAAACCAGGAAGGCAATGCGTAATAAATAATCGGCGTATCGCAGCGCATGCAGTGCGGATAAGAGTGGATTATTTTTTCTTTCGCGAAGAGCAGATTATTTTTCGCCAAATACTTAATGATTTCCACGTCGGCTTTTTGGTGGTCGTCTTTTTCAATCCCTTTTGGCTTTACCTGCATACCGGCAAAATCCGCGACTTCTGGCTTGAATCTGCCGGTTTCGTCAACATGAATTATCCAGGGAATATCATTTTGCTTTGCAAGATTCATATCGTCCTCGCCAAAAGCCGGCGCCTCGTGCGCGATGCCTGTTCCCTGGTCGTCAGTGACAAAATCCGCATACCACACTTTCCAAATATTTTTATTTTGCGCAACTTCCGAATTTTTATAATACGGGAAAACCGGCTTATATTTTCTGCCCACGATGTCTTCTCCTTTGATTTTCCACAGCACAGAGTATTCTTTATCCTTCAATGCATTTGGCAATGTTTTTTTTGCCAATATTAATGTCTCATTCGCTACTTTTACTTTCACATATTCAATATTTTTATTTATTGCAATAGCGGTATTGCCCGGCAAGGTCCAGGGCGTCGTCGTCCAGGCAAGCAGGTATGTGCCGGGTTCATCTTCCAGTTCAAATTTCACGTAGACGGAAATATCGGATATATCCTTGTAGCTGTTGTCCATCGCGATTTCTGAGTTGGCAATCGGCGTTTCGCACCTCGGGCAATAAGCCAGCACTCTTATCCCTTCATAGATGAGATTTTTCTTATTGAGTTCCGAAAGCGCCCACCAGACGGATTCAATGAAAGTATTGTCCATGGTCTTATACTGTCCGCGAAAATCCACCCAGCGCCCGATGCGTTCAATTCCTTTTTCCCAATCTTTGTCGTATTGTAAAACTTTGCTTCGCGCATATTCAACGAATTTGTCAATGCCGTATTTTTCAATTTCTTTGTGCCCGGCAATACCCAATTCTTTTTCAACAATGTTCTCAATCGGCAAGCCATGGCAATCCCAGCCCCACTTTCTGGGCACATAAAATCCTTGCATAGTTTTATACCGCCCGATGACATCTTTTACCGTAGACCCTAAAATATGCCCATAGTGAATCTGCCCGGTGGCAAAAGGCGGGCCGTCGTAAAAAATATAGCGCCCTTTCGGCGACTCTTTTTCCAGAGATTTTTCAAAAACTTTATTTTCCTTCCAGAATTCCAAAACACGCTCTTCACGAAATGCGGCATCGGATTTAGTATTGTTTGTTTCTTTTTCAGCCATTATTGACTGATTTTAACACATTATCCTTATTTTTACATCTTTACCGGAGCTTCGATGCCGAGCAGATGCAGGCCGGTTTTCATGACAAAAGAAAAAGCGTAGGTCAGAGCAATTTTGTAAGGCGAAGTTTTGTCTTCTTTATTTACGATGACCGTATTTCCATAAAAGCTATTATAAGCGCGGGCAACTTCAATCAGATAGTTCGCGATAAAGTGTGGCTCGTATTCGGAAGCGGAGCGGAAGACAATTTCCGGAAATCTGTATAATAATTTTTCCACTTCAAAAATTTCACCGGGCAGGACTTCAAAATCCGGCAAAATATTTTCCTTCTGCGCTTTTTCCAGGACAGAATTTGCCCGGGCACAGGAATATTGCAGATACGGCCCGGAATCCCCTTCAAAAGAAATGGAGTTTTCAAAATCATAAATAATATCCCCTCCCGTAGACTGCTTCAGAATAGAATATTTTATCGCCGCTACGCCGACGTCTGAGGCAATTTTCTCCCTTTCCTCGTTGGGAAATTCCCGGTCGGTCATCTTTTCCAAAATAGCGTCGCGGGCGTCATTTAAAAGCGACTCCCCGGTAATTACATTTCCTTTTCGGGAGCTCATTTTGTCTCCCACGAAACGCATCATGCCGTGAGTAATGTGTTTCATCCTCTTTTCAAAATCCGGGTGAATAAGCGAGATAGCTTTAGCGACAACACGCATATAGTTCATTTGTTCATTGGCGGTAATCATAATGGATAAATCCATTTCCGGATTTGTTTTGAATTTTTCTTCGGTCAGCCCCAGTTCTTTGGTTTCGTAGGTTGGCAAGCCGGCAGATGTAATGAAAACCCTGGTATGAAGCTTGGGGTCGTGTTTCTCGGCTTTGAACACGGTGGCGCCGTCGGACTCTTCAAAAACTTTGTCCATATTCGCGTTAACAATATCCCTTCCGATATCCGCCATGGCGCTTTCCAAAAAGTAAAAATCAAATTTTGTGCCGAGCATTTTATAGAGGTCTTCAAATGCTTCCATCGTCACATCAAAACCCCATTGATATATCTCATTTATTTTTTTATCATTTCTGGCATAAATTTTCTTATTTATTTCCTCTATCTCTTTTTTGGAATCTTCATCATTTTCATAAGCCTCGGCGCCATGCATATAAGCTTGCCCAATGTTCGTGGCCTGTAAATTATGCGAACCGGACTTATTTTGTAATTTTTCATTTTTTAAAAGACCCCAGATGGCTTTCGCCACATGGAGCCCGATATCGCCCTGATAATTTGCCCGGGCGACGGCGGCTCCGGAGTGTTCCAAGATTCTAGCTATTGATTCGCCGATGGCATTGGTCATCAAATGCCCGATGTGAAAAGGCTTAAAAGGGTTCGGGTCCGTGTATTCAACCATTATTTTTTTACCGGATAAAATATCGTTTTTCCCGACATTGTTCGCTTTATTTACAATTTCTTCAATTGAACCGGCGAAAAATTTTCGGGATAAATAGAAATTGATAAAACCTGCTTTTTCTTCGACTTTTTCAATTTCTTTTGGTTTATTTCTATTTATAAAACCACCTATCATATCTGCAACTTCTTCACGAGTAAATCTTTTGTTTTTTGTTTCTAATTTTTTTACATTAGCTAACTTCGCCACGTTAGTAGAATAATCTCCCATTGTTAAATCAGCTGGATGTTCAACAGAAAAATTTCCAGATTCTATATTTAGATTCTTTAAAGCCTCCTTAATTAATTTTTTTATTTTTTCTTCTATCATAAATCATTTGTGCCCCGTGCTCCCCTCGCGTCCGTGACCCCGCACAGTTTCAGATAAGTCTTTTGCTTCTTCAATCTCGCAATGTTCAAACTTTTGAATTAACATTTGCGCCACTTTATGCCCTTTTTCTATTATAACTTCTTTTTTTGAAACATTTAATAAATTCATGACAATTTCTCCCCGATAACTGGAATCTATTACTCCGCCCATAACCTTCAGTCCCATATTAAAAGCAACGCTGGACTTGTCCCAGACCAGTCCCACATACCCTTCGAGTATCTCAAGTGCCACTCCTGTATGCACATGCACCTGCTTTCCCGGCGGAAAAATTACATCTTCCACGGAATAAAAGTCCATCCCCGCATCCCCAGGATGCCCATGCGTCGGCAATTTCGCGTCTTTGTGTAATTTTTTAACTTTGATTTTCATTTTAAAAAATATTCCGCGATTGGTTCAAAACTTTGTATAAACATTTCCGGTTTTTCTTTTAAAAATTTCATAATTTCGTTTTTAGTAAACCATCTTATTTTTTCAACTTCTTCATCTTGTTTTATAAAAGGATAATTATGGTCAACTACGGCAGTAAAACATTGCGCGAAATATTCATGGCTAGTGGACCTTCTAAATTTGGGACCAAATACAAGGTGTGGGTTTTTGAGTCCTATTTCTTCTTCGGTTTCTTTTATCATATTCAACTCATAAGTTTCTCCTTCTTCCACAGTTCCCGAAACAGCAGGAGCCCATTTACCAGGATCGTGATTGTTGTCTAGTGATCTTTGTGCAAGTAATATATTGCCTTCTGGGTCTGTCAGCCAAAGACCGGTGACTCGACAAATATCTTTAGGGTTTCTGTCCCTCCTGTCCTTATACCCGATTATTTCATCCTGTTCATCAACAATTGGAATTCTCATTTTAAAATTTTTTTAATCTTTTCATAAATTTTTTTATGAATATTTTCGCGGGTTTCTAAAATACTATTTTTTACGCATTCTATTTTAATCCAACCTTTTTGGGTTTTCGCCAGCCAAAGTGCGCTTTTGCGTGAATTTTCCAAAAATTTAACATCTTTCTCGTGAACATCTTGTTTTTTTGCTTTTTTCCTGCCTAAATAATTTCGCTTTTCATCTTTATCGCCGTTTTTATTTCGCTCTCTCATTAATTTCAAAACAATAGGAATAGGCACACTTAAATAAAAAACGGCATCCGGTCTGGGAATTTTAAAAACTTTATATTCCATCTCCGCAAGCCATTTGAGAAAGTTCTTCCTTTTTTTTGTATTGGCGATTTTTCCTCCCTGATGAATCTGGTTGGCGCTCGCATATCTGTCAGCAATGATAATATTCCCTTCTTTGAGCCATTTTTTAATTTTTGCACTTGATTCAAATCTGTCTGCCGCATAAAGCACGGACGCAATTTTCGGATGCACTTTTACAAAATTATAATATTGCTCGGAGAGGCAGTGTCCGATAAATTTTCCAAAAAAGTTCGAGGAGTAGTCGGGGAAATCAACAACTTTTACCTTGTGGCCGTCCTTTTTTAAATGCTTGATTAAAAGTTCGGTTTGGGTAGCCTTCCCGCTCCCATCCGTGCCGTCTATTACTATGAGTTTTCCCTTTTTTGCCATACAGGAACTATATCAAAAATTGTTCTATTTATACAGTTCTTTATAAATTTCTGGCTTAACTAATCTAAAATATTCTCTACGCTTGGCTGGCACACCTTTTATCTCAAAATTATAATGTTGGGCAAATTCTACAATCTTTCTCTTTGCATCTTGCACTTTTGATTTGTCTGATACAAGTAATTCTATTTCAATGCATTTATAACCAAAATCAAGCTCGTCAATATCTATAGCAAATTCCATTTTTTTATATTTTTTTCTTGCCGTTTTGTAGTGAATAGTTGGGACAAGGTTTTCAGCAATAAAATCAGGGAGTGGTTTTTTGGTTTTAAAATAAAGTTTTATATCTTTTTCATTTTCTATTTCATCAGAGATGCCAGTAATTTCGTCATCACCTATTTTAAGCTCAAAATTTCCGTTTCTATTGCGAAAATACACATAATTTTTAAATAAACGATAATCTGGATAGTCGTAATAAAAATCTTCTAAAATTTTCTCACCCAAAAACTCTGCTTCTTCAAGCATCATTTTTAGTTGCATATCTGTTGGCCGAAATTTTTTTTCAACTTCAATCATAAATTATTGACTTAATTCTTTTAATGCTTCGGTTGCATAAAAACGCACATTAGGTATGAGTTCCATTTTTCCTAGTTCTTCCATATTAACCCAGCGAGTATGCGACCTTTCGTGTTCACTTACCGAATCAGACAAAACATCGGTAGTAGATGTAGCAAAATAAACAAAAGCAATATGTTCATGATTTTCATTTACCGGATGTCTTCCTAAATATCGCGGAGGAATTAAGTAAGTGTATCCGCGGTTTTCCGGCTTGCCGTTCAGCGGTCCGTGCGCATCGCCAATGATTTTCACTTCAAGGCCGACTTCCTCCTTCACTTCCCGGAGCGCAGTTTCTACGGGGTCTTCGTGAAGTTCAATATGCCCACCGACCGAAAGCCAAATTTTATATTTGTCGTGCATCCGCAACAAAACTTTATTTTTATAAACAATAAAAACTTCTACACAGTAATCAATTTTTTCATGAATGTGTGGCATATTAATTATTTTCCATCATAATACTTGTTGCCTGTTTTATAAGCCTCAAACTCCAGTTTGCAAAAATCAAATAAAGGCGAAGGTAAATTATTTATATCACACCATTCCCAGTTTTCACGCTTGTCCGGCTCCAAGACTTGCGGCTCCCCGCTTTCCCAGTCGGCAACGAGACCTATGTGTACGTAATGTTTCGGCGGATAAGAAGTGACATTGGAAACGCAGTTAAAACGGACGTTCTTTATCGTCAGTCCGGTTTCTTCCAATGTCTCCCGCTTCGCACAGTCCTCAAATGACTCCATATATTCCAAATGCCCGCCGGGAAAAGCATATTCGCCCGCTCCATGCGAACCTTTGCGCCTACCAAGCAACACTTTGTCGTCCTTTAATATCATTATGCCTATCCCGATTTTTGGTTTTTGGTCTTCCATGTTGTTATTAACCCAACGGAACGGTGTCGGAAATATTTTTTTGATTAGGATATTCTTTTCTCAACTTTTCTATATCGTTCTGCTCCATTTCCCAACCAATAGCATTTAAATTATCTCTAAGGTGTTCGATATTCCTAGTTTTTGATAAAGTCAAAATATAGGGCTGGGAAATAAGCCAATTGATGGCAATTTCAGCGGGAGTTTTTTGATACTTATCACACATTTCTTTCACGATGCTGGGAATATTTTCCAATAAATTGCCTTTACCAACTGGCCTCCAGGCCACCAGAAAAACATCATTGTTCTGACAATAATTTAGCAGACTGGTGACTTCCGGTTCGCGAAATTCCAAATTGTAATGCACCTGATTGCAAACTATTTTGTTTTTTGTATAAGATTGGGCCTCAGCTAGAAATTCTTTATTAAAATTGGCCACTCCGATATTTTTTACCAAATCCTGCTCTACCAGATAATCCAAGGCCTTAATCGTTTGTTTTAAATCGAGGTCGGGATTATGTCTGTGTAAAAGATATAAATCCAGATATGCGGTTTCTATTCTTTCCAAACTTTTCTTACAAGAATTTATCACATTTTCGTAAGACATATTCTCGGCATGAACTTTGGAAACAAGAAAAAGTTTCGAGCGATCATATCCTTTTATGGCTTTTCCGAGTAAAATTTCCGAATATCCGTTGGCATAAATCTCTGCCGTATCTATGTGGGTAATTCCGGAATCAATGGCTGTTCTGATAGATAAAATATCCGCCTCATCGTCGTTGTCCAAGTCGTGTTCTTTGCGACCACCCATTTGCCAAGTCCCAAGACCAAAAACCGGCATCTCAAAACCTGTTTTTAGTTTTTTGGTTGGGATTTTCATTTAAACAAACTTTTTTGGTATCGGAAACTTCTTGGCAAGTTTTTTTATTTCCTTATGCACCGATTCTTTTATTTTTTTATTATCTTTGTTTTTGAGAACCTTTATCATCAATTCGGCTACACATGCGCATTCTTTCTCTTTGAATCCGCGGGTGGTTATGGCCGGAGTGCCGAAACGGATGCCGGAAGGGTCAAGGGGTTTCCTGGTATCCCCGGCGATAGAATTCATATTAAGAGTAATACCTACTTCGTCAAGCACCGTCTGTGCTTCTTTACCCGTAACGCCCAAGGAGCCGAAAACATCCGCTAAAATAAGGTGATTATCGGTGCCTCCGCCTATCATGCGAATTTTGTTTTTATGGAAAACCTGTTCCATAGCCTTCGCGTTTTTTAAAATCTGCAAAGCGTATTTTTTGAATTTCGGGGTCATCGCTTCTCCGAAAGCGACGGCCTTAGCGGCGATAGTATGCATATGCGGACCGCCCTGGATGCCGGGGAAAATCGCTTTGTCAATTTTCTTGGCTATCTCTTCGTCTTCGCGGGTAAGTATAATCCCTCCGCGCGGGCCACGTAGAGTTTTATGAGTGGTGGAAGTGATGATGTCAAAGCCGTCGTCAAAAGGATTGCGCAGAACTCCCGCGGCGATAAGTCCGGCAATGTGTGCCATATCCGCCATCGTGATGGCCCCCACTTCACGCGCAATTTCCACAAACTTTTTATAGTTTAATGTTTTGGAATAAGCAGAAAAACCGGCAATAATTAGCTTTGGCTTTTCGGCTATCGCCACTCGTCTCATCTCTTCATAATCTATTTCCCCAGTATCCGGATTTTTCATTTTGTAAGTAACAAATTTATAAATCTTAGCCGGAAGTGTCATTGGATGCCCATGAGTCAAGTGTCCTCCGTGTGATAAATCCATACCGAGAACCGTGTCTCCGGGTGAAAGAAGCGCGGCATAGACAGCCAAGTTTGCCGGAGCTCCAGAATGCGGCTGAACATTGGCATATTTGCAGTTAAAAAGTTTGCAGGCGCGTTCAATTGCGAGAGTTTCTACTTGGTCGGTAAAATCCTGCCCGCCATAATACCTGCGCCCTGGATAGCCTTCGGAATACTTGTTGGTAAAAACAGAACCATTCGCCCTTAAAACATCCTCCGAAACGTAGTTCTCCGAGGGGATCAATTCCAGTCCCTCGGCCTGCCTTTTTTCTTCGCTTTTAATGAGTTTTTCTATTTTTTTATCACGCATGTTCCCATTCTATCACAAGATAGTATCACTGTCCCCAAAAGATCGGTCCGCAGAATTTGCGCCCCGAATTGGGCGAGGGTGTCAAGTACTTCCGGATGCGGATGACCATAAGTATTGTTTTTGCCGTCAGAGATTAGGGCATACGAAGGAGAAACGGCTTTGATAAACGAAAAAGATGAAGAAGTGCGCGAACCGTGGTGTCCGACTTTTAAAATAGTGCTTTTCAGTTGTGTGGGTGTATTCTCCGAAAGAATTATTTTTTCTGTTTTCATTGTGCTGTCACCGGTAAGCATGATAGCGGTCTTGCCATAAGTGAGCCGCGCCACGACTGAACCATCGTTAGTCGTCCAAGTGGAAACATCTCTGTCTGGAAACAAAATATCTATAAAAACACTACCGCCCAAGTTCAACTTCATTCCCTTTTTAGCTAAAATGTTCGGAATATTCCGATTTTTGATTTCCGTTTTTAAATTCTGAAATGTTTTGGAATCGCTCAATGTCCCGGACTCAAAAACCGCTCTTACTTCATAATTTTTTAAAATATCCAAAAATCCGCCAATATGGTCCGCGTCCGGATTGGTAATAACAATGCTGTCAATACTCCGGTCAAAGGGTGACATTACCCGCGCAAGCGGGCCTAAAATTTTGCGCGCCGGCCCGGCGTCAAATATGATTTGTGTTCCGGTCGGAGACTCTATAAAAAGCGCATCGCCTTGGCCGACATCAAGCATGGCAAAAGTGAGTTTCCTGTGGGAATCTTGCCAATCCAAGCGGATAAGAAAAATATTGGCAAATAAAAGAAAAAAACAAAAAATTAACAATCCACGTTTCTTGAAATTCTCAAACATGCTATAATGTTAGCACATGAAAAAATTTGAAGAAATAAAATTTAATATCGGGCCGCTAAAAGGAATCTCCGCCAAAAATATTGAAGAGCATTTAAAGCTTTACGCAGGCTATGTGAAACACTCTAATTTGATATTGGAAAAGATTGATGAACTCGCAAAAGATGCGGAAAAAAATGCATACGCGCTGGGAGAAATCCAGAGGCGATTTGGATTTGAATATAACGGTATGCGAAACCATGAAATTTATTTTGCATCCCTCTCCGGTGAAGCTCAGACCCTGACGGACGACAGCAAGTTAAAAAAAGCGATTATTGATGAATGGGGTTCTTTTGAAATATGGCTTAATCGTTTTAAATCCATCGCCATGACGCGCGGTATCGGCTGGGCAATGCTCTATTACGACAAAAAAGACAAGCGGCTTCTTTTGACTTGGGTTGACGAACAGCATATGGGACAGCTCCAGGATTGCACCCTTGTCTTGGGTCTGGATATGTGGGAACACGCTTTTATATATGACTATCCGACTTCAGAAAAAAAGAAATATGTGGAAGCATTTTTTGAAAATCTTAATTGGACCGTTATAGAAGAAAACTTCAAAGCGATTCAGTAGGACTAATTCATAATAAAATATAAAATTTTAGAGCACGAATATTTCTTTGCTAAGAAATTTCTCAAGACTCGCGTCGCCACGCTCCGTAGTCTCTAAAATCCCATATTTTATTATTCATTTTTACTAAAAAACCTTCTCATATTTCTTCCGAAAAGCCTATAAATAAAATAGGCGTAAATAATTAGTGTGAAAAATAACGGAAAATCGGGAAAAGAAAACGAAGCGAACGGCAAATTGGCGAAAAATCCGACCACGCCGAGCTCGTAATGCAAAAAGAGGTATGAAATGTAGCCCGCCGGCACGGCAATTACATGCCAAAGCAGTCCCGCGAAACCAGTCAGAAAACCGAGCATCATGGTAAATGGTATGAATGGAAGGATTAAAAAGTTGGCCGGCAAAGCTACCAGCGAGAAATTGCCCATTTTGTAAAGAATAAACGGAAAAACAAAAATATAAGCGGCGCAAGTGACCGACATAATATCCCTTAGCTCAAAAAACTTAGGCGCCCATAAAAAATATTTTTCAATTCGGGGCGCCAGGAATATTACGGCGACCGTCGCCAGAAAAGAAAGCTGGAAAGAAACATCATAAGCGAGCAAAAACGGATTCAGGAGAATCATAAAAATACCCGCCAAAATAAGCGCCCGGGCAACATCATAATTCCGGCCGGTTGCCCGGGCAATGAGCACCAGAGTTGCCATGATACCTGCGCGGATAGCAGTGGAACTTCCTCCGGTCATTATAATAAATGACAAGATTGCCAAGATGCCCATCCCGATGCCGAAATTTTTAGGCAAAAAAGAAAATAATTTCATAAACCATTCAGCCACTATTGTAATATTGTATCCGGAGAGCGCCACTATGTGTATTGTTCCCGTATTTATGAAACTTTCCCTTAAATCTTTATTAAACGACGCTTTTTCTCCTAAAATAAGCCCACCCATAAGTAAATTCTCGGGACTCTTAATGACAAAATTCATTTTTTCTAAAAACTTTTCTTTGGCGAAAAACAGGGCAGTTTTAATTCGATTGCCATTTTCCCGCGAAATAATTTCTATTTTCGGATAACTCATCACATATAAAACCCCGTCTTTTCTTAAATAATTTATATAATCAAAAACTTTGCCCTGGTCGGTAATAAAGTTCTCCGGTTTTTCCAGTTTCCCCGTAAAATTTATTTTGTCTCCGTATTTATAGTTTTCATCCAGCCCGACAGACAACAAAACATTTGTTTTATTTTCTCCGTCTTTTATTTCCACATTTAACTGCTGGTTATTTTCTTTTATACTTGGCTCATCTGCAGTAATTCCTTCAAAAGTTGATTTTTGACTAACACGAGATTCAAAAACGGAAGGATTGGCAATATCAACCATGTTAAATCTAAAAATTCCAAAACAAAAAAATAAAATAAAAATAGACACCAAAACTCCCCAGTTATTTTTAGAAATAAAAAAATGAAATAAAAAAATTGCGAAAGAAATTATGCTCAACAAGATAACCAAATAAAAATCTACAAAAACAAAAGAGCGCAATAGCACTCCGAACAAAAAACCAAAACAAATTGAATAGAATACTCTATCCTGCATTTATTTATGTTTATATTTTCTAAGTTTTACAGGCACATCATCCGCAAAACTTGTGGCTATTTCGTCCGCCCGGTCGTTATATTTATCTTCATTATGACCTTTTACATAAGTCCACTTGGGTTTTAACTCTTGTGTTAAGTTAAATAACTCTTCCCAAAGTTCGCGATTGACCACCGGCTTCTTGGCGGCATTGTGCCAATTATTTTTCTGCCAGTTGAAAATCCATTCGGTAATTCCCAAAATTACATATTTTGAATCGGAAATAATTTCAATAGAACCACTCAACTTATGCTTCTTAAAATATCTCAACGTTTCTATCGGTGCTGTAAGTTCCATTTGATTATTGGTAGCATGTTCTGCACTTCCGCCAATTTCAAAGACATTTTTACCCATAATAAATACAACTCCCCAGCCGGCACTCCCCGGATTCCCTTTGGCTGCCCCGTCGGTATAAATTTTTACCTTTTCTCCTTCCATTCCTATATTATATCAATAATTCTTAACCGCAGCTCTTCCCGACCTCTAAATCTAGACAGGTCAAAAGTTGCAAGTAAATTTACGCTAATCCCTTCGGATAAGGTTTTTTCGAAAGAATCGTGATTAGAAAAAAAAGAAATAGCTTTAGCTTTATTTTCATTAGTGTCGGAAAAAATAATCTCCAAATGTTCCCCTGAGCCGTTTTTCCCGAATTTTTTTATCTTCTCTATGCTTACGCCTTCAAAAAGAAAAACTGGCTTTGGGTTGCCAAACCCAAAAGGCGACATTTTTTCTATTTCGCGCCAATTTTTCATATTGACAGCGCTCAAATCGGTTTTAATATCATAAATTATTTCATTTTCTGTTTTTTCTTTTTTTACTTTATGGAAAGAAACAGAAAGAGCCTCCTCCAAAAAATGAATTTTCTGATTGTGTACCGTAAATCCCCCGGCATATTCATGTCCGCCAAAATCTATAAAAGATTCGCGGGTTTCGGTCATAAGCTCTACAACAGATACCGACCCATCGCTCCGACAGGACCCTTTAATGCAGTCATTCTCGTCTTTGCCCCAGACAAAAACAGGCTTCTTGTATTCGTCGGATATCCGGCCAGCAATCAGCCCCAAAACACCCACGCGCCATTCGGGATTCCCTATTACTATTACTTCTCTCATCTCTCTTTTTTCGAATTTTTTATTCACTTCGCGCATAATTCCCGTAACGATAGTTTTTCTTTCGTCATTTATCTTAGACAAGTGGTCCGCCAAGACCCCTGCCTGCATTTCGTTCTCAGTTGAAAGCAGTTCAAAAGCCCGCATCGGATCGTCCATGCGTGAAGCAGCATTTAATCTGGGAGTTACCATAAAGCCAACATCATCTTCGGATAAATGTCTTTGGTCAATGTTCATTTTAGCCAGAAGTTTTTGTAATCCCGGACGAGGAGACTTTTTCAGGACCTTCATCCCAAAATATGAAATGGCTCTATTTTCACCCAGCAATGGAACCATATCCGAAAGCGTTGCCAATCCCGCCATATCCAGCATCCATTTTTCCGCGCCTTCTTTTATTTTAAAATATTCGCTGTATTTTTTTATAAAACCTTGCGTCAGCTTGAAAACCACTCCTGCGCCACATAACATTTTTTCTGGATAATTGTCCGTTTTGGGATTTAATATCGCATAGGCGCGGGGAAGTATTTTGGGCGGCAAGTGATGGTCTGTAACTATTACATCAATCCCGTCTACCTCCGCTTGGGCTATTTCAGCGACCGCCGTGATGCCAAGGTCAATTGTTATTACAAGCTTTGTCCCGGATTCTTTAAATTTTTTTATGCTATCAATATTAAGACCATATCCCTCAGAGTTTCTTTGGGGAATATAAACTTCATAATTCTCGTATCTTAATTTTTTAAATAAATCTTTTAAAATAACCGCCCCGGGTATTCCATCACAATCATAATCGGCATAAATAACTATCTTTTTGTTGTTATCGACTGCCTCAAAAATCCGAACACAAGCCCTTTCCATATCTTTCATCAAAAAAGGGTCGTGAAAATCCCGCTCATAATCCGGGTTTAAAAAAATCTCGGCCTGCGCCGAATCGGTAATACTCCTTTTTTCTAAAAGTGTGCGCAACAACTCGCCATATTTCTGCATAGAGCAAATTTTAACATATTTTGGTATAATTCATCGCATAGTCAGTTAATTTTTTTCAGGTCTTCGGGTCGCCAAGCTTGGCTCAACCAGACCATTCAAAAACTTATCTGCCTATGCTCAATATGGACAATTGCATTTTTTGCAAAATTATAAAAAAAGAAATTCCCTGCGCCAGGGTTTACGAAGATGAAAATTTTTTGGCTTTTTTGGATATAAATCCGGTTTCCGACGGCCATATGATGATTATCCCGAAAAAGCATATAATCTGGATGCAAGATGCCGATGATGAAACAATTTCGGAGATTTTCAAACTAGCCAAGAAGTTGATGTTGGCTGTCAAAAATGGAGTTAAGTGCGACTATGTGCAAGTTTCCATCGTCGGTAAAGACGTCCCGCATTTTCACATACATTTGATTCCGAGACATTTAAATGACGGTTTCCCGCAATTTGCGACAAAAAAATACCAGGACGGAGAATCAAGCAAGGTGGCAAAAAAGATTACTGCTTCTATTCCATAAGTGGAACGAGAGCCGGAAGCTCTTTGCCGGCTAAAAACTCCAAGGTCGCCCCGCCGGCAAGGCTGGCGTGCGAATAGTCGTCCAGGTTTCCATATCTTCGCGCGGCGTCAATCGTGTCTCCGCCGGCAATAATTGTCTCGCTTAAGAAATTTTTCCCGGCATTTTTCATGGCATCAAATACGGCCCGAGACCCCGGGGAAAATTTTTCATCTTCAAATTTTCCCATCGGGCCATTCAAAAAAATTGTTTTGGATTGCAGAATAATATTACAAAAGTCTTTTTGTGTTTCCGGCCCGATATCAAGAGCCATCCACCCGGCTGGAACCTCTTCTGCGGCGATATTGATAATTTTAGTCAAAACACCATCAGATATGACGAGGTCTTTCGGCAAAATAATTGTTTTTCCCAAAGATTCTGCCTGTTTTAATATATCCCGCGCTTCCTGCACCCAATCTTTTTTTTCACGTTTTACTTTATCCACAAAAACGTCTTCAACAAAAGAAGAACCGAGAGCCCATCCTTGCGCTTTCAAAAAAACACTGGACACGGCTCCGCCGACTAAAACAGTGTTCGTTACGGGCAGCAAATTACGAATCGCGCCTACCTTGTCGGAAATTTTTGCCCCGCCGATAATAATAGTGAAAGGTCTTTGGGGATTTTCCAAAAGTTTAGATAATATCTCTATTTCATGCTGTAGATAAAGGCCAGCCACCGCCGGCAAATGCCTTTCAATTCCGGTGGTAGAAGCATGAATTCTATGCGCCTGAGGGAAACCGTCAAAAACAATAAAATCTTTGCCTTTGCATAAAGCTAACGCAAAAACATCATCGTCAATCATCTCTTCGCCGTGAAATCTGACATTTTCAAGCATAAGAATATCTCCTTCTTTCATCCGGGCAATTTTAGAATCAACCAAAGGACCGATGCAGTCATCTATTTTATCAACAGGATGATTTAATAACAGAGAAAGTCTTTGGGCGTGCGGAGTTGTACGTAAATTTTCCACAACCTTTCCATCTGGACGCCCGACATAAGTAAGAATTACGATTTTACAATTTTCTTTCAATAAATATTGAAGCGTCGGAAGTGTTGCCCTAATACGCATATCATCAACAAGTTCCAAGATACCCCGCACTTCTTTAACCTCAATGTCATATGGGGCGCGATAAAGAATGGTTTTTCCGGCTAAATCCGCGCTGTCCAAGGTTTTAAGTTTCATCCTGTTTTTTCGGCAATCTTTATAATTTCTGAAAATTTTTTCGCATTCAGGCTGGCGCGGCCGGAGAGCAGACCGTCTACGCCGCCGTTTTTCAAAAAATCTTCTGCGTCTTTTTCATTGGCGGAACCGCCATAAATAATTCTCATCCTTGCTGCGCTAGGACCGAATTTGTCGGAAAGAATTTTGCGGATAAAAATGGACATTTCTCGGGAATCGTCGGAAGTGGCATCTTGCCGGCCGGGAGTGCTGGAAATTGCCCAAATCGGCTCGTAGGCGATAATGATTTTGGAAATTGAATTTTTGGAAATTCCCGCAAGGCATTCTTCCAATTGCATTTTAATCAAATTGAAGTAGCCATGATTCGCGTCACGAGCACTTTCTCCAATGCATAGTATCGGCCGAAGCCCGGCCGCCAGTGATGATTTCATTTTTTTATTTACAATTCCATTTGTTTCCCCTCCGCCGATGTCAAGACTTTGGCGGACAGGCATTGCCCGTTTTTCCGAATGGCCTAAAATGACATATCTGACACCGATATTGTAAAGCATTTCAGCCGAAACTTCTCCGGTGTAAGCGCCTGTATCTCCCCAAAAAGCGTCCTGTGCGCCTAAAGATATTTTTTTAATCCGCCGGTTGGAGGATTCCAGTTTTTCAAGATACAAAAATGGCGGACAAATCACAATTTCCGTTTTTTTTACCGCGGAAACGCCTTTTGCCGCATCATTAAATAATTTTTCCGCTTCTTTCAAGGTCAGCGGATTCATTTTCCAGTTGCCGATAATTATTTTCTTATGCATAAAGAAAGTATATCATATTACTTTTTTCTATTCGCTTTCACCCCAAGTCTGCACTTCCCATGACCCCGAAGGACCACTCGAAAAATTTATATTCGCTAAGCCGGATTCATAAGTAAGCGTTGCGCTGTTTGACATATTGATAGTCTTAGCGATCGCTTCTTTCGCGCCAGCGGTATTTGAAAATGAAATTGTTCCATAGGGAGCAACAAGAATAACAGTCCCGGCGCTATTAGCAATATTTATTGCTGAAGATGACGTGGAAGTGGTAAGCATCATCATGTAACTGCCGGTAGTTCCGGAACCGCTAAAAGAAGCGGAGTTGGAGGTAGAAACTGTTCCGTCGGAAATAATCATTCCGCTCCCCGATCCATAAGAACTGGAAAGCTTGACTTGCGCCTGATTTGACAAAACAATATTCCCGGTAACCCAAAGCGTGCCCGAAATTGTCAAGATCCCGTTATTGCTAACGTATAAATTACCAACAATCTTTTTTGGACCAATCGTAAGCGTGCCGCTTCCTGATATATTAATATCTCCCGTCTGCGTTTCGCCGGAAACTGCATAGTCTTTCCACGATTGCACTTGTGAATCAGAAATAGGAAAATTAAGCGGTGTTGGATCCCCTTCCGAAATATCACAGCTTTTGTTGTTTCCACTGCCGGTTTGGCAATACAGATTGCCAGCGATAATTGAATTATTCACGGTATGCGCCGAGGCATTTCCAACACCAAGCTGTCCAATAGTCATGCCGCTAATGACAGAATTAATGCCTCCGAGATAAATTTTAAAAAAAGCGTCCAATCCCGAAGGACTTGTGTTGTTCCACGTCGTCGTCCCATACTGCCCTAATTTACCCAAACCATTTGCATATTGAGCATTATTTGCTCCCCAAACATAATAATTCGATGCGCTAACATTTGCATCGATAACCAGCCAATAAGTCGTACCCGTTGAAAGGTTAACATTCGGCGATAAAACAATATTTACCCAGCCATAAGAGGTAGTTACACTTGAAGCCGAAAGTGTGCCAGTAGCAAGAGAATTTGTCGCGGGTTTTCCGCCTGAATCCGCGGTAATGCGCACAGTTGCATTGCTTGGAGTGCCGACTTTTTTAATATATACAGAAATTTGTGTAACAACATCAGATGTAGCGGTAATAAAACTTTGCGCAGCATCTTGTGTGCTGGCGGTAATGCCAAATTGAATTGTGTTCGTCGGCGTGCCAGTATCATTAATTTGGTCAACGATTTCCGCGGTACGGTCAGCCGCTATTGCCGTACCTGTTATTTTGGCGCTATTTGAACCTGTAATATTGCCATTTACATACACATTACCATTGATAGTGGCAGAATTAGACATAACCAACCCGCCATTTCCGATTTGCATTCCGTAGTTAAAAGAAACACCGGCGCTGGTAGAAAGCGTGAGGTTTGTTTTCCGCTGATAGTTTGACACATCTCCGAGAGATGTAATTTGTTTGGTGCTGCTGTCAATGTCGGTAATAGTTGTTGTGGCAGAATTAGAGTCCAAAGTAAGACTTTCGCTCGCCGAAATCGCCATATTTTTCAGTATTCTATATAATGCATCTTCGCTTCCCGATTCAGCCAAAAAATACGATTTTTTTGAGCTAAGATTGACATTGGCATTTTTAAATTCACGCACGGTCGGGGATACAAGCCCGGAAATTATCGCCAGGGAAATAAAAAGGAAAAAAATGACAGATATCAGCATCGCCGCGCCAGACTGATTGTTAACTTTTCTTTTTGTTTGCCTTTCCATTTTTTTATCGTAAAACTAATAAATACCCCGAAGCACAACCGTATCATAAAAATCTTGAGTACGATTTGATATATCATTGCTGGATTGAATTGTTAAAAATAGTTTGACAGCTTTTCCTTTAACTGTTGTTATTTGGGTAAAAGTGAGACCGGTGATTACTATACTGGATGAATTTAAATTTCCTGTCACAGCACCATTTTCTAAAAATTGAATGTCAGAACCAACAAGTTTAAATTCTACTGCAGTGTTTACGCCAGTGGTATTTAATTTTAAATCAATACTTGTACTTGCTACATCTATATCATACGCTTGCCGAATTTCTCGTGATATTCTTTCCACCATGGTCCCACCTTGCATCAATTCTGCTTGAAGAGTGGTTTCTTTGAAAGACCTTGCCATTACAATCATTGCGTCAATTACCACCAAAGAAAGAACGGCAAAAAGAGCGATATAAAAAAGAAGTTCTAAAACAGCATAACCTCTTCTGCAATTTTTAATTTTTAATTTAGTAATTTTCATTTTCTAATCATGAAAAAATATCTATTATATAAAATTGTAAAGTCTTGTTTACTGCAACTCCCCCTTCCGGCCAAGACACCGTGATGGTAACCAGTTTTGTCCCGGGATCGTCCGTGCCTGTGCTGGAAATATCTTTTGTGATATTGTCCCGATTCACGTTCGCCACACTGACTACACGGGTAAAAATACCGACAGTATCAGCTGTTCCTGACAATATCCACGTGCCGCCGGAAAAAGTCGGGTAATAGTTTGTGCCAGCGGTCAAGCCGGAAATATTGGTCCAAGTATTGTCCCGAAGTATGCGGACAGCTTCTGCTCCTTCTTCCAGCAAAAATGCCGCCTGGGTTGCGTGAAAAGCCTGGCGGGAAATATAAATGGATTTTTGAGCAACTGCCATCGCCGCCAGAACGGAAACAGTTATGATTGAAACGGCAATCAATATTTCAACTATCATAAACCCACACACCTTTCCTCGTGTTTTTGCCTTCGCAAAATATAAATTTTTCTTAAGAATTATATTTTTTAAAAGATGTTTCATTTTTATATCTATATAACATGCTGGCAAATTTTGCGACGCGAGGAAAGGTGTGTGGGTAAACCCTCCTAATCCACACTAACTGTACCCGTGCTAGATATTGTAATAGTTTTAATAAAATTTGTACTGGAAACAACTATTGATCCAGTGACACTCGGCGCCCCGCTTAATCTGTTGAAAAAGAGATTGGCGCCTCCTCCGGCAAGCGCAATAGTAGATATCGTCGCAGGTGAAATTATATTAATTGTTTCATTATCTGAAGCATCTGCGACAAAAATTATACCTTTGAAAATTATAACTTTATCCACCTGAAAATGCACTCCATACGAAGAGGAATCCACTGATGCCAAAGTCCGTGATTGCGCTTTGTTTAGAGAAGACATTACATCACTTACGGCGCTTTTAAGAACTTGAAGTTCTCTCGTTTTAGAAAATTGCGGAATTATAATTGAAAATATAATACCAAGCACGGCAATTACAATCAATAATTCTATGACGGTTATTCCTTGTTTGTAGCGATTTATCATAATTTTATTCTATGCTGCCCAATATTGAATAAAGCGGCGAAATCATTGAAATAGCGAAGAACCCGACCCCGGCGCCGATGATAATCATTAATATGGGTTCAATAATCGTGGAAAGATTTTTTGTCTTGTTTTCAATTTCTTCTTCATAAAACAAGGCAATCTGGAGCAGCATATCCGATAATTTTCCGGTTTCTTCCCCGACTTGAATCATTTCCGACATCATTACGGGATAAAATTTATTATTTACTTCAAAAGCTTGAGAAAAAGGAGCCCCCTTCTCTACGGCTATTTTGGCTTCATTCAAAATTTTTTTATAGTAAATATTTTGCACCACGTCTTCGGTAATTTCCACCGCCCGCGTTATGGAAACTCCGGAAAGCAGAAGCGAAGACATGGTGCGGGCGGTGCGGGCAGTGTTTAATTCTCTCGTTAAATTGCCAATAACCGGAATCTTCATCATGACAAAATCAATGTATTTTGCCATAAATTTGGCGCGGAAAATCAGATACAGGCCAAATGCCGCGCTGAGAATAATTACAAAAGTCAGTATCAGGTTATTTGAGAAAAAATTTCCAAAAAAGACGAGAATCTGGGTGGAAAGCGGCAATTTTACTCCAAGTTCTTTAAAAGTGTTCGCCAGCGTCGGGACCACGAAAGCAAACATTAAAACGCCGATTACAACCATTGCTGACATAATAACTCCTGGATAGATGAGCGCCCCTCGTATTTTTTTGGTTAAGGAGTTTGACTTCTCTAAATTCATCCCGATGTCGGAAAGCGCGCCGGCGAGATTGCCGGATTCTTCGCCGGCGCGGACCATTGATATAAAAAGTTTTGAAAAAACTTCGGGAAATTTTAAAAGCGCGGAGGAAAAAGTCTCACCGGAATTTATATCCGCGGAAAGAGATGTTAAAATTTTATTGAGCTTGGGATTTTTTGTCTGCTTTTTCAGAACTGAGAGCGCCCGATAAAGCGAAAGGCCGGCCCGAATCATCCCGCTTAAATTTTTTGTGAAAATAATCTGTTCGGCGACGCTTATTTTTGAAAAAAGACCGGCAAATATGGAAAACTTATCAATAAAATTTCCGCTTTTTTCAGAGATTGAAATGGGAATATACCCGCGGGACCTCAAATCGCGAGCTAGCGAAAGACGATCTGAAGCTTCTAATGTGCCTTCTGAAACTTCTCCTGTTTTTGATTTTGCGCTGTATGAAAAAAGCATTTTATGTTTACTCGGAAACAACCCGGAATACTTCTTCCAGGGTCGTCACGCCAAGCACCGCTTGAAAAACTCCGTCTTCAATCATTGTCATCATTCCTTCTTTTTTTGCCTGGATTTCTATGTCATCCTGAGAATTGCCGCCAATAATCATTTCTTTGATAGTGGGCGTAATCTTCAATACTTCATGCATGCCGATACGGCCCGAATACCCGTCTTCAAATTCACCGCTCTTGACCGCTTTGAAAAAGGAAATTATCTGCCAGGTGTCGTTCGCGCCGACAATATTTTCTGCTTTTAAAAAACCAAGCACTCTCTCTAAATCAACAATTTTTCCGAGATTTTTTATTTCCGCAGGCGACAATAAATATTTTTCCTTATTCGAGGTAAGCTTGCGCACCAGCCTCTGGGCAATAATTGTCTTAACGGTGGCAGTTATTAAAAAAGGCTCAACGCCCATATCTATCAGTCTCGGCACCGCGCCGGCCGCAGAATTAGTGTGAATCGTGGAGAGAACCAAATGCCCCGTAAGTGAAGCATTGACCGCTAACCCGGCTGTTTCTCCATCGCGAATTTCTCCCACCATTACTATGTCCGGGTCTTGACGCAAGAGCGAACGGAGCCCACTGGCAAAAGACAAGCCGATTTCGGGCTTGACCTGCGTTTGGTTGACTCTTGGCATCTGATATTCAATCGGGTCCTCCACTGTGGAAATATTGACTTCCGGCCTGTTTAAAATATCAAGCATAGTGTAAAGCGTAGTCGTTTTTCCGCTTCCGGTCGGGCCGGTAGCCAGGACCATTCCCGTTTTTTGCTTTAATGAATTATGTATCCGTTCCAATCCTTCTCCGTGAAAACCGAGCGTTTCCAAAGAAAATCCGTGCGTGTTTTCTTTTAAAATTCTCATAACCGTCTTTTCTCCAAAAAAGGTCGGCAAGGTGGAAACGCGGAAAGAAATTTTTTCCCCATTCTGCTCTATCTTGAACCTGCCGTCCTGGGGCAATCTTTTTTCATCAAGTTTCAAATTGGACAATACTTTAATGCGGGCGGTAATACCCGCCCCGGCCTTTTTGTCCAACACCATTGCATCATGTAGTATGCCGTCTATCCTGTAACGCACTGTTAAATCTTTTTCTCCCGGTTCAATATGGATATCCGATGCATTTTGCAAAATCGCGTGAAAAATCAAAGAGTCAACAATTTTTACCACCGGCAAATCTTCCGCCATTTCTTTCAGTTCCGATTCGGATTTTTCGCCGGACTTTTCGCCTTCTTCAGAAGAAGCTCCGAGCGCGGTAGATTCTTTTTGAATAATATTCTGAAATTCAGCCGTCAAGCTTTGCCGATACTGCACGAGCACAGACCGGATGGAGGAAATATCGGTCAGCCGGGGCAGGATTTTCAATCCTGAACGTTTTTTGATGAAATCAATCACCGGCAAGTCGTCAACGTCAAGCATTGCCACCTCCAGGCCATTTTCGCTTTTTTTGTAAGCAACGATGTTGTAATTGCGCGCAATTGGTTCGGGAATGAGGGAGAGCACGGAAAAATCTATTTTTTGGCTAGTTAGACTGATAAACGGTATACCCAAAACCAAAGCCTCCGTCCGTTTCAGGTCTGTTTCGGATATTTTTCCGTCAGAAAGCAAAATGTCGCCGACTTTTTGTTTTTTAGTTTCGGCTTTTTTTAACGCATCTTTAAGGTCCGTTTTAGATACAAGCCCTGATTCTAAAATAAATTTTTCCAGCTGTTCTTCGTTGATTTGCATACACTATAGTATAACAAAAAATCGCTAAAACCCCCTAATCCCCCTTATCAGGGGGACTCCAAAAACCTTTCTCTCCTGACAAGGGGAGGTTAGGAGGGGTTGCTAATTTTCTATAAATATTGGTTTTTTCTTGACGTTAACCGTAACTGAAGCTGATTCTCCATCGCATGTTACTGTGTAGATAACTGTTGAGGTTGGATTGACTTCTATACTACCAGACGGAGCGCCAGGAGTGCTAGGGTTATTATCAGTATCTGTACTAAAATTCGTTCCTGTGCAAGTTCCACCGCCGTCCCAGGTAATTATCGTTGAGTCGCCTGAAGTTATTGTCGTTTCTTCAGCCTCAATAGTCGTGCCGCCAGCCCCCCCACTGCATGAGTTTATCGTGCAGGAAGCGCTACAGGTGTTTGGACAAGAACCATTACTTGAGCCATTGTCGCATGTCTCAGGACTTTCAACTATGCTATTGCCGCAAATACCGCCGCCTCCGGGACCATACGTACAAGGAAGCGGACTGCCGGTATTATTGGCTGCCGGGTCCGTGCAAATACCAATTGCGACACATTTAATCCCATCCCAGGCTGTGCCCGATACACAACGCGAGGTAACGGTGCTGCGGGCAAGTTCAACAGCGAAATTATAAAGGAAAAAAGTTTCAGTATTATACTTAATGACAAAAGGAACATTGGCGCCTGAGTTTCCGGTTCCGACGACAGTGTTATTGGGATTTCTGGTAACAGCCGAGGTGCTGCCTGGATGGGGATTCAGCGTATCCCAAGAGAAATTTATACTGCAATCGCTTTGTCCTTGCGCGATATCGCAAGAAGATGAGGCGGGAGTCAGGGTGCCGGACACACCGCCTATTTTGCATTTGCTGCCATTCCAAATAGAGCCTGATGCGCAAGAAGCATTAATGTTTGAAGAAGCCAGAACGGTAGGAACACCGTTAATGTTGTGGTAAAGGAAAAAAGTGCTGGCTCCATATTTAACAGTATTGCTTACATTCGTTCCGGATGTGGTTGGAGAGATAGGCGGGGCGACAGGAGTATTGTTAGGGTTATTTCTGGTTACAGCCGTAGTTCCAGAAGTAAGATTGGCGGTAGTCCAAGTTACCGATGAATTACAATTAGAAGCGTTGCCGGGAATAGCGCAGGAAGTGGCAGAGAGAGTCCCGGAAGGACAGGCTGCGGTACTACAAGCTTGGCTATATGGACCGGAACAGTCAGCTCCTCCGTTAGACGGAACCGGATTAGTGCAGGTGCGGGTTTGGGTTCCAGTGCTTCCGCAAGCGGTTACGCTGCAGGGGCCCCAAGCGCTCCAGCCGCCGGGTATAACCGGTGCGCAAGAACTGCCGGTCCAGGCAGTACCAGAAGCACAGCTGGAAGTTGCAGAAGATTGAGCCAACAACTTAGCATCGTTATAAAGATAAAATGTTCTGCCAGCATAAGGAACAGTGAAAGCCTGACTGCCGGAATTGCCGTTGACACTGGTCATTCCGGTGGCGGTAATAGCCGAAGTGCCGATAGGATTTGTGGTACTCCAGGTAAGATTTACGTTGCAACTGCTGTTGCCGGAAGAAATAGTGCAAGAAGGAGATGCAGGAGTAAGTGTGCCAAACATAAACGTTGCTGAGACAGTGCAAGCGCTGGTGATTGTTCCGGTGGTATAAATATTGCCGGAAAGCGAGCCACTGCAGCCAGTAACGGAATAAATATAATAATTGCCGGTATTTGGAGTAACAGTAAAAGTTGTGATTGACCCGTAATTAACCGACCTGGAAGCGGGAGAAATAGTGCCGCCGGAACCGGCAGTCGCGGTGACGGTAAATGCATTAACCGTAAATGTGGCCGAAACCGTGCAAGCGCCGGTAATGACTCCGGTGGTATAAGTAGTTCCGGATAATGAGCCACCACAGCCTGAAGCTGCGGCTGTATAGCCGGTATTTGGAGTAACAGTAAAAGTTGTGATTGACCCGTAATTAACCGACCTGGAAGCGGGAGAAATAGTGCCGCCGGAACCGGCAGTCGCGGTGACGGTAAATGCATTTAACGCGCAGACACTTCCGTTCCAAGTGGTATTAACGTCGCAACTTGAAGTTGCAGTTTTTTGGTCAAGCAAATAGCCGGCATTGTAAAGATAAAATGTCCTGCTGTTGTAAGGAACCGCAAAAGCCTGACTGCCGGAATTGCCGTTGACACTGGTCATTCCGGTGGCGGTAATAGCCGAAGTGCCGATAGGATTTGTAGTGCTCCAGATGATATTTATATTGCAGCTGCTGTTGCCCGCAGATATAGGACAGGAAGTGGGACTGAGAGTCATGCTTCCACTTGGCGCTCCGCCAACCGCAACAGTCACGCTATCCGAGGTTGTTCCGGCAACATTATTACAATAAACAGTATATTGCGTACTGGCCGTCAGCGAACCGGTATTGAATGAACCCTCTGGTATGCCGGTTGCAACCGGATTAACTTCAACTCCACGATAAAGAGCGCACGAGGTGGCCCTTGTTGACGACCAACTAATTGTGGAACTGCTTGTATAACCAATCGATGAGGGTGAAGCCGAGACTGAAGCTGTTGGCGGTAAAATGCAAACTGAACCGTTCCAGACGGTACCGGAAGAGCAGGATGCTGTTGCTGTTGCTGTTGCGAGAGTAGTTGAATTATTAATCAGAGAGAATGTCCTGTTGCCATAGGCA
>Ga0209211_10000834_pt1 | contig 61319 bp, 66 predicted proteins | sample RifGroA2_FD_183992 | JGI IMG/M metagenome (GOLD analysis project Ga0209211, IMG submission 183992) | Groundwater microbial communities from Rifle, Colorado, USA - Groundwater A2 (SPAdes) (version 2) | ecosystem: Environmental > Aquatic > Deep subsurface > Groundwater | place: Rifle, Colorado... | reverse complement strand
CAGAGGATTATCAAGAACCAAAGTAGCCAAAGCACTTTTCTGGACCTTTTATCTTCTCTCAAAAACTTAAAAACACCAACGCATTTTGCCTATTAACCCCACATCCACTTCCCACAATTCCAATTAAAGTACTCCCACCAACGGCTAATTTTAGATTACCTTGTTTTTTAAGATTTTTTAGCTTCTTTCCTAGAAGTGATAAATTTATTCCTGTCAAAATTGCAGTAACAATAAGTAATGCAAAACCTGTTCCCGACATCGAATTCCACATTCCCAAAAATAGCGATGCAAATATTTTAAATTTATAATCTATATCATAATTACCTACTAAAGTAGTTATTAGTAAATTACTATTCATTAAAAATATGATAACAACTAAGTAGGCAGTTGCAATTAAAGTACTTGCAATTATCATTTATTTTAAAAGTTCATCAATTATAGTCTTAAAAACACTAAATGGTTGTGCACCTGATGTAAGTGGAGCTTCAATTATTCCATCGTCTGTTGATTTGCCTATAAAAAAGGCAGGAGTACCACTTGCTCCTACGCTACTTGCATCACTCAGGTCTTTTTGCACTTCTTCTTTCTGTTTTGGATCATCAATACAAGTTTTAAGTTTTGTAGTATTTAATTTTAAATCATCTGAAATTTTATACAAATCAGTCAAGGCTAACCCATTACCATTTGATTTTGTCCTTTTAAATATCTCGTGGTGATATTTAAAATAAATACTATCATCACCCTGTTCTCTTGCACAATTTGCAGCAACAGCCTCTGTCGTTGCCATCGGATCGTGGAATGAAAGAGGGAGATCACGAAATACGATTTTTACTAAACCTTTATCGACATATTCCTTAACTAATTGAGGAAGGGTCTCGTCAAAATGTCTTTTACAAAATGGACATTCATAATCTGAAAATTCTATTATGGTAACTTTTGCATTTTTATCTCCTAAAATTGGATCATCATCAATTGATACTTTTACAGAACCACTTGGAGCAGGAGCTTGTTGTTGCTGTTGCTGTGCAACCGCTTGAGTTTTGGTTGAACCACCTTCAAGATATTGTACCTTTGTCCAAAATGAACCAAGGAAGAAAACTGCAACGATTAATAAAATTGTTAAAAGTGGGGTAAGAATATTATTTTTCATAAAATATAAGTATATCCAATCAAACATGAAGATTTCATTAAGATTTTGATTCAAATTATTTTCCCATACTGTTTGAACTGAAGCGGGCGAATTCAAAAAAGAGGGCAGTAAATAGTATCATCATTATGTAAGGGGCATACATTGATAAATAATTTTTTTTGTTTGTCTCATATTTTTTTAATAATAGCGAATTTGAAACAACTGATACAGAACTTAAGGCCATGGCAAGACCTGCTAACTCTGGCTTAAGAATGAGTCCCATAAATGCAAATGCGCGGGCAGCTACAGGAATACCAATTACATTATAGAAAAGGGCAAAAAACATATTTTGACGAATTTTTTGTACAGTAGTTTTTGATAAATCCAAAGCATTAACCACATCTCGAAGATCATTTTTAATAATAACTATTCCTCCTGTTTCCATAGCAACATCAGTACCACTTCCCATGGCAATACCTAAATCAGCTTGAGCTAGGGCAGGAGCATCATTAATACCATCTCCAACCATTGCAACTTTTTTACCCATGCTTTGCAATTTTTTAACTTCCTCTGCTTTGTTTTGAGGTAACACTTCAGCTAGAATATTTGTAATTCCAACCTGCATACCAATAGCATTTGCAGTCCTTTGGTTATCTCCTGTAATCATCCAAACTTCAATTCCTTTCTTTTTTAGCATCTCAACTGCATCTCTTGATGTCTCTTTTACTGTATCCGCTACAGCTATAATTCCCAAGACTTCCTTTTTATTTGCAAGAATCATTGCTGTTTTACCTTGATCCTCGAGTCTCTCTAACTTTCTTTCAAATTTATCGATATTTAATTTAAGTGTTTCAACTATTAATTTACCATTTCCTAAATAATATGTAGTTTTCCCTATATTACCTTTTACACCATACCCAACTATTGCTTCAAAATTTATAATTTCTTTTAGTTTTAATTTCTCACTTTCTGCGTAATTTACTATTGCTTCAGCTAGTGGATGCTCTGATTGTTTCTCAAGGCTTGCTGCAATAACTGTTACTTCTTCCTCATCAATACTGCCCAAGTCTTCTACATCTGTAACTTCTGGTTTTCCTTTTGTAATTGTTCCTGTTTTATCAAAAACAATAGTATTAATAGTACTTGCACTCTCAAGTGGTTCTCCACCTTTAATTAAAATTCCATGTTCGGCCGCAACACCAGTTCCTACCATAATGGCCGTAGGAGTAGCAAGGCCTAAGGCACAAGGGCAAGCAATAACAATAACGGCAGTAAAGGCCATTAAGGCAAATGATAAAGTAGATCCCAAAACAAAAAACCAAATTACAAAAGTTAAAAGAGCAACACCAATAACTGCTGGAACAAACCAAGCAGAAATTCTGTCAGCTACAGCCTGAATAGGAGCTTTAGACCCTTGGGCGTCTTCGACAAGCCTTATAATTTGTGATAATGTAGTTTCTGACCCTATTCTTGTTGCACAAAATTCAAAGCTTCCGAGTTTATTTATCGTTCCACCAATTACATTGTCGTCGATATGTTTTTCAACAGGTAAACTTTCTCCAGTAATCATAGATTCATCAATTGCTGATGATCCTTTGGTAATTACGCCATCAACTGGTATTTTTTCCCCAGGTCTTACAACTATAATGTCATCTTTAACTACTTCCTCAACAGGAATATCAATAGTTTCTCCATTTCTAACTACTCTTGCTGTTTTTGCTTGTAATCCCATTAGTTTCTTTATTGCTTCTGAAGTTCTCCCTTTTGCTTTTGCCTCTAAGAATTTACCAAGTAAAACAAATGTAATTAAAAATGCTGCAGTTTCAAAGTATAAATCAGGAATCTTTTCACCCATTACTCCAATAAAAGAATTCTTAATGGCATAATACATTACAAAATTAACAACGCTGTAAAAGTAAGCTACAGAAGTCCCGATAGCAATTAAACTATCCATGTTAAATGTTTTCATTTTAAGAGCAGAAATCATTCCTTTATAAAAACTAGAGCCAATATAGAATTGAACTGGTGTTGCCAAAATAAATGAAATTATTCCGATATAGGAATAAATAAAATTGCCAAATGGTAAAAATTTAAAGAAGTCCAAAAACATAAAATAGATCATTGGGGCAGAAAGAATAAAACTAACTAGAAACTTATTCCATTGTTTTTTAATTTCTGCTTCTTGCCTTTTTCCTTGATTCTTAGATAGTTCTTCTGTTTCAATTTCAGCAGTGTACCCTACTTTCTCAACAGCTTCTAAAAGTGATGGTGTTTTGACAAGATCAGAATCATATACAATTGATGCTTTTTCTGATGCAAAATTAACATGTGCTTCAGTTACGCCGTTTACTTTTTTTAATTGCTTCTCAATTAAACCAGCACAAGATGTACAGTGCATGCCTGAAATATTTATATTTTGCCTTGTCATAAAATTTAATTAATTACATTAAACGAACCTGTATACATTCCCATACTGCAAGTAAATCTAATTGTACCTATTTTGTTAGCTGTAAACTCAAATATATTTTCACCTAATTTTAAACTACTTCTTATTCCTAATCCTTGTGAAACAATACTACTGGCACATGAATATTGACTTTCTGAAGTTATAATCCATTTAACAGGAACACCTTTTTTGATTGTAAATTTATTAGGAAAATAACCGTCTGCTTTTTGTGTCATTTTTACAATTTGGACTCCGTTAACAATTTTTACATTTTTGTCTTGTGCAAGAACATCTTTTTTTGCAAAAACATCTCTAATACCAACTAAATTTAGACCGTTTGAAATATTAAAAAAGGCAAGAAGTAAAACAATTACACCAGCAGTTTTGAAAAATAGTTTTGAAGATTGACCTTTGATTGCCGAAGTCAATCCACCAACACCTAAAAGTCCTGGTGTTGTACCAAGTGCAAAAACTCCCATTGTCAAAGCACCTTGTAAGGGGTTACCTGTACTTATTGCATAAAGTTGCATTGCTTGTGTAAACCCACACGGTAAAAAGAAAGTTGATGCACCAAGAAGGCTTGAATTAGTATTACTATATTTTTCTTCAGTTCTCTCCTTAATCCCTAATAATTTATGAAGTCCCTTAGGAAGGGTAAACGAAACAGTTTTTAAAAATGGAAATATATCAATTAATTGACTACCTAAAAGTAGCATTACAAATCCAACTGCAACAATTAATAATCCTAGAACTGATGTTGAAATTTTGAAAAATGACCCTGCGAAACCAATTACTCCACCGAGGACAAAATAGGAAGCAATTCTGCCTAAATTAAAGTAGATATGGGGTACAAACTTTTGCAAACCAGTACTTTCTGGATTCTGTTTGGCAAACTTAGATGACATTCCAAGCACTAGCCCACCTACAAGAGCCATACAAGTAGATATCCCCGCTGTTAACCCAACGATAAAAACAACTGGAAGTGAACCATAGTTTCCTTTAATAAGACCTGTCAGACCAAAAACACCAAACTGCTTAGCAACCAAGTAAAGTAAAACTACTATAAAAAATGCAATTCCTAACTCTATATAGTCCTTTTTATTTTTGGAGAAATATGGAAGTTTTGCATTTTCTCCTATGCAATAACCTGCATTTTCTACTGCATTTCTAATATCTAAACTTTTTAGTTTATCTTTGAAACTAATATCAGCTATTCCATCCTTATGACTTACAGATACATCGGTAACACCTTTGATTTTTTTTAATTCTTCCTCAATTAAAATTTCGCAGGACCTGCAATGCATTCCTGTAATGTGCACCTTTTTGTTAGACATGTTGATATAATACCAGATTAATTATTAAGATTTTATGAAGATAAGATGTAAATATCCTGTTTAGTGTCAGATACTCCAACTTTTTCTCCCTCACCTTTTAAAACCCGCTCCAAGGATCTACATTTCATACATCCACCAGTTGGACAAACAAAATGGTTAAGTTGACGAGCAAGTTTGATTCTTCTTGCAATTGTAAGTACTTTATCTTCTGATTCCAACAAACTTGGTAATTCTTTTGGTGTTAGTTCATCATTTTTCTCTAGATACCAATATGATGCCTTTGTGACTTTTTTTGTTTGAGTGTTAGTTGCAAGAAGTAGATAAATTGGAAGTTGTAATGATTTTTCCTCTTCTTCATTTTTTCCTGTTTTAAAGTCAATAATATGAGCAGAATCTGTTTCAGGCAAATATTCAAGCCAGTCAATCTTTCCACACAGAATAATTTGATCTTCCTGGGAAATATAATAATTTGGAATAAAATCAGACTGAATTTTGATAGCTTTTTTTAAAATTGGTCCAGGATTTACAATTACTCTATTAAGCATCTTAATTCCTCTTTCTTTAAACTCTTGTTCTTCCTTATTTGTTTTAAATCCCCCCATTTTTCCTGTTACTTTTTGCCAGGCAGTATCAAATTTCTTAAATGGAGATATTATAAATCTCTCTTCAGAGGGTAAAATAGATAAACCTTCGATTACCTCATGTACTGCCTGACCCAAGGAAAGAGCAGGTGAAGTAACTGTTATTTTATTACCTGTTTTTGGATCTTTAAATACATTTCTTAAGTAGTACGCCCTCGGGCAAACTACAAAGTCTGCAATTGAAGAATGAGAAACCCATGTAGCTTTATATTTGTCCATATATCTATATTAATCTTTTAATCGTGGTTTGACTATTTGAAATTGAAATAATGTGACCAAGCGATTCAGTATACTTTAATTTTTTTAATAATTTAAAGGTTTTTTTATCTGCTTGATCATTAGTTAAATTTACTGATAATGCAATTATCGATGGTTTATTCAATTTTACCAAGTTGTTGAAATCCTTTATATTAAAAGTTACCAATATCCGTTTCTCATTTGTTGTACATTTATAAACCTCATTATCACTAATTGCACCTTTTTTAAGATCATGTTTTATATGTTTAACATCAAAATAATTATTTAGATTTTTATATCTATTTTTTGGAGACAACCCTTCATCTAGAAGTAACTTGTATTTTTCGTGATGTTTCGTAGGCATCTAGTCCAGCACGCATTAGATATGCTATCAGGTTTTGAATTTTCTTAGGCTCAACATGTGGAAATTCTTCCTCAAGCCTCGAAGTTGAATATCCTTGTTTAACTAAACTAAAAACACGGTCAATAGGAATTCTTGTTCCTGAAACTGTTGCATTCCCACTAAGAATACTTGGATTATATGAAATATAGTTTTTTAAAGCTTTTGGCATATGATTATTATATAATAACAATTAATGAAAAGATATTCAAGGATGGCCATAACTGAGGAGAGAAAAAATATCAAAAAAGCATATTATTATGTTTTTTTATCAATTGTAGGAATAGTTTTTTTAATTTTTCTAGGTATACCAACTCTAGTTAAATTTGCAGGATTCTTGGGTGATGTAGCCAAATCTGATAAGCCTGTTGAAATTCAGGACACAACCCCACCCGCTCCACCGCAGTTTGACTCAATCCCCGAGTTTACAAATAATGAGTCAATTGATATAACTGGCTACTCTGAAAATGGAGCCGTAATATCCATAACAGCAAATGGTAATTTAAGTGAGATCGTTGCCAATAACGATGGTAAATTCATCTTTCTTTTTAACCTTGAGGGTGGAGAAAACAAAATTTCAGCTATAGCCAAAGACACTTCAGGGAATTTAAGCAGTGCAACTAAATTTTTTGTAATTATTTTTGATAACACTGAACCTGAACTTACAGTATTATCACCAAAGGATGGTGATTCTTTTTATGGTTCAGGGCAGAGACAATTGTCAATTAAGGGTACTGTTAGTGAACAAGTAGATTTAAAAATTAATGATAAGTTTGTTACTCTCAAAGACGATGGATCGTTTAACTTCACAACGACCTTAAATGAGGGTGTTAATTCATTTGAAGTTAAGGCAATAGACCCATCAGGTAATGAAAGTTTGTCATCTTTTTCTGTTAACTTCACTCCCTAACCCAACCAGACTAAATAGCCAAAACATAATGTGAGGATAGAAAAGGCTGTTGGCAAAAAGACTGTGCACTAAAACAACAACAAAACTTGTAGTAAGTATTATGTAGTATGTAGTATGCGCCAAACTCGTAACTCGTAACACGAAACTGATAAACAAAAATAATCCAATAACTCCTGTTGTTGCTAAGATTAATAAAAGTGACGAATCTGAACCAAAACAAGCATGTGAATTTATTTCAATGTTTGTTCTAGCAAAACAGAAATTGTTAAATCCAACACCAATTGCTGGTGATTTTTTAATAACTTTAAATGTTTCAACATAATTAGAAAGTTTATTTTGACTACTCACTACTCTTCCGAAATCAGTCCCTTCTGAAAGCATTTTGGGAAGTAGTAATACTGTAATTGCAAAAAATGCTATTGCTAAAAACTTTCTTTTATATAATAAAAATAAGCCTAGCGCTAAGTAAGTTGACCTAGAATAAGTGAATGCAAGGGATATTAATAAAAAATAGAAGATTTTTGTATGTTTTTTGTAAACAGCAATTATTATCCCAAGTAAAATTATCAGTGCTAAATATGTAGGATCAAAAAAAGTCCCCACCATTCTATATAAATGATCATCCCAACCAAAGTTTTTCAAGAATCTAACGTCTGGCAGAAATATATATTGAAGCCAGCCAAGTGTTGCTGAGACACAACTAAGAATTAATAAATAAGAATTAATAATTTGTTTTCTATAAAAATTAAAAACATAAACAGCAATGAAAGAGTAAGAGATTAAGCGCACGAGATACAGAATGCTTTTTAATTCAGTTAATTGATAATTAAAGATAAGTGAAAAAACACAAAATAGAATAAATGTTAAAAAATATTTGTACCAATTTGGATACTTAGGCTTCTTGAGTATAGTAATTAAGGTTAGAATAACAACAAAAACATCGATCAAATTAACAAACCCAAGTTTTGTTATTTGACCAAGTGGGAAAATAATTAAGATTGCAAAAAATATAATTTTGTCCATGAGAGAAACGAATGCAATGATTGCATTATACTAAACACAACATTTTTTGATTTAACAAAAGTGACTACAAATTTGGCAATGGGAAAAAATATAATTTTAAAAAGATTAGAGGTCTTTTCTTCATCAAAATTTGCTTTTGCATGAATTGTTGAATAATTATCAATTTTAGCTAGATAGTCTGTCAAGTTGTCAGCAGTATTATGAATAATAACAGAATTTAAAATCCCACATCGGGAGTCCTGCCTGCCGGCAGGCAGGGGAGTTTTATTCGGTATCCAGGTTTCATGCACAGCTCTCTGCCATCTCCCAGTTCCTTTTTTAACCAATCTAATTATTTTATCCGTTCCAACATATTGCCCTAAAAAATAATTCTTTCTTATTAGTTGATAGTTTGAAAATTTATTGGAAATTAGAAATTGGAAATTGGAAATTGACTCATCATCATCTAAAAACAAATTCCATTCAGACTTCGAATTGCGAAGTAAATCATTTCGTGCTGAAGCAAAATCGGTAATATTTGGCTTATTTAATATTAATATTTTCATTGTCATTTATAATCACTTCATTATCTGAATTGTCATCGATTTTACCACCCAAATACCAAATTAAGAATTTATAATTTTGTGAATAGCTTTCAGGAAAATAATCATATGGTCCAATTCTATTTATTTTAATTGAATTATCTTTATTTTCCTCAACAATTTTTTGAGAAATTTCTAGTTGTTTTTTATAGGGAACGTAATCAATATCTTTTGGCATGGCATAATACCTGAAACTTAAAACTGAAAATAAAATAAAAATTATGAATACAATTTTTTTGTTTAAATACTTATCCATTAAAACTGAGGTCATATAAAAAATGTTTGCTGCTACTGGTAAAAAATAATGAATTGGAGGGTTTTTGTGTAATATGAGACCACCAAAAACAATAAGTGTTGAAAAAATTAAGTAAAAATTAAAAAAGTTATTATTAACAGATTCTATATATTTTTTGTAAAAAACTATTAAAATAAAAATCGAAAAAGCACTTCCCAGAAACCACAACTTCTGATCCCAAAAGAATTGCATACCAAAAAAATTATTAAAACTTTCTAGTGTCTGACTTGAAGATTCACTCGATAAACCAAAACTTCTATAAGGTAACCAGAGTAGTATTTTTAAATCTTTAATTATTATTCCAAAGTTTGGAATCAGAATTCCGGATAGCAATAAAAAATAATCTTTGATTTTATATTTTTTTATTAAAAGTACAGCGAGTATTACAATAATTAATGGTATTTGACTAAAGTGAAAACTAAAAAATATTCCAAAGACAAGCCCAAGCCAAAAAACAAATCGCTGTTTCCCGTTCCAAACAAGCTTCATCATATAAATTAAAATCGGGGTTAACAAAAATAAATAAACATGCAGTTTAGAAAGCCTTGTTTGCCAAATAAAAAGTGGGGAAAGACTAATTAAAACAGTTGAATAAATTGCAACTTTTTGATTTGCTATTTTCTTAATAACTTTATAGTTAGCTACTAACCCCACAATTGAAACTGCAAATGCTAACCAAAATAAGGTGTAAGGATTAAATGAAAATACTTTTAATAACGGGGTTAAAATCCAATAATAAATTGGTCCATAATAAAGCCATTCGTGTGAAGTAGCCATTCCAATTGTGGGAATAGTTCCACTGTCAATTAAATATTTAGAAAAAATAAGTTCTTTACCAAGTTCACCAGTAAAATAAAAATCACTTTCTATGTTAAATTGTCTTAAAAAAATTCCAACAACAATAAAAATATAGTTAATCATTAATATATCTATTTATCCAGTAAAACGCAGGTGGAATCATGACAAGACTTCCAATTATTGTTGATATTCCCACCCCTACCAAACCATAAATACTAACTAAAGGATAAATGGTAAATCCCAGACCTAATATCCCAATTAACGTCAAGGCCATTACTAAATCCTGTCTTTTAAATGCCAGTAAAAGCGGAAATGAACTATTAGCAATAGTCTTAATCACACCAAAAATTGCCAAGACCTGTAAAACAGGAATAACCTCTAGCCAATTTTTACCTAAAAGTAATATAACTATTTCTTTTGGAAATAAATACAAAATAATTCCAAATGGAATAACTATTAAAGAAGTTGTAATTATCGTCTTAAAATAAATTCTTTTAACAGAAATATTTTGAGTAACCATTTTAGAATAAAGAGGAAAAGTAACTTTTTGAAAAGTTTCAGAAATTTCAGTTATTGGAAGTGTTGATATTTTATATGCTTGTTGATAAATTCCCAAGGGATAAACACCTAAGAGTTTACCTACCACAATATCATCCCCATGGGAAAATAAATAATCAAAGATTTTTGCGAAAGTTATCCATTTACCAAGGAACATTAAAATTTTAAGTTTCTTAAAATTGAATTCTAATTTAGGACGAAGAGAGATTGTTGCAAAGGAAAGTACAACTTCAAGTAAAGAAGCAACAATCATTCCTAGTACAAAAGCGATCTCACTACGAAGAACAAGTCCAAATAAAACTGTTGTTAAAACCTCAAAAAAAACTAAAGAGCCTCTAAATTTAAACTCGCTATTAAATTTTAAATTTTTCTGATAACTAACTACAGCAGGATTAATAAAACCTCGAATTATTGGTATTAAAGAAATTAAACGGAGTGAAAAAAGAGATTCTGACGAATCAAAAAAAATTGTTATAAGCGGAGATATTCCAATAATAATTAAGGAAATTAAAAAACCTCTAACAATTGAAACAACCCAACCAGTATTAATATAGTGACTAATATTTTTTTTCTCTTGAATTAAAATTACGTTCACACCTGTTTCGGTTACGGTTTCTAAAAATCCTAAAGCAAGTGAGGCAATACCAAAAATTCCAAATTGTGCAGGAGTTAAAATTCTGGCAAGTATCAAGGTTTTAAGTATTAATAAACTCCTTGTAACAGCACGGAGGCTCCCCGTCCAAATTAAACTTGATTTAAGATTCATTTCCACATTATACCTCGGATGAAGCCTGTCATAACAGCGATATCTGAAACAAGTTGTAAAATCGGGCCATAAATCCCAGCTTTTTTGTATGAATATAAAAGATATAAAGTAATTAAGATATAAAGTAATAAAGCAAAAACAGAAAACTTAAAACTTAAAACTAATAACAAAAGTCCAATTATGTATCGAGGATAAATACTTAGTATCTTAATATTGTGCGACTGAAAACGTTTTACAGGGTGCCACCAGATACCCGCTTGCCCGTCGCCGACGGCGTAATTAAAAATTAAGAAAAAGAACCCGTCTTTGACGAAAAAATTAAAAATTGTTGTCGGCATCCCCCACTCTACAACTGCATTTTTTGCTGTGACAAATTTTGCCCCAGCTTTAATTAAATTTACATTAAAAAGCGTGTCCTCAGCTGCCCCACTTAATTTTTCAGGGAACCCACCTGCCTTTTTCCAGATTGTTTTAGTAAAAGCCATTGATCTTGCACTAGGCATGAAATTCTTGTCGAATTTCCTTGGCGAGACGCCCAAGTAAAATCTCATCGCTTTTTGAAAAGAATTTTTGGCAATCATTTTGTAACCTCCCGCAACAACATCAGCAAGTACTCCTAGGGGGTGAGCCTTGGCTCCCCCGAGGTGGACGGTTAAATTCTTGAGCCAATCTTTCCTTGGCACACATCCTGCGTCAGTTATAACAATAATTTCATTTCTGGCCTTTTTAATCGCCAAATTTCTTCCCTCAGATCTTGAGCAATTATTGTAATCTTTAGCGTCTATAATTATAATTTCGTCGGGTTTTAGAGATTGATGATTTAAAGCATCAAGAAGTTTTTTAATTGTTTCTTCACTCTCATTTTTTGTAGTTACACAAACAGAAACTTTTACCTTTTTAGAAGTCATTTATTTAGTAATATTTGCTTCAATCATTTCTTCAACTTTCCTTTTTGCTTCCTCAAGCAATTCTTTTGACTTTTTTCGTGCTTCGTGTGATTTTTTAACCAAATTAGAAATTTTTTGCTGGATTTCAATTTTTAAGTTGGGAATCAATATATTTTCAACATCCTCATCAGTAATTGTTGGATATGATGTTCCCGTAGTTGGTCTTTCCATCTGCAATTTTCCAATAAATGACCTCAACACTACTTGTAAATATTCCCTTGAGGGCGAATTGATAATAAAAGTAGAGAAGGCCCCACTGGCTACAAAATCTTGATTAAATTCACCAGGAATAATTGCAATAGCACCTCTAGTTGGACGAACTTTAGAGATAATCAATTCACCGCCAGATATCTTAACTTTTGCATTTGCTGGAAGCTCTTTTCCGGTAATTCTATTGAAAATGACTTCTCCTGATCCAACATTTACATCACTTATTTCAATATAGTTATATTCTTTATTTGGTTCAATTCTAATAGATGGGTTTATCTTGGTTGCGAATTCAGACAGTCTTTTCTTGTTTCCTAGTTTATTTATTAAATAATCATATTTTGGCTGAAAATAATCCGCATCAACTCTATCAACTTTTTCCGCATCTGAATAATTTACAATGTAACTTAAATCATTAGGAACTATAAAATCTTTCAATCCTAGTTCTTCCAACAGTAAACTTTCTGCCTGTTCATACAGGTTTTTACTACTCTCTCCTGTTTCGTAAGAACTTTTAACAATTAAAGCTATTTTTTCTTGAGCAGACTCAGAAAAATCTGGAATTAAGACATTTGACAAATCCTGAAGAATTATTCCCATCTGTACTGCCCCAGCGGTTTTTCTTTTTAATTGGAATTGTCCATATTTTGATGTTAAAAAGGCTGCTAAAAAATTTGGTTGAATTGTTTTTGTATGAAGGATCGCAATTTTACAACTCCCTGTAATTTTTTCAAATTTATCAGGAACAACACTTACAAGACCTACCGTTCCCACTATGGATACCAATACATCATTTTGGTAAATATATGATCTTTTAAGTTTTACATACTCACCCTCTGGAATAAAAATTGGGTCGCTATCTGAAATAAAAAAGTCTTGTAAATCTTTACCTCGGAGATATCTAACTCCTGTGTTTGTAAAATTATTACTTATGCTCATATGATTTCCGTCGGTTACTTTGCAAAGGTCTGATAAATATTTCAGGTTGTGGGCAAAAAGGACATCCTTAGATCTTATATATTCTGGCTGATAGTATTCGGGGTCAATGCGGTCTGCACCTTCAAGTTGAGATTTTTGGACGATTGAAAAAGTCATAGACAAAATTTATTTCCAAAACTCAAACCCTTCTTTTTTTGCAAATTCAATAAACTTGTCTGCGATTTCGTCTAAGTCATGATCCATTACTTTTTTGCCTCGAAAATCAAAAACTGGTTTGCCATTTTCACCCTTTTTATAAATATATTCACCACCATTGTCTTTTCCACTTCTTTTAGATACTGCCATAAAAATTGGGTAGTCTTTTAAAAGTTCTTTATCATTATTCCATTTTTGAAGAAAAAGAATCGATGTTTTTGTCCCAGTATGAGGTTTAAAAGTATTAACATGTAATCCAACAACCGCCAATATTCTAGCTTTATCAAATAACCATTCCCTAACATATTTCATATTTGTATTATTTAAAACACCTTGCGGAAGAACTATTGCAAGTCTTCCTCCAGGTTTTACAAATTGCAGATTTCGTTCAATAAAAAGAATATGTCTTTCAATTTTTCTAATAAGTTCTCCATTTTTCTTTCCAAACTCATACTGTCTTAATAATCCGGGATCTTTAAGTTCTCCGGCAAATGGTGGGTTTGTTAAAACTATGTCAAAATCAAAGTTTTTAAAAGTTTTTTGATTAGATTCCTCCTCTGAGTAGTCTTTATATTTTACAAGCCTTTTCTTAAGTTCTAACCTCGCATGAAGTTTATCTTCGTCTTCGCCTTGCCATTCTCGGGCATCTAGAGAATTTAACTTAAAAAGATGTGAACGGCCATCTCCCGCTATAAGCATTAAGGCTCTTGATACTTTTGCTGTTTCATCAGCGAAATCGATTCCATACAAATATTCTTTTGCGTATTCTTGTCTTAATTTGTTATTTTTTAAATATTGATCCATAACCCAAGCCATAGTAGAAACCAAAAAACCACCAGATCCCGCAGCGGGATCTAAAACATATTCGCTTTGTTTAGGGTTTAGTATTTTAATAGCCATATTAATTACATGGCGAGGAGTAAAGTATTGACCTTTTTTACTTTTGGCGACCTCAGGAATTAAATATTCAAAAGCCTCGTCTATTATTGATAAATCTGATCCAAAAAGGCGCACTTTTTCCATCTCTCCAACCACAACATTCAAATGTTCTGGCGTAAGCCGTATTACTTCCTGATCAAAAAAAATCCCCGGCCATTTATGAATTGCATTTCTAAAAAGTGAATTTATTGAGGAAAATGTTTTCTGGGGATCTTTATATTTTCTAAAAAATACTTCTTGATCTTCTCGATTTTCAGCTTCTTGTTCATCGTATAGTTTTGCATAAATTAATTTGAAGGTTTCATTGAAAACATCAACTCCTGCATTAGCTAAAACTAGTTCTTCAGTAATTTCAATTATTCTTTTTAAATCTGCTTTAGGATTTGTATCGGCTAATGTTCTCTTTTCTGACAGTAAATCGTCAATGGTTTTATTAGAAGTAGGAATTTCAGAAAGTGTATCTTCAAAATTATTCGGATAGTTTCTATATAGAATTACGCGATCGATACCGTTTGACCAAACACCTATTTCACACCCTTCAGCATTTAAATAACTTTTTAGTTGATCAATACCTTTTTCTTCTGTTGGACTTTTAACCTCAATAATAATGTATGGTGTCACTTTATCCTCTTTATAAATAATAATGTCCGCTGCCTTTGCGTGAATTTCTCTTCCAAAGTGAATGCTCTTTTCAGTATCTATCCTATCTAGTTGATATTTATAGTGTTTGTTTAGTTTATATAACCAAAGTTGTCTAACTATTTCTTCTGGTTTTCCATTCTGTGTAGATTCGTCAAAGACAAATTTGTTATTTCCTGATTTTAAATCTTTGACAAAATATCTATTTTCATCTCCTTTCGAAATATATAGTATTTCTTCAAAGATCATTCCCTCAAACTCTTTCAGACCAAATCTAAGTGAAGGATCTTTAAAAATTTTATCAATAATTTCGTTTGCTTTATTAGGTTTAATTGTCGGCATTTTTAATAATTGATACTACTTTACCTTTAAGTTCAACTCCACTTGTAAAGGTAATATTTGAATAAGCTGGGTTTTCCGGTTTTAGATAAAGATAGGGCGGTTTATCATCAGACATAAATCTTTTAATTGTTGATTCACCGTTAACATCAGCTAAAACAATATCACCCGAAACATATTCTTTTTGTTCTTGGACCAAAACTTTATCTCCATCATCTATTCCCGCATTAATCATTGAATCTCCACTGACTTTTAAAATAAAAACTTCATTTACAAGTTTTGTTAATTCACTTGATATTTCTTGCCATTCACCTTGAATTGATATAGTATCAATCGGAGATCCTGCATGAGATACTCCTAAAAATGGAGTTAAAGGTTTTTCTCTTAAAATTTCATAACCATAAGGAAGAATTACTAGCCCTCGAGCTGAAGATTCATTTCTAACTATTACCTTTTTATTTTCAAGTTTAGTAAGTAAATCAATTACAGATTGATTGGATGAAACCTTCAAAGAATTTCTCATTTCTTCAAATGTTGGAGGATAACCCTCATTTTTGATATGCGAATAAATTATTTGGAGTAAATCTTTTTGTCTTTTGGTTAAAAAGGCTAGCATAAATCTATATTACCCGACTATTTAGTCTAATGTCAAGAGGAATATTATTTATTTTTTCCACAATTTTAAATAAACATTTGTGATGTCTTCCCAAGTGTCATATTTTTTTAAAAATGTAGTTACACAAACAGAAACTTTCACATCTGAAGTATATCAAAAATTACCCAATTTCTTCCGTCTGATTATTAGCATTAAGGCAAAAAGTGTATTTGCCATAAGCCATGTAATTGGATACAAGGCTGTTAACAGTGAGTATTTTTGTAAGGCAATAATAGCTAATCCAAAACGTATTGAATTCAAATAATAAAAAGAAAGTGTTTCAGAAAATGGATTATTCCAAGATTTTCTAATTGTAGGTGCAAATCCCAATAAATCAACCATAACAGTCAAAAGTATTGACAATACTGGTTGTTTAGCAATTATCCAAAGTCCAAGTGAGATTATTGCAAGTATTAAAAAAATAGTGTCAGTCTTGACTATTTTTACTTTGGCTTTGTACTTAAACCCAAAAAATATGACAACAAAACACATTATGGCCGCCGCCAATGTCACAAAAGCACCACTACCAGCTTTATCACTCAATTGAAGAGCAAAAGCTAAAAGAGTAACAAAACCCCATATAAACCAACTATAAATATGAGGTTTTGTTTTTCCATTAATAATATCGCGTACATATGGAACATATCCCAAAAATACAAGAATTGTTGCTATGATACCTAATATATTTTTAAAATCGTACATTGATGATTATACAACTCTGTTTTGAGGCTTTCCTTTTGCAAGTGCAACTATGTTATCAACCCAAATATTATACAAATTTTCCAAAGCTTCTTTAGTGTACCATCCAAAGAAATGAAATCCAATCGCATTTTCTAAATTTTTGAATGGAGCATCAGATAAATCGCTACGTTCATAAATATAAGTATCAACCTGACCTGATTTTAAAGCATCCGTCATAGCTTTTTCATTTATTAATTGAAGATCTGGTGTGGTATTAATTATAAACACACCTTTTTTCATCTTAGAAAATTCAATTTTACCTATCATGTTTTGCTTCGTGTCTTTACGAGTGGTATGGAATGAAATCGCATCGGATTCTTTGAGAAGTTGATTTAAAGTTACTATTTTTACACCTTTCATTGTCTTTTTTGTTCTGTTGTAGGCAATTACCTTCATTCCAAGTTTTTTCGCTAGTAATGCAGTTGCCCTTCCAATACTGCCTAACCCAATTATTCCCAAGGTCTTGCCTTTTAATTCAAGGCCTTGCTGTAATACATACTTACCCTTTGCAGTTCTCCTGTCAGAAATAAATATCCTCTTCATAGCTCCGAGCAAATAAGCAATCGTATGCTCAGCAACAGACTCTGTTGAATATCCAGGAATATTACTAACAGGAAGTTTTCTTTTCTTGGTATATTCTAGATCAACCCAATCGAACGATCCTGTCGAGAGACAAACTCCTTTCAAATTTGATAAAGATTCCATGATTTTAGTTAAGACTTCTTTACCTTTTTCAAAACCACCAAGTGGATCAGGATCACAAGCTATAATATCAGCTCCTTTTGCTAAATCTAGAAGTTTAGTAATTGGTAATTCTCCCCTATCTTTTGTATAAACAACGGTCCCTAAAGTAGAAAGCTTTTTCTGTAATTCATTAGAAAAATCACTTTGTGGGTTAAAAACGACAATTTTCATAATTTGAAATATAGCACTTTAAAAACTCTAGTCAATCAGTTAATTTCTTATATGCCTTGACAAAATCTTGTGGGGCCTTAGGAACTAAGTCTAAGAACAAATATGGTTCGACTAGTTCTAGCTCCATAAGTTGAAAGGCTCCATTCACTACGACACCATCAACCTGTGCGTAAAGAAGTGGACTATCAATTTTGGCTAATATTGAAGATGTCTGTTCTATAATTTTACCATCTGCTTCGACTAACCATTCCGAACCACCAAAATGAGGTTGAGTGCGAAAATCGTCACTCTTTGGTTTTTTCAAAACAGCATGACTAAACACACCACCAAAAAACATCAAGGAGTATTCCCCAACTTCATTTATCTCTGGGCAAAATCTCTGGACTAATAAAGGTTCATTTCTTTGCAGCTGTTTCTCTACGCTTGACGCACTTGCCAAATCAAACCTCTGAACTTTATAGGCAGATGCTCCTACTACAGGTTTAACAACTCCAGTTTTCCAATTTCTAGTCTCAAGAACTGAAACTAAGCTTTGCTTGTCAGAAGGTTCTAGTATTTGTGTAGGAATTATATTTACACCTCTACTTTCTAAATCCAACAAGTAATGTTTATCTGTGTTCCATTTAACCACATTTAATGGGTTCAATATTTTTTTACCTGTAGCTTCTTGACTTTCAAGCCACGAGAGAAAATCGTCACGTTTGAGGTGATAATTCCAACAGGCTCTTAATATTATTGTTGAATAATCTTCCCAATTTACATCGCCATCCCATGGAGTAGGTTCAGCAACTAAACCACTTTTTTCAAAAGCAGTTGGCAACAATTTTTCACCATCAGCAAGATTGGGAGACTCAGCATAGGTTAGTAAAGAAATCTTTTCTGCAGACATTGTAGTCAAATTATACCACTAGACAGTATTTTTTAACGAAACTTTTTATTTATGATACCCTTCTTTGATTAACACATTCTTTTTGACTACAACAAACTGTCCAGTTTGGTTTGAATTTATAAGATCAACTATTTCTTTAGCCACAGTTTCTGAAAAATTAGCATCAATTGCATCTTCTGGAAAATATTTTTTATATTCTTCAGTTGCAGTATCTGATGGAGAAATACAATTTACATTTATTCCCTTGTTTTTTAATTCATCTGAAAGACCTAGGGTTAAATCTTCTATTCCTTTTTTAGAAACATAATATGGAAGCCATCCTTTTGCCCCGTTTTCAAAAGTACCAGAAAGATTAACAATACATGATCCCTGTGGCATTATTGAAACTAAACCATGTACTAAAAGTGTTGGGGCAATTAGACCGACTGAAAAGGTATCTAGTACGATTTTTTGGTCAAATGTCTCAAAATCCTTTCCTGCAAACACTTCGCTGACCCCATGCCAAATTCCTGCAATATTTACCAAAATATCAACTTTATCTGTTTGTTGTTTAACTGACTGGATAAATTTGTTTATTGAATCAATACTACTTAAGTCTGCTTCAAAAATGATTCCTTTACCTCCCGATTCTTCAACCAATCTTTTTGTCTCTTCTAGTTTTTCTTTATTCCTGGCAACTAATGCAACAGTTGCTCCATTTTTTCCAAGCTCTATAGCAGTAGCTCTACCTATTCCTGTAGATGCCCCAGTTATAACTGCAAATTTGTTTGTCATATATTTATTAAAAGTTTACTATCCAATAAGGTCCACCAACAATTGATATATTTTATCAGAGATTTCAATTTCTCCATCTTGAATTAATCTTTTTTTAATATGACCTGACTTTTCTCCAGGAACGTAAACATTTTCGCCCAAAGCTTTAATCGACTCTATTGATTTTGATATTATATTTTTGAAATTTGTTAAACCGACAAAATATTCTGGGTTGATCAATATGTAAGTACTTCCCCATCCACCAAAATTTGAAAAGCCTACCCTTGATCCTGATAAGGCTCCAGCTAGAAGCTCTATTCCGTATGCAATCGCAGTACCTTTATAATCAGCAATCGATTTTACACTAAATACTTTATTTGGATCATTTGTATCACTACCTTGTTCGTCAATTGCAACATTTTGGGGTAGTGAAGTGTTGTCATTCTTTGCTTTTTCTATATCGTTCCAATTTATCTTTGCCATTGAAGTGTCAACAACAACAGGATAACTGTTTGATGGGATTCCGATCGTTATAGGGTTTGTTCCCAACGGATCCTTATTCGTACCAAAGTAATTAAGACCACCCGATGAATTATGAAATCCTAGATATACTAAATCTTGCTCAGTTGCCAATCGAGCATATGCACCTATAAAGCCTGAAGCAAAACCCATATTTTTGATTGAAACAGTAAAAGTAGGGACATCTTTAGCCTGAGGCAATGCAATTTCTAATGACTTTGTAATTGCTACATAGCCTGTTTTATAATTTGCATCGATATATAAATGATGGTTTGACTGTTTAAGTATCTCGATTTTTTTACTTTTATCTAAATCAATGTAATCAAAATATTTATTATTATTATCGAATTTATTTTTAAGAACTTTTTGAATTACCAAGATTTTGTTCAAACCATGAGCTTTTCGCCCGGCCAATTCTGCTTCTATTAAATTTTTTGATATTGTTAATGCTTCCTCATCAGAAAAACCTAATTTAATTAACGAATGAGTAGTTAATGTATCAAGTTCAGTAATTTTAACTTTCATTATCCGAATATAACATGTTTTAAATAACTATTAAATCGTCATTCATTCCACAATTTTAAATAGACATTTGAAATGTCTTTCCAAGTATTATATTTCTTCAATTTTAATATTTCTTCCCAATATTCTTTTTTGAGTTGTGTAGAATAAAAAGTTTTTATTTTACATCCATGACATCCTCCTCGCATTTTAAATGCGAGATTCCCCGTAAGGGAGGATGACATATCAGTGTTCAATTCATCCTCGCAGCTTTCTGCGAGGTTTTCTTGAATACTGCTATAACTTTTTGCTTCTAAATATGTTAAGTATCCTGATGGTACAACTGTCTCCGCTTTCTTATAAAATGGGGTAGGATCACAAAAACCATGTACGGTTCCGAACCTCTCGCATTCTTTTCGTAAAGAACCATCCCCAACAAAATCAACCTTAGTTCCGTGAACTAGACTACTAGAACCTAACAATTTCAGAAACTCCCCAAGTCCAGTATCTGGTTCTAGTCTGCCAACAAATAGAAAAGTGTTTGGTGAACGGTGAACAGTTGACTGTGAATGTTTCTCCAAACCTCCATAAATAATATAATCAAATTTAGTTCCTATATATTTTTCTAAGAATTTTCCAACCCCAATTGAACCATTGAATAATTTAACTGCAATTCTTTTTTGTAAAAGACTAAAAGCGTTAAAAGGATTCCTCCACTCAAGACCGTGGATTGTTAGAAATACTTTTTTCTTAGGATATAGAAATTTAAATGGTAAATACCATATAAAAACATCGTGAACATGAACGATATCAGAATCCAGAATTAATTTTCTGTTTTTAAATAACCAAAACCAAATATAAAGTAGGCCAATAAATTTAATGTGTGGATACTTAATATCTTTTTCTGAAATAATTTTTACATTATAATTCTTAACTCTTAATTCTTCATTCAGTTTTTGTATGTGGCGTTCTACCCCCCCAATTTGTGGAGATGCCCTTCGTGTTAAAAAAACTATTTTCATTGTTTTTGACAAAAAATAATCATTAAATTAGGTTTTCTGATATTCAGTTTAAAGAAATTGATAAAAACTGATTTTAAAAAATAAAATTTACCAAAAGCATAAAGATAGTTTGTTTTGACTATTTTAAATCCATTTAGTATTAATTCAGTTTTTATAATGTCTGGAGTATATACTCTAAGGTGATTGTTTGGATTATTATTTTCAATATACAATTCTTCTAAATTTTCGTTTATAGGAACTGAGATAATCAACATCCCCTTTGTTTTTAATATTCTTGAAATTCCTTTATATACATTGAATGTTTTATTTACTGGTATGTGTTCTAAAACATCAAGTGCAAGTACAAAGTCCATGGATTTTGTAGTATATGGAATCTTAAAAATACTGCCAATTTTATAAGTCCCTTTCAATTCTTTTTTTGCATTTTTAACTGCAACTGATGATATATCTATACCATGAATTTTTAATTTTGATGTTTGAAGCCTTTTCTCAATTTCACCTATACCAAATCCAATATCAAGAATATTGCCGGTTTTATTGACTAAAAACCTTACAATCCTATTAATTTTGTCTAGATAAACAGAACTATTTAATAATGTTTCTTTGTATATCGTAGTAAAACTGTTCCAAAAGTTTTTTGTATTTTTATCTATAATATTATTAGGATTTATATATGATTTCCGAAATTCGCTATATTTCTTCTTTTTAGCTAATTTATCTCTAAACCTTTCCTCATCAAAAAATGAATTCATATTTTATTTTACGCCATACATAATTATGACATGACCAAATTTGGTAATTCTTTTGTGATATTTAAATGTATTTAATTTTAAGAAATCAGTTATTTCACGCCCATAAGGGAAAAACCAAAAACCCACAATGGGATTGTATGCGTATATATGAATATTGGTAACGCCAGCTTTTTTTGCAAGATCTCTTATTTTTTTCATACTCATATTTTCTTCTAGACCAAACGACCACTTTTTTCTAAATTCTAAAATCTTTTTAGCAACTATAAAGGGGATGTCATACAAATTAGGGGTAGTGATAAGTATTTTTCCTCCAGGCTTAACCAACTTCCACATTTTTTTAATCAACTCTACTTTTTCTGCATCGTTATAATGCTCTAAAACTCCACCATTCCAAACATAATCAAAACTTTTGTTTGGGAATTTCATATTAAAGGCGTTTTGATTATAAATATTAACTGGAAGCTTTAACGAATCAAAGTACTTTTTTGAAAAATTTAATGACTTACTTGAAATATCTACCAGGTGGATTATTCCACCATGAGTTGCTAAATACGCACTGGTTTGACCAGAACCACTACCAACTTCTAATATTGTTTTTTTATTCAGGTTTCCCAAACAATTCTCTAAATGATAATAATTCGCTAAATAATCAACTTGCATTTTTTTTTCAAAAAGATAACTTTCTGATTCTTTATCCCATGTTTTAATTAGATTTAAAATTTTGGTCATATATGGATCTCCAAATTATACCATTGACAAGATAAGTTTATTATTCTAAATTTTAATTAGTGTTATTAAAACTCGAAATTTTATTAACTTTATTATTTATTAATCTTTTTGTTTTTGTACCTTCTACACTTGCCCTCGAGTGTACTTATCAAGCAACTATTATTAACAATCGTTTAGATTTTTCAATCACATCTGATATAGACAAATTAGCTGTCGTCCAATATATAAGAAAATCTGGTTCAGCATTAGTTTCGAGTATGTATGGACCTGACTTGGGTATTCCTTGGAGCTATTCTGACGATCCGAGTTGTAACATATCACTAAATACCCCAATTGGATGTAGACAAAATCGTGGAGGAGGATTAGGTACTGGTGCCTTTTGGCAATGGTATGACTGGCCAACAAGTCAATATCACCAAATTCCAACCGGTGTTTATGGGCTTGATTTTAATATACCCCCTACTTATGAATCGATTAGAGTTATGTATGGCGTACTTCCTGGAACAACAGCTGAAGGGGCAGTGTGGACAGACTGTACACGAACGGGGAATGTCAGTACCCCAACCGCCACAGCTACAGCTACATCAACAGCAACAAGCACCGCGACAGCAACTTCGACTTCAACAGCAACTGCCACAGCTACTAGTACAGTAACATCAACCCCTACACCAACACCTATGGGGGTGCCAAATATTAAGCAGTACGAAGGAGGCTGGGAAAATCAAATTTATGATCACACTGTCAAAACTATCAAAGATTGGGGCTGTGCCTTAACTTCTGCAGTTATGGTTTTAAAATATCATGGCCACAATATTATGCCAGATACTTTAAACAATTGGTTAAATAGTCAATCAGATGGCTACATCAGAAATGGTCTAATTAACTGGCTTGCAGTTTCTCGATACACAAAAATAAATGATAGCAATTCTTCTCCCACACTTGAATATAAACGGTTAGGAGTTGATGATGAAAAATTAGACAGTGAATTAAGTAGCTTACGTCCTGCAATTTTAAAAGAAGATGGTCATTTTATCGTAGCTACAGGTAAAAAATACGATACATATTTTATAAATGATCCAGGTTATGCGACTAGAAATACTTTGGAAAGTTATGCAGATAGCTACCTGGCAATCAATTCATACACTCCAACTCATTCTGATCTTTCATATATGATGTTTGTAACAGATCCTGATATGGATCTTATTTTTCAAGATCTAAATGGAAATCCAGTTGATTACGTAAGTTTTATAGAAGATGGAATTTTGGATGGTGAATCTGTTCGCATACTTTACTTTGAAAAACCTGCCTCAGGAAACTATAAACTAATGATAACAGGACTTCAAGGTAACTACACACTAGATTCATATCTATATGATATTGATGGAAACGTAACTAAAAATACTTTTTCAGGAGTTTTGTTTAACAATGATTCTGATACATATCAAATCAATTACAGTTCCAACATTAAAATTGCTGTATCGGTCAATGAAATATTAAAAGATTTGGATAGTGCCTACAAAAATAAATTAATTAAAAATAAAGGAATTTATCAAACAATTAAAATGCATCTAAAATACTATCAAAGATTTGAAAGTCCCAGAATCATTAAATCGTTAATATTGCAAATAAAAATGTTTACACCAAGATTCATCGACCCAACTTACTCTTTAATATTGCGACAAAATTTACTCTCTTTAATTGATTAAAAATAGAATATAAAACTACAATTTGGCAAATTGCAAAGTAAACAATAAACCAAACACTTTTTGAGTCGCTACCCAAATTAATAGCATGGGCTGAAACAAAATAAAAGGCTAAGTAGTTTAAAATATGAAGTTTTCTCCAATTGGTTTTTAACCAAGGAATTATTCCTCTAAGTTTTACAGCTAAAACTGCAATTGTAATTAAATAAAAAGCAATTCTTCCAAAATTAACATAATACTCATATATACCATCGCAAAGAACACAAGCATCAACAAATACATAAAATGGGTCAAAATTACTATATGTAAAGTAATTCTTAAATACTAACAATAAAGGGTGAATAAAAACAAAAGTATATGCAATTATTCCATTAATCATATGAAATTTAATATTTTTGTGATTTGCCCCTAAATAAATTTGCAAAGTTATTAAACCAAGGGCAACAATTCCTGTTATTCTCTGAAGTAAATTAATTGTTTCTAAATTTGTCATTTTTAATTATAGCTATTTAAACCTGCATGACTTTTAATTATGGCGAATTCGCCCCAATTAAAATTTGGATTGTTAATCCGCTCCCAAATTCCCAAAAATTCAATAGTATTTCGATTTCGAAGCCAATCGGAAATAAAAAAATCACCATCTTTTGCTCTCAACATGTCAGTTAAAGATATGTAATCGCGTTCTTTACCAAAGATAACAGTTATTTTATGTCCCTGAACTTTAATTTTCTTCATATTTGTATAAAGATTTACTATCCACGAAAACCCAGTTTAACACAAAAACAAAATGCATGAAATAAAATTGGCATGAATTTTGTATTAATAATAGACAAGGAGGTGATTTATAAAAATGACAAAACAATCAATAATTTTGAGGTTAGGAGCATTGGTAGTAGGAACAGGCATTTTAGCCATAACTGCATCAAGTACTCTTGCCTACAGAGGTGATCCAAATGTAAAAGGTCCAAATTACACAGCAGAAAGACACACGGCAATGTTAAAAGCTTTTGAAAACAAAGACTTTAACGCCTGGTCAAACTTAATGCAAGGTAAAGGTAGAGTTACTCAAGTTGTTAACAAGGATAACTTTGCTAAGTTTGCAGAAGCTCATGAACTTTCTCTAAATGGGAAAACTGATGAGGCTCAAAAGATACGAGCTGAGTTGGGGCTTGGACTCCAAAACGGAGCAGGTAAAGGACAAGGAATGGGTAGATTTGCAAGATAATCTTAATCCATATTGCCGACCCCGATTAATTAAGATCGGGGTTTTGGCATTTATCTTAAAAGTATTAGAATGAACAAAGATGAACAATTACAAAAATGTAAAAGATGAGGAATTGGTTGAAGTTATTAGGTTAAAAGACCAAGAATTGTATACGTTAATAGTCAAAAGATACCAGGACAAACTATTAAGATATGCAAATTATTTAGTTAATGATGAACAGCAATCGGCTGACGTTGTTCAAGAAGCTTTAATTAAGGGTTTTATAAATTTAAATAGTTTTGACAAAAAGAAAAAATTTTCAAGCTGGATTTATAGAATAGTACATAATGAAGCTATTAATTTTATCACTAAAAATAAAAAGGCAATTAAATTGGACCCTGAATTTGAGATAGCAGATACTAAAAATATTGAGGAGGAATATTTTAAAAAAGAGATAACTGCTGAGGTTGCTATATGTCTTGATAAGATACCTTTAAAATACTCAGAGGTCCTAAGTCTTTATTATCTGGAAGAGAAATCATATGATGAAATAAGCGATATATTAAGATTACCAATAGGAACAGTAGGGACAAGGATTAATAGAGGTAAATTGATTATTAAAAAAATATGCAAAAAACTAAAATAGATTTGACAGACAATATAAGGTCCAAGATAAAAACTGGGCAAATTAAAATGAAACCCAGATGGTATTTTACCCTAGGCTCATTAGCACTAATTTTTGGATTAGCATCAAGTTATATAGTTACTATTTTTTCAATTAGAATTTTGATGTTCTCCATAAAAGCACATGGTCCTATGGCGAATTTTAGATTTCAACAGATAATAGCTGACTTCCCCGTTTGGGCTCCAGCGATTTCTATTATTGGAATAATTCTAGGAGTAGTAATGCTTAAAAAATATGATTTTTCATACAAGAAAAACTTTCATTTGATAATAATAGGTTTTATAATCTCAATTATTTTATCAATCTTTATAATTGATTATTTTAAAATGGATAGTTTCATGTTTGGGCGAGGGGGTGGTCGCACTTGGGATCGAACCAAGGACCTTACGAATGTGAATCGTACGCTCTAACCAGCTGAGCTATGCGACCTATACCTATAAATAACATATATACCTATATATTAGAGTAATCATATCATTTTTTATGAACTTTTCACAGAATTGACATGAGTTAGACATTGCTCTACATTTAATAATTGTTGTGAAAAAAGTTAAAGATATACCACTAGCATTGTCATACGATGACGTACTTTTGGTACCTTGTTATTCTGATATCAAAAGTAGATCAGACGTTGATTTATCAAGTCAAATTACACCTAGAGTAAAACTGGCTATTCCCCTAATCAGTATAAACATGAGTGATGTTACAGGTGTTGAAATGGCAATATCTTTAGGTAAACTTGGAGGACTTGGGTTTTTGCCTAGATTTGAAACAGCTGAAAAACAAGCTGAGATGGTCTTTCAAGTTAAAAAGGCAGACAGTTTGGTTGGTGCTGCAGTTGGATGCAAAGATAACTTTCTGGAACGCGCTGAGATGCTTGCTAGAGCTGGAGTTGACATTATCACTCTTGATGTTGCTCATGCTGGCATGCAACAAGCTCTTGATGCCACAACTGAACTTAAACAACGATTTGGAAGACTAGCCGATATTATTTCAGGAGTTGTTGGTACATATGAAACAGCAGAGGCTCTTTATAAAGCGGGAGCAGATTCAGTTAGAGTAGGAGTTGGACCGGGAACAATATGTATTACAAGGACTCAAACAGGTTTTGGAGTACCACAAATAACTGCAGTTTTGGATTGTGCTAGAGCTGCTAGAAAATATAAAAAAACTGTACTTTGCGATGGAGGAACTAAAAATTCAGGAGATATTGTTAAAGGCTTGGCAGCAGGTGCTTCTGCAGTTATTATAGGTAGTCAATTTGCAGGTCATGATGAAGCTCCTGGTGAGGTTGTAATCAAAGACGAAATTAAATACAAAATGTATAACGCCTCAACGTCCTTAACTGAAAAGAAAAGGCATGTTGAGAACTTAAAATGTCTACCAGGAACCTATACTAACCATATTGAAGGTGTCGAAAGTTTAGTTCCTTACAAAGGACCACTCAAAAATAGTATGGATAGATGGCTTGCTAACATTAGATCAGGTTATTCATATTGTGGTGCTAGAGATATTACAGAACTTTGGGAAAAAGCTAAATTTGTCAGAATTACTCCAAATGGTGTTAGAGAAAGTGAGTCTCATGATGTGATATTATTATAACAATATGTTTTCTAAACTTGGTGCCTTTTTTATGGATATTCTTGAAGTTATTGTCCTTGCAGTAGGAATATTTCTAATTGTTTATTTATTAATTCTTCGACCACACAAAATAAAGGGCCAATCTATGCATCCTAATTTTCCAGATGGAGAGTACCTTTTAACTGAAAGGGTAAGTTATTACAGACATGAACCACAAAGAGGCGATGTGATCGTTTTTAAACCTCCGATTTCAGAAGATGAATTCATAAAAAGAGTAATAGGCCTTCCTGGAGATACTGTCTCAGTTTCAAACGGTAAAGTCTTTGTAAATGGACAGGAGTTAATAGAAGATTATATAAAAGTTGATACTTCAGGAGGAGCTTTTCTTTCTGAAGGTCAGGTATATACAGTGCCAATGGGAAATTATTTTGTAATGGGAGACAATAGACCTCATTCTTCAGACTCAAGAGCTTGGGGGCCAGTTACTAAAAAAGTAATGACAGGCAAAGCTTGGCTTATTTATTTTCCATTTAATCTTGCAGGAGTCGTTTCCCAGCCTAGTTACTAGCCACTGCCTTGTAAATTAATTGAAGTGTATTTTCGGTTTCATCAAGCGAACCTTTTAAAATGAATGTTAGTCTTGTTTCTCTCCTACTTCTCGCAAGCCTTACTTGGTGTTTTTCCCCAAGTGCCTTTTCAAAGCCTGATTTCATATTATCAATTTCATCAGAAACAATATGCATTTTAGGTAAGTTTACTCTTGGTTTTTGTTGAACTTGAGCTTTCATACGTCTTGCCAATTCCTCTGCGCGTCTTACTGACCCTGATTCACGAAGAATTATCTTATAGGCCTCAACCATTAAATCAGTGTCGTCAATTGCAGCCAAGGCTCTAGCATGGCCTTCTGAAATTAGTCCCGAGAGAAGTCCATCTTTTAGAGCGTCAGGAAGTGTTAAAAGTCTTAATGAGTTACTCACATAAGCAACAGACTTACCAATTCTGACTGCTACTTCAGACGTGGTTAATCCAAACTCATCCATTAACCTTTCAAAGCCTTTTGCCCTATCAAGTGCGTTAAGATCAACTCTTTGAACATTTTCAACAATGGCCATTTCAAGCATTCCCTTGGGAGTTGTTTCACGAATTATTACAGGAACATGAGTCAATCCTGCAAGCTTACTAGCTCTCCAGCGTCTTTCACCTGCAATTATTTGATATCCTGCAGGAGTTAGAGCAATTACCAATGGCTCCAAGATTCCGTGTTCACGAATAGAATCTACAAGATCTACTAAACTTTCAGGTGTTATTGCCCCACGAGGTTGAAGGGGATTGGGCTGTAGTTGGTTTATATCTAATTGAATTATTTCTTCAGCCATATTATTTTGTAATTATGTTTACAAGCTTTTTACCTAATTTAGTTGAGAACTGTACAGTTCCGCGGGCAACGGCGTAAATTGTTTGGTCTCTTCCTACTTTAACATTTTTACCTGCTCCAATTTTTGTTCCGTTTTGGCGAACCAAAATTTCTCCAGCATTTACTTTTTGCATACCTGATACTTTTGTACCAAGCCTTTTACCAGAAGGACTTACATGTTGTTTGGCTTTTCCCGCTGCTTTGTGTGTTGACATATTAGATGACAATATAATGCACCTTTTCACACTTGTCAAGTGATCAGAAAATATCAATTTGATATTTTCTGTACCAGAAGTCTGGTGTACTTTGGGCGAAATCCTACATGTCTTCTTTCTCTTGATTTGGCTTTATATTTAAAAATATCTATTTTTACACCCTTTTCAATGTCAGTAATGACTTTAACTGTGACTTTTGCTTTTTCTAAGACTGGGGTACCAATTTCAACTCTTTCCCCATCAACAAAAAGTAAAACATCAAGTGAGATTTTTTTGACGTCAAACAATTTGTCAACTAAAATTTCTTCACCCTCAAAAACTCTATATTGCTTTCCACCAATTCTAATAACTGCAAATTTGACAATCTTATTCATAGATTTGTATTTTATGTTTTTTCGTACTAAAATACAAGACTAATATGACTAATATATATATATAAACCATTACCTGATGACATTAAAAACGTAAACACTTTACTTTCTAGATCAGGATCTCTGGGCAAGTTAATATTAGAAGTGACGAAACCATTCGATAATATAGTTGATAAGGCTATGTACATTGATAATGATCTTAGACAGTTGAAAGTTAGAATTGCGACAAGGAGAGAAATTGAGAGCGGTCATTCTGCCGTAGATAATCCCTGAAGTTTAACTTTTTTTTGTCCCCATCGCAATACCTAGGGAGGTCATGGTAGCCAACAACGAACTACCACCTGCAGAAACAAGTGGATAAGGAACGCCAGTAATAGGAAGAAGTCCCATATTCATGCCTACATGAATTGTCACTTGGGCAAAAAGTGTTAAAACAAGACCACCCAAAAAAAGTCTTGCAGGAATATTAATTGCATTTTCCGTGTAACTTATTAATCTATAAAGAAGTGAGAAAGTTAAGACTAATAGTACAATTGCTCCAACAAACCCCATCTCTTCTGCAATTGAGGCAAAGATAAAATCAGTACTGTGTTCTGGAAGAAAGGCAAGTTGTGTTCCAACACCTCGCCCCAATCCCCTACCTAATAATTTTCCAGAACCAACTGAAATTGTTGACTGAATTGCATTATACCCTGCTCCTTGTGGATCTTTGGATGGATCAAGAAAAGCTGTTATTCTATTTTTTTGATATGGAGCCAATATCGAAAAAATTATTGGAATAACAATAACCGCAATTAACCCCAAAAAGAAAAAGTACTTTTTATCTATTTCCGAAGCTAAAAATAATCCTAAAAATCCAATTGCTGTTAATGCAGTAACTCCAAGAGAAGGCTGAATTAAAATTAAAACCAAAGGAAATCCCATTAGAGCAATAATTTTAACAAGTCGTTTTAGATGTAATTTCTTTTGGGTTATATAATCTGCAAAAAAGATAAGTAAAAATGGTCTAACCATTTCAGAAGGCTGAAATGATAACGAGCCTATTGGTATCCATCTTACTGTTCCTCTTGTTACTTGACCAATAATTAAAGTCGCAATAAGAAGAACTATTGAAATAACGTAAAAATAATTTGAAAAGGCTGAGACTATTTCAAAATCAAAAAGAGAAAAAAACAAGAAAGCCAAAACACCTAAGCCAATATACCAGTAATACGCAGGAAAAATAGAAGGACTGATTGAATTTAAAATAAAAAAACTAAAAATTAAAAGTAAAAATATAGGTAAGACTAAAAGCCAATCAAATTTCATCTAACTTAAATTCTCCAACAGAAACGCTTGAAAGTAAAGTTTTCTTTATAAGCCAATTTTTTAATTTTTGATTGGATGGTAGCCATGGAGCAGTTAATTTAACTTTGTGGTTTATATGAACCCCCAATTCTTTTCTTGTAGCTTGTATTTTACGAATGAGATCCCTTGTATCTGCTTCTTCCTTTAATTCTGGTGTTATTGTTAAATCTAGTTTGTTCTCTTTTTTATTATATTCAATCTTTTTTAAATTTAATTCATCCAAAACTAATTGTTCTAGTTCTTTAATTCTTAATTCTTCATTCTTAATTCTTAATTCACTGAGTGGCTGGCGAACTGGAATATTTGATTCTTTACGTAAACTATGTCCGACCTCGACAATCTCTCTAACTTTTTGCATTTCTGACAATAAATCTAGATCTTCTTTTGTTAAATCTCGGCTTTCTGGCCAAGATTCTAAATGAACTGATTCGTTTTTGGTCAGATTAACATATATAGTTTCTGCTAAAAATGGAATAAATGGGGCTAACAATTTACATGTAGTAAGCAATATGTAACAAGTAGTACTGTAAAAATCTGAATTTCTACGATCTCTTGATCTTCTTAAATACCAAACTGATAAATCATCAACAAATTTATCAATTGCAGAACTTGAATTATAAGGATCAAACTTTTCCAAACATTTTGTAACTTCTAGGATCGTCTGGTTAAGTCTTATCAATATCCATTTATCCAAAACATGAGAGTGATTAGTGATTAGTGACTTGTGACTAGTGGGAACAAAACCATCCAAATTAGAGTAAGTTATAAAAAAGTTATAAATATTCCAAAGTTTCAAATGAAATTGACGCCTTGTTTCATCTGCCAATTTATAGCCAAAAAGCATATTTTCTTTAGGATCCTGTCTGACAAACATCCACCTCATGACATCTGATCCGATTTTGTCTGCAGCTTCGTTAAATTCTATAGCATTCCCCCATGATTTATGCATTGCACGACCATCTTCACCAAGTTGCGTTGCAAAACCCAAAACAGTCTTAAAAGGATTTTTATTTTCGAGAACTGTACTCATGGCAATCATTGAATAGAACCAATTTTTAAATTGTCCAGGGAAACTTTCAGTAATAAAATCAACTGGAAACCATTTTTCCCATTCTTTTCTATCAGTTAAATATAAAGGTTTTGTATCAGTAACTTTAAAACCACTTGCTTTATTATTTTCAGAAATTGTTGAAAATTGAACAATACCTGCATCAAGCCAAGGATTGCCAACCGGTTCAATTCTGAACATTACTTTTCCACATTTTGAACATTTAATTTCAACTTCATCAATCTGAGGTTTGTGAGGCGATTTTCTCTCCATTTTGTCCCATCCAGAAACTGCTTTTTCTTTTAATTCTTCTTTTCCTCCAATTACATCAAAATTGCCACAAACTTTGCATTCCCAGATGGGAAGTGCTAATCCCCAATATCTATTTTTCTTACTAATCAACCAATCATGCATATTGTCAAGCCAGTTAAGTTCTCTTTTAAGTCCAAATTCTGGAATCCAATTTATTTTTTTAGTAACTTCTTTCATCCTCTCCCTAAGTGTTTTTGAGTTTTTTAGGTTTTGATTTTTTGATTTTTTGTCCATTGCTATGTACCACTCATCTGTTACTTTCCAAACTAGTTCAGTTTTACATCTCCAACAAGCAGGATATCTATGAGTATATCTTTCGATTTTAAAAGCAAAATCTTTTTCTTTCATGATATCTAAAATTAATTCAGGATGTTTTTTTGCATTTTGACCACTTAAGCTTCCAAACCCTTCCATATATGATGCGTCATCATTTATTACAGGAATCATTGGTAGTCCTAGCTCGTGACCGAGCTTGAAATCTTCAGTACCTGCAGAAACAGCAGTATGCACCATACCCGTGCCTTCAGTTGTAGTTATGAGCATGATTAAATTATTTGTAGCTATAACCGTATGGAATTTGTCAGAAGTTTTAGAAACAGCAAAAACAGCAGGTAAATCATCAAAGGCTCCGAAGTATTTTAAACCAATCAATTCAGAGCCCTTTACCTTTTTAAGTACTTTAAAGGTTGAACCTTTAAAGGTCCTTTCTTTTGCTTCGTCAGCAAGCCAATATTTCGAACCATCAACTTCAATAAGTACATAATCTAGTTTTTCATCAACTGCAACAGCAATATTTGCCGGAATTGTCCAAGGCGTTGTGGTCCAAACTAATAAATTCTCATCACTATTAACAATTGGAAATTTCATATAAATTGTTTCGTGAGTTAATTCTTTATAATCTTCAGTTAGCATTTCATGCTGAGAGATTGCCGTTTCACATCTTGGGCACCAAGGAACTGAATCATTACCTTTATAAAGCCAGCCGTTTTCATGAACAACTTTTAGAAAGTGCCAAATCATGTAATTGTTGTCGTCGGATAATGTGTAGTAGGAATTGTCCCAATCAGCAAAATAACCTAGTCTTTTACTTTGTTCTGTTTGAATTCCAGAGTATTTTTTCACTCTTTCTTTACAAAGCTCAACAAATTTTGCGACACCAAACTTTTCAATATCTTTTTTATTCTTAAAACCCAATTCTTTTTCAACCTCGACTTCAACCCAAAGTCCTTGGCAATCAAAACCATTTTGATGCCTCTGCCTATATCCTTGCATACTTTTAAACCTTGGCCATAAGTCTTTATAAGTCCTCCCCCAAGCATGATGAACTCCCATGGGGTTATTGGCAGTTATTGGACCATCTTGGAAAGAAAAATATTTATCTGAATTTTTATTCTTTTTTAAATATTTATCTACTATTCCCTGAGAATACCAGTGGGCAAGTAAATCCCTTTCCATCTTTGGAAAATCAACCTTTGGATCCACAGATTCAAAATAATTTTTATTCATATTTTTCAATATTCTACAATAATTAGCTATACTATGCTACACTTGAGTGCGGCCACAGGCTCATTATTTGACTTTTACAGTCTGTGGCCGTAAACAAATTTAAGGAGTACCCTCGCTCCATTTCCCTCCTTCCTTATCATAAAGACCCATTGTTTTTTGATCCCAACCAAACGGCGTATCTCCCGAATTTAACAAAGTTTCCATATTCACACCATTTGAACTGCCAAAACTTTCAGGTTTTGGTTTTATAGGTTCGTCTTTTTTAGTTTCTAATTCTTTATCCTTTTTCATATATCTCACCCCCTTTTGTTTTAACTTCTGTTAACCATTTTTTATATTTGTTGTTTTTTCCATGAACTATTTCAAAATATAATTTTTGTAATTTAGTTGTTAATTCTCCAATTTCCCCTTTATTAATTTTCTTTTTATCAATCTGGATCACTGGAGTTATTTCAGCTCCAGTTCCTGTCAGGAAAACTTCATCAGCACATAACAGTTCTGATAATTTAACTTTCCTTTCTACTGTTTCTATACACAACTCTGCTTTGGCTAATTCCACAACAGTTCTTCTTGTTATTCCCTCTAAAATATCAGAATCCAAGTCTGGTGTTACTAATTTGTTATTTTTCAAAAAAAATATGTTTTCAGCACTACCTTCAGAAACATAACCGTCTTGAGTTAAAAACAAAGCCTCATCAAAACCTTTTGTTTTTGCCTCAGTATTAGCTAAAGCTGTATTTAAATAAATTCCAGTAGGTTTCGCCCTTGGTGGAATAGCGCTTGATGACTGCCTTCTCCAAGATGAAACCATTAATTTGACTCCATTTTTGACATTCAAATAGTGTTCTAATGGGACAGTAGTAATTGCTAAGGTTGTAGATAAATTTCTTAAATCGAACTTTAAATAGGTAAGTTCTGAAACAAAAACAATTGGTCGTATATATACACTAGTTTTATAACTATTTTTTTTGAGTAACTTAACAATAATTTCTGGCAAGTTGTTTAGATCGGAAGGTTGTTCTAAACCAAGTAATTTAGCAGAATTCTTTAACCTCTTCAGGTGATCTTTAACACGAAAAAGAAACATAGATTTTGTATTCGCATTCCAATATCCTCTTATACCACCAAAGAAACCAGTTCCATAATGCAAAGCATGTGTGTCAATATTTACATAGGCTTTGTTTTTAGTAACAAATTTATTATTAAAGTAAACAAAATTTTTCATACTTTTTAAGAAATAAAAAAACCTCTCTGGTGAGAGGTTTGACTTTTATTTTAATTTTTTAGTTTATTTTTTAGTTTCTCCCACCAAATTATGCCCCATTAACAATGAGGTTGACAATTTGAATAAGGGAAATACTTTTCATAAGTTATGAAATATTATATAACTTTGCATATCTATTACAATACCCTGTACTAGTTCGATACATATTAGACATTTCTCCTTTCTGTAAAAGATATTGCAGTGGTGTCATGTTGTTTAAGACTTGGTGTGGTCTAAGATTATTGTAGAATATCAGAAAATGATACTCCACGGGTTCTACTTCGCTTCCCCCGTGGTATTTTATTCCAGTACGATCTCTGATCGACCTGTATCTTGCTTCTCTTGATTTTGAATGTATTTTTTAATTATTCCTTCGTTAGTTCCCACGGTTGAAACAAAATATCCTATGGACAAACCAAAATTTGTTTGTTATACTAATCTATACGATACCGTTACATAAACGGTCACTTAATTAGCTTCAAAAGTATTTTGTAGTTTTTAGTGCTTGATAAAGTAAGTTCAAGAGATGAAGTTCCATTCAGTTTTTTAAATTGTTTTTCGCAATCTGTAAACTTTTTAAGTCTTCTTCTAAAGAAATAAACATTCAGCCAATTTTTGGCATGTTTGAAGTTTTTAAATCCTTTGATTGTTTTCAACCTTCCCTGAAGATGTGAGTTGAAGCTTTCAATTAGGTTTGTTGTTCTTGGAGTGTGGTGTAGTTTTGTATAGGCTGTTAAATCTCCTGATCTTCTGGCAATATCAAACATAATCTTTTCCAAAAATTTGTCACTTTTGTATTTGTCATATATTTTTCTGGCTCTACCTTTAAAATCATCAACTGAAAGTTTTCTTGAAAGTAATGTTTCCACCTGTTTCATAAAAGGTTTGTAGGTTTGGTCATTGGCTAGGTTTAATGTAATCCTTAAATTGTGTTTGTAGTGATTTTGACATAACTGCCAGATTGCAGTTGGATACACTTTTAAACAAGCTTCTGAGATGTTTCTGTTGTCATCTGAAACAACTACTTGTAATGGGTAATTGGCAAGTTTTAAGGATGAAAAAAATTTGAGTAATAGATTGTAATTTTCAGATGGACCAAGTACAAAATGAACAATGTCATGTGTAAGGTAATCAACACCATAAATAACAGGAATTTTCTTTTTGTAGCCTCTAACTTTGACATATTTTCCATCTACTAAAAGTATTCCACAGAATCTAGAACAATAGTTTCTGGTTACATCAATACAAAGTGGAATATCTTTTGAAGCTTTTAAATATGCTCTGTAAGCTGTTGGGGCTGAAAAACCAGCACTTTCAGCAATTGATCTAAATGATTTACCCTGAATGTGAGATAAAACAATATTTTTTAAGTTCCTCTTTTTAGATCTGTTAATCTGAAACCACCCACAACAATCTTTGCAATAAAACTTTAATTTTCCTCTTCTAAGACCCTTTTTAATTACAGATTTGCTACCACACTTTGGACAATTGAAACTTCTTTTTTCATGCGTGAATGATACCAGAAATAACCAGCGTTCACATAGTTAAAATAACAAATCAGATGGAAAGATAGGAGTTATTTGTCAAAAAAAGAGACCATTTTGTAACGGTCTCAATCTATACTAATTGGTATAAATTTATGGAAAAAAGTGTGTGTGGACTTACAATAAAAGATTCAGGAGAATCTGTTGGAAGTGCTCTTAGAAAGATGGTTGTTGTAAGAGCATCAGAAGTAGCAATTGGTGATCTCGAATTTAGTTATGAATTTAATAGGGCTTATGCACATTTTTCAGGCGTAGATAAGCTAGTAGATCAAACACTTCAAAAGTTAAGATTTGTACGGCAAGTTGGTGATGCAGCAAGAGAAGGAGTATTACGGGATTTGGATAGTACTCAAAAGGTAATAATTAGTTTCAACGCAACAGGTGAATAAATAAACATTAGATTTAATGTATTTTGCGCAAGAATGCAGGGATTTTAAATTTTTGCATTTTGATCTCCTAAACAAACTTGATGTTTCATGTCCCACACTAAATATCTTAAAATTGATGAGTCTTCTTTTGTAGTTTCGCTAGTTAATAAACTTGTAATGTTTTTTAAAAACATTTCTTTTCCACTATTATTAGCATAACTAGTTAAATTACCCTTTAAAAGAGATCTTACAACTTGATTGCTTGGTTCTAAAAATAATCTTGCAGTTTTATCTAAAAGGGGTTTACTAACGTAATCTATATCGAAAATAAATACAAAGTCTTCATCATAACCTATATAAGATGTCGTTCCTAATTTGACACAAGCTTTTCCTAAATTTTTTGCACTCAAACACGAACGTGCAAAAATAATTTTATCGATCAATAAGTGATCATTAAACCCAATTGATATTAACATTTCATCATCTTGACCATAAATAGAATTATCATCCCCATGTCCATTAAACACTACCAAACTAGGTTTCATTTTCTTTAATCTACCTTCAACTTCTTTACGAGTTACCTTTTTATTTTTGAGATCAGAAATTTCAAACCCTTTTTCTTTAGCTAGTTTTACAAGTAATTCGCTCCACCAAAAAAGATAATTGGTTGGATTTTCATAGAAAGGCCTAGTTATTAGAAGTGATTTGTGATTCATATAAATTTAAATCCTTCAACGATTGTAAAAATTCCATTTCAATTTTTACAATTTTTTCACCAATCTTAGAACCTTTATTAACTTCGTTTATTAGTTGGTCTTTTGTATAAAACTTATCATTTCCACCCACCGAAAGTCCTTTGTTGGAAGGAATTACGCTCAATCGTTCTACGACCAAACGTCTAATTTCTAAATTAGATACAAGTTGTTTTTTCTTTTTTTTCATATATTAAATTATCATCAACTCATCCAATTTATTTAAAATTTTTAAACCTAATTTTGTATTATTAAATACCTCAAGATACGCAACCCTCCAACTAATCGGTTGATCTTGTATCATTACGACTACTTCCTCACGAAGATTTATTGGAAGATTTGCATAAATTTTTAAGAATCTTTCTCTTTTCCCCATTAAATATATAATATCACAAATAATTAGTTTATTTTTCTTAAAAATGCAGGGATTTCAAATTTATCCCCAAAGGTATCATCGTCGCTGTCATTACTTGAATCATTATCTTCATTGTAATCATTAGAGGAATTATCTTTAGCTTCTATTTTTTCTTCATCTGTCATATCCCCCATTGCTTTTCCCTCAGAAACAACACCTTGAACAACTGGTTTATAAGTTGGTCGCATCTGTGCAATACGAGATCTTGTTTCATCAAATCCAGTTGCTATAACAGTGATTCTTACTTGATCTGAAAGTTCTTCTTTGACTACTGCTCCAAAAATTATGTTTGCATCTTGATCTGCAGCTTGAGATATTATCTTGGCAGCTTCATCTACCTCAAACATTGTCAAATCTCTTCCACCGGCAATGTTAAAGAGGACTCCTCTTGCTCCTTCAATAGATAAATCAAGAAGTGGTGATGAAACTGCAGCACGAGCCGCCATTTGAGCTCTATTTTCTCCAACTCCTGTTCCTATTCCCAAAAGCGCAGTTCCCGCTTGATTCATAATTGTGCGAACATCAGCAAAATCAACATTTACAAGTCCTGGAGTTGTAATTATTTCTGCAATTCCGCCAACACCTTGTTCCAAAACCGAATCGACAACTTTAAAAGCATCGACCAAACTCATTTTTCTATCAATGACATCCATAAGCCTTTGATTAGGAATAACAATTAAAGTATCAACAGCTTCTCTTAGTTTTTCTATACCATCTTCTGCTGCCACAGTTCTTCTTGTCCCTTCAAAAGCAAAAGGTTTTGTTACAATACCAACAGTTAAAGCTCCTGATTCTTTGGCAAGCCTTGCTATAACTGGAGCTGCACCTGTACCTGTTCCACCACCCATACCTGCTGTTATAAAAACCATATCAGTATCAATCATTAATTCTTTTAATTTTTCAATTGATTCTTCAGCAGCCTGAGCTCCAATTTCTGGATTTCCACCAACACCTAATCCTTTCGTTATTTTTTCTCCAATTTGAATCTTGGTTGGAGCCTTATTATTAAGAAGAACTTGGGCATCAGTATTACAAACTATAAACTCAACTCCTGAAATAGCACCATTTTCTACCATTGAAGAGATAGCATTTCCACCACCACCACCAATTCCAATTACTTTTATTTTTGCAATTCTTGCAGAATCAGGTTTTACTAAAGCCATATTTTTTTAAACAGACAAATTGGAGCAGTTATTTGCCTTAAGTTGCATTATATACAGTTTATTCTCGTTGTCAAAAGCTAATTTATGGCAGTAGATCTTTGATTGATTCAATAATTTTATGAAAAAGTCCCTTTCCAGGTAAATTTAATTTAATTGGAAACTTAAAACTGCTAGAACTTTCAGCCATTTCATCTTTTGCTCCATAGATAAGTAGTCCCACAGGGACAGAAAAAGTGGAATCTAAAACATCATCAACTAACCCTGAAATTCCAGTAGGAATACCTAATCTCACGGGAAGTGCAAGCATGCGTTTAGCGCTATCTCCCACACCCACTGTTTTTGCCCCACCACCTGTCACAATTGCACCTGATGGAATTCTATTTATAATTTTCTCTCTTTCAAGTTCTAAACGAACCATGGTAAAAATTTCATTTAGTCTAGGCCTAATTATTCCCTCGACCAATGTCTTTTTAGATACTTTAGTAACTTCTGAAACTCCTATTGAATTTAAGTCCATTTCGTCACTAACATCTTTTCCTATTTTTTTGGTTTGAGAAAGATAGAGTTTAATCTTTTCTGCAGAATCAAGTGAGACTCGAAGGCCAATAGCAATATCATTTGTGACATTTTTAGCTCCTACAGGAATAACTCCTGAGTATGCAAGTGAACCATCTACATAGGCAACAACTGAAGTCGTTCCTGCTCCAATATCAATTAAACAACAACCAAGTTCTTTTTCGGTCTCGGTAAGAACCGAGTATGAAGAAGCAAGACCTGAAAAAACTAAATCATTAATTTTAATTCCAGCATCTGTCAAAGTTTTAGTTAAGTTTTTGATAGCGGCACTACTGGCGGTTACAACATGAGTTTCTACTTCAAGCCTTACACCTGTCATACCAATAGGGTCTTTAACACCTGATTCTCCATCAACTATAAACTCACGCGGAAGTACATGGACAATTTCTCTTGATGCAGGAAGAGAGATTGCAGAAGCAGCTTCTAAACTTCTATCTACATCTCCATCAACTATCTCTCCATTTGGACCAGAAATTGCAACCACACCATGAGAATTTTGCGAATGTATGTGAGCTCCACCTAAAGAAACATAAGCATCAACTAAATTGTGCCCTGCCATTCTTTCTGCTCCTTCAATGGCCGTAATTGCAGATTCTACAGATTCTTCAATATTTACAATCTGTCCTTTTTTAATACCTCTGGATTCACTGGAAGAAACACCAATAACATTAATCGATTTAACAAAAGTTGCCACATCTTGTGAAACTTGTGCAACAATAACTGTCGTTTTTGAACTGCCAAGTTCTATACCTGCAATAATTTTATTTCTATTCATCGTAGTACTATATTTTTATATCGTAAATCTATTTCTCGGATATCACTTATTCTAATTCCTTGCGAACCATCATTCAAGCGTGAAAATACGAGCCTTAAGCTACCTACTAATATATCTATATCACCTTCCAACGGAAAATGCACGAGAACACCTTCCTTTAGAGTAATTAGAAGCTCATTATTTTCTAAAAAGCCAACTTTAACAGAATAAAGCCAAGCAACCTTTTCAATTATTTTCAAACTAAATAGTTCTTTATCAGAAATATTATTACCAATTATATTTTGATAATTATTAACAACTAAAGAAGGCAAATTAGTTTCAATGGCTTCACTTAAAATAAGGCCGTTTTTATCCAAAAGATAATATTTTTGACCATAAAAAATTGCATATTTTGGTTTTTTTAAACTAATTTCAATTTTTAATGTATCAGGAATTTTATATTGGATAAGATAACTATTGACTTGAATGTTTTGTTTTAATATCTGCTCTATTTGTTTTTTTGTGTTTTTGTAGTTCCCTGTCACCTGTAACCTATCACCTAACACCTCGCAATTTCCATATTGCGAAACGCACTCAATTTTTGTAATTTTAATTAACTTTTGAATAATCATAGGAATTGAGAAAATAAATATAATTATTAAAAGTATCGATAATAATTTAAATATATTTGTATTTTGTCTTTTTTCTCGTATTTTCATACTTTAAAGGTTGAACCTTTCAAGGTAGGTCTAATGTATACCCTTGAATAAATTCATTATCCTTTTTATCAATCATGCTTTCAACAAAAGATTTATATGAGGCCATCTTGTTATTTTCTCTTGAAAAATATGACTTTATCGTTTCAGTTTCTATCCATGAAGTATTTCTTAAACCGATATAATCATCATATGAAGAATAAGCATCCTTTGGATTAATTTTTAATTCAACAGGATTTAAATGAATATATCTAGACAAATGAACAAGATAATTCTCATTAGAAATAACAATTGCTTTATAAATACCTTGAAATAAACTTCCAGATCTCTCATATCTTTTATTAAAATAAACTGAATATCTTGTGCCAAGAGATCTCATAAAATTTTTCATCATGCCAATATCTTTTTGTTTAATTAACAAATGAAAATGATTAGGCATTAAACAATATGCCAATAAATGAATTTGATCAAAATAATTATTTAATAATCGTGGTATACCTTTAAAGGTTGAACCTTTTAAGGTCACTTCTACCTCTAACTCATTAAGTGGTCTAGGTGGAGATAAATATTCCTTCAAATAATTTAAAAATACTTTATGGTCTTGTTCATCTTCGAAAATGATTCTTTTATCAACACCCCTGTTATAAACATGATAATAAGTTTCTTCAATATCAAGTTTTATACTATTTTTAGCAGGCATAATTGATATTACCCTTAAAGGTTGAACCTTACAAGTACTCGATTATCTTCGGTTTTATTTTACCAAGAAGTTCGACCACATATTTATACTCTTCATTTTTACCATGCAAATGCTTTAATAGTGTAATCACACTAACATTGGCTGACTTCATAAGTCTTGCAAGATCAACAAAATCACTTAAACTACTTTCTCTATCTTTTGTTGTATCAACCCCGTCTTTTAGTAAATAAAATTTATGAATCTTTTCTACAAGTATAGAATAGATATCCTCAACAAAAACTTTTATTTTCTCACCCGACGAGTCTATTAATTTTAATTCGACAAATTGATTTTTGAATTGTTTTTCATCAAGTATTTTTAATTCTATTCTACGTCTATTATTAAAGGGGGTATTTTTTCTATTTTCTCTCCAATCTCCCCTATTAGGTTGTGTTTTATTTTGAATCCACCTAGTTTTTTCTTTTATTAATATAGTTCCAACTTGAAACAAGATTTGCTCATTAGGTACTTTTGACAAGTTTAGTAAAATACAATCGATATCCCCATGAGCACGAGTTATTTTACCCCCAAGGTGGGCTTCGGTAGCATAGCCTCCAGTAATTATTAAACAATTATTTTGTAATTTCGCATACTTACTTAATGATTTTATTGTCTGGATATCAAGATCACTTTTTATTATAAACTCAGGTGTAAGTACAATATTTCTTGTATCTTTTTCTAATAGCAACATATTTATAATTCTTTTATATAACTTTCCAATATATCTACCAATTTTTCAGAAGCGTGAAGATCAGGAGTTACCAAATTTGCTGTTTTTTTGACAACTACAGGATAATCTTCGATCAAACTTTCTACTACAGAAAGCAGTTTTTGTGCTGATAAATCTTTTTGAGCTAAAATTCTAGCCAACCCTAATCCTTCCATAAATTCTGCGTTTTTTTGTTGTTCATCATTAAAAGACCAAGGAATAGGAATCAAAACAGTAGGTTTTTTTAAAGCTATAAGCTCAGAAACTGTATTTGCCCCTGCCCTTGAAATCACTATGTCAGATTTTGAGAAAATCTCTGCCATATTTTTTGGATCAATTTGACCAAATGCAAAATATTTGTCATCTTTTACATCTTTGAATTCTTCTAAATTATTTTCTCCAGTTTGATGCATTAAATAATATCTTTCTAGTAGTTTAGGTATGATGGGTTTTATTGCATTATTAATCCATGTTGACCCTCTTGAACCTCCTGTGACTAAAATAGATTTAACTTTTTGATTTCTAGAAAAGGCTGTATATTTTTGAATATCACTACTAATTGGATTTCCTATTAAAATGGTATTGTTTTTATTAAAAAACTTGAAAGAACTTTCCCTTGAAATTAAAACTTTTTTGGCAAAATACGAAGATATTATATTAGCTCTACCAGCAGTTGCTGTTTGTTCATGAATTACTACTGGGATATCTAAAAAATATGACCAGAATGAAGCAATTGCCCCAGCAGCACTACCAAATGAGAGTGTCAAAAGGGGTTTTATTTCTTTGATAAGTTTATAACCTCTAAAAAAATCTAGGGGTATTTTAAGAAAGTTAGAGATTGTATTTTTAGTAAACTTATTCTCAATTTTTCCTGATTCAAAAACATGATAGACAATTCCTGGATTTGAAAGATTATTATATTTAGCCCCCAACCAATGAATTTCAAAAGCCAAATTTCTTTTTTTTATTTCATCAATTACAGCTTCAGCTGTAGTACCGGCGTGACTTCCTGTGATCAACAACTTTTTTTGTTCCATATCGACTTATATTAAGTAGTATACCGCAACCGAGAAGTACCATCACTAAAGATGTTCCCCCATACGAGAAAAATGGTAACGGAATACCTGTTAAAGGACTTAGGGCTACCATTGAAGAAATATTAATTATAATTTGTCCTCCAATCCAAGCAGATATTCCAACTGCTAATATTTTAGCAAACATATCTGGCGCAGATTTTGCAATCATAAAAGCTTTATACACAAAAAATGCAAAGATTAAGATTAAAACAAAGGATCCCAAAAAGCCCAATTCTTCTGCAATTGCAGCAAAAATTGAATCTGACGAGGCTTCTGGTAAAAATAAATACTTTTGTCTAGATTGACCCAAACCAACTCCAAAAAGACCTCCAGACCCCAAGGCTAATAGAACCTGTCTAATATGATATGACTTCCCCAATGGATCTACCGTGTTTTCAAAAAAAGTCATTAATCTGTCTCTTCTATAAGGGGATATTAAAATAAGACTAATCACCCCAATTAATCCCACAACCAAAGAACCCAGAAAATACAATATTGGAATTCCTGAAACAAATATCTGGGATAAAGCCATTACAGAAATTACTAACGTTGTACCTAAGTCAGGTTGCAACATGATTAACCCTACGACAACAACAACGGGGACAAAAAAAGCAATCGGTTTTTTGCCTAAATCAGCTAACTTAGCTAAATAGATCGCAAGAGCAAGCTTGACAACTTCAGATGGTTGAAAATTTAAGCTCCCAATGTTAATCCATCGCCTTGCTCCTAATGCTTCGTAACTTAAACCTGGAATAAACACTAAAATTAAGAGTAAGGTTGATAAAACAAATAACGGTGAAGCTATTTTTTTATAAAATGAATAATTTATGAATGAGACTAGATACATTATTATTACACCTATAAAAGCGGCTATTATCTGAGACTTTAAGAAATGAAACTTATCATTAAAGAAATTAAGAGCTTGAGGCGCTGATATGTCAGCTACAAAAATAAGACCAACTACAACAAGACTTAAAACAAGATAAAAGAATTGTTTATCAAATAACAACATACTAGATTTATTTAATTTACTTTTATTCATACTAAGGTAGTACCAACTTTATTTCATCCTTTTTAGAAAATCTATTATTTGATTATCAAAACGAGAAACAGCAAACCATTTTTTACCTAAATCTTTTAAAGACGCTCCAAATTGATAAATGCTAGACTGGTCACTTTTACATTTTTGTTTCGTCTCATGAACAATGATAAAACATTATCATCTATAAAATTATCGATTAATATTATTTCTTTTTTAGCAGATCTGATAATATCCAGTACCAATTTGTGGGCATCAAAAATTTCTCCATCAAAAAATATTTTTTGCTTTGGAATAATTTTACTAACAGTTATTGCTTTAAAAACTCGATCAAATCGCTTGTCTGTTTTAATTCCATATATTATTTGGTCTTTCTCTAACCTGGTAACTTTTTTGTACAGCTCATAATGTGAATTAATATGTTTTCTCATTTGAACAAAAGCGTTCATTATCTGAATACTAACTTTAATTGCAATGTCACTCTTCAGAACAGCGGACAACATAGCAACACCTTGCTCTGTGAATACATATGGAAGATATCTTCTACCACCCTTCTTGTTTGAGGTCACAAATTGTGACCTCAATTGAATATATTCCAACTTAGTTAACCTAAACAGAAATTCTTTTGGAAAACGGTCTTTGTTTCGTTTAATAGCTTGATTCAAAACCTTAGTTCCTACATGATATAAAACTGCCAAATCTCCATCCAACATTACAGATTTATTTCGAACTATGTATATATTATCTCGAATATTTGTGTTATTAACTGCTAATAATTTATTCCCACCCATAAATTAATATTTTTCATATTGTGGCCAACCACAAACCAAAGATGGCAAGTATTATTCCTGCAAGCCATGCACGCATAACAATTTTTGGTTCCTCCCAACCAATGGCCAAGAAAGTATGGTGAAGTGGCGCAAGTTTAAATATTGGACGCTTTAAAATTTTCCAGCCCAAAATTTGTATGACTGAGGAAGCAATCTCAATTACAAAAATGCCACCAATAATAAGAAGTGCAATTAAATTACCTGTCAGTAGTCCAATAACAGCAAGCGTTGCTCCGAATGAGAGGGCCCCAGTATCCCCTAGCCAGATTCTAGCAGGATAGGTATTAAAATAAAGAAATGCAATTAAGCTTCCGATCCAAAGTGCTATAAAAAGCGACAAGGGAGTATCAATATTATTTGCAGCAATCACACCAAAAACCATCAAACATATCATCAAAAGTCCTGAGGCCAAACCGTCTAGCCCATCAGTAATATTAAAAGCATTGGTAAAAGCAACTATAACAAAGGCAGAGAAAGGTATATACCAAAGTCCAAGATGAAGGGTTATTCCAAGAATTGGGATGTGTAAAATTTGAATACCTAAGGCAAAATAAATTATCAGTGAGACAGTTAGTGCCAGTATCCACTGTAAAACAAATTTAGTACTTCTGGATAATCCAAAAGCAAGACCAAGTACTCCTCTTGTTGGCTTACCCAACATTTTTTTATAGTCATCCAAAAGTCCCAAAAGTCCAAATGAAATAAATGTAAAAAATATAACAAACAATTCAACCCTTAAAGAATAAGCTGTCTGAATAAAAACGCCCAAGTGTCTACTTATTGGAAAAACAAAAGCAAATAATAAACTAACAACAGCAATAATTAGAACACCGCCTCCAACAGGTGTCCCCGCTTTTTTATCATGTAATTTATCAAATAGTGGAACCTTGCCAGTTTTAGGTGCCTCAACACGCCTTGTGAATTTGATTTTATAAAGAAGGTCTATAAACGGAACCACTAAAATACCAGTAATTAAAAATGAGAACATTATAAGTCCTAAGGCCAACGGCAAAAATTGTTGCATCTTATCTATAATAACAGCTTATCTACTAACTTGTCTAAACCAATTGACCTTGATCCTTTAATAAAAATATAATTTCCTTTTTTCAAATACGGTTTAATGTGAGGTAAAAGATCTAAGGGATTATTAAAGGTTTCATTTGTAACATATTTTACCAATTTACCTACTCCAAAAACTTTTTTAAAGTTAAGTTTATTAAGTTCATTGGCGATTTTTCTGTGTTCATTTACCTCTTCTTTACCAAGTTCTAACATATCTCCAACAACAGCTATTTTGTTATTTTTTCCCGCCAATTTAGAAAAATAATTTAGAGTTTTAATAAATGCTCCTGGATTACTATTATAAGTGTCATCAAATATGAAAGCTCCAGATTTGTGCTCAATCAAAGATAGTCTATGTTTTGGATTTTGATAATCAACTAAACCCGCATTAATGATAGACTTTTCTACTCCCAAGACTTCAGCAATCGCTCTTGCTGTATTTTTATTTTGTAGAATTGGATCTTCATTCTTTTTAAACCAAATAATATTTGCTTCTAGCTTATCTTTTAGGGAATAAAGATATTTATCGTCTGAGTTTAGAATGGCTACATTTGTATTTTTTACCAATTTACTTTTTTCTTTAAACACTCCTTTTTCATCTCCAAAAAACAGTGTGTGTGTAGGAAAGATATTCGTAACAACACCTATTGAAGGTCTAACTAGCCAAAGGTAAAAATCCATCTCGTGGGGATACTCAACACCCATTTCAAGTACAAGATATTTTGTTTTTGGTGTACATCTTAATATGGTTGTAGGAATATTAAAAATAGGATCAATATTGTCTTTGCTCCATACTGTTTCATCCACTTTTTTTAATACACTAACAATCATTTCTTTGGTAGTTGTTTTTCCTGCACTTCCTGTAATACCTATCACAACCAAACCAAAAAATTTTTGTAGTACTAAAACATACAACCTAGCCAATCTTCTTTTGATGGGATGAATTACTAAATCAGCAAATATTTTTTTGACCCCTTTATCAAATTTTACATGTACCAAGGGAAGATTTTTACCAATCCAAATTTGTAATATTTTTTTCATAAATTGTTTACTGCTTTTCTAAACTCACTATCTCTTTCTTCATAATCTTTGAACATATCAAAACTGGTTGCCGCTGGGGAAAACAAAACTACATAATCTTTTTTTGAAACTTCGTAGGCATTTTGAACAATTTTGTCCATAGACACAAAACCTAAATTATAAATATTTGCTTTTGAACCTTTTAGTAATTTTTCAATCTTATTAGCAGTCTGACCAATAAGAATTATGTTTTTAATATTTTGTCTTTTATCTAATTCTTTTCCAAAAGAAACAAAACTCACCCCCCTATCAAATCCACCTAATATTAGAGTTATATCTCTGTCCTGAAAACTATCGACGCCAGCAATTGACGCCTGAGGGATTGTAGCTAATCCATCAATTACAAATTTTATACCATTTAATTCTCTTACTGTTTCAAGTCTATCTTCAAGGGGTTTAAAAGTGGACAATGCTTTAATAATGTCTTTTTTATCAATCCCAAGTTTCAATGCGACCATAAAGGCAGCTTTTATATTATTCAAGTTGTGCGGCCCCAAAAGACTCGTTTTTAACCTGGGTAATTCAAATTTTACAATTTCTTCGAGAGAAAAATAAACATCACTTTTTTTCTGAAACTTAAATATATTTTCTTTTGCTTTTTTGTAATCGCTAAAATCTTCATAATAATCAAGGTGTTCTGGAAAGATGTTTAATAAAACTGCAATATATGGACTATCATGAACATCACTTAATTGATGAGACGAAAGCTCTGCAACAAAAATCATATCTTTGTCATCATTATCTAAATAATCAAAAACTGGTTTACCTATATTTCCTACTAAAACAACATTCTTGCCTACAAACTTTAGTATGTGATAAATTAGCGAACTTGTTGTACTTTTACCTTTAGTCCCCGTCACACCTATAATATTATCTCGATATAATTTTAAGAATATTTTAGTCTGAGTTGTAAAAATAACACCATTTTGTTTGGCTCTTAATATCTCAGGTAATTTATTAGGAATGCCAGGTGATTTAAACACAACCTCATAACTATTTAGACTATTAAGATAATTTTTGCCATCTGTCTGATCGGTTATATCAACTTTCTGTTTAGGCAAATATTTCTTAAATAATTTCTCACTACTTTTTCCTTCCCTTCCATACCCTAAAATTAAAATCTTTTTGTCTTTAAAATTTAAATTAAAATATAATAGATTTTTAAATGAGGATGGTAAATTATTTTTACCCCAATAACTCATTATTTCTTTGTCTTCATCTAATCCAAGTGAAACTCTAAGTTCATGCTTTGTCCCTACGCATTCAAAGGGTTTGACTTCATCTTTTTCAATAAGGGAATTTAAGATTGGCTTTAGATTTTCATCCTCTAATAAATTTTTACCAAAAATTTTGATCACCTTTTCCATTATAAATGGGTATAGTAAAATGAAGGTTGAGAGACATTTTGGGCACTTACCACACCAAGAATCATTTTTTTGACCGACATTGCAACTTCTTATTATTGAAAAATAATTATCAAGATTTGAAAACATCTTTGCTATCTGGATATCATAAATAGGTCTTAAAAAACTGAAATAATTAATATTCGATAAATATTTGAAATTATATTCTCTAAAGTCATTTTCTAATTCAAATGACTTACTATACTGATGGTTTATTCCTAAACCTTTGTAAACTACATTACCTTCATTAGAACTTTGCTCATTTGAAAATGCTATATATTTTTTATTATTTAAATAAGCTATCAACAATGAAATAAATGAGAGGACTGTAGTAAATGGAATATGACCATTCAAATACTCTCTTTTATTTAGTGCTATCATACTTTTGTCCAAAATTCTTTTAACAACTACTGTTTTAATACCTGAAACCTTTGCGGTATCTGTTCGAGCTTTTGTTTTATTTACAATTAAACCAAGAGTATTTTTAAAATTTTGACTAATCAATTCTAATGTAACAGCAGAATCTTTTCCTCCGCCAATTGGTACCAAAACTTCTCTTCCTGACACCTTTAAAGGTTCAACCTTTAAAGGTATGCCTGTAGTTTTAAAAGTTACAAAATTTTTGGATGTAAAATCAATTTTATTTTCATAGAAATATTGTCCCATGCCATTTATTAAAAGTTTCTTCCACCACTTAATCTGATAATTGTCCAAAAAACCAGCCTTGATAATTATTTTTGGAGAACAAAAAGTTTTCCAGTAGTTAAAAATTTCAACCATCCCGATATTGAAAATGAGAGACTTTAACTGATCATTAATTTTGTTAATTGATGATTTGGCTAAATTCTCTATTATTATTTTGTGTTTAAATTCAAATCCTCCCACTTTATAAGTAAAATTTAAATTTAACTCATTACCATCTAATCTCCAAGAATAACTGTCATAAACAAATTCTGGATACTTTTTCCTTAAATCTTTGTAACTAACAATATTTGACATATGTTTCAATTTAATTCATAATACCATTAAAGGTTCCAACCCATTAACAAGAGCCCCCGGGCTCTTCCGTAAGGATAGATGGGTTGGTCGACTTTATAAAACTTTTGATTAGTCGATACGGTCGAAATTCTCCTCTTTCAAACTTGACATAAATTGCCCAACCAAAATAATCTGCAATCTGACTATTAATATCTGATTGAGATTTGTGAAAATAAATTTCAAACTGAACAGAAAAATTTGACTTAATATATTCTTTGAGTACTTTCTGAATTTGAGCTTGTTTATCTCGTGTAAAAATTGCTCCCAGGACAACGACTACGTTATTTACCTCTTTTTGTTTTAATTCTTTAAAAATTTTGTAAAGCAAGATTCTAGTTGTTTCACGATAAAACACGTTTGGGTCATGATATTTTTTCTTGGTTTTTGTTTTGTCAATTATTACTGAATTAACTATCATATTGTTTTTAAATTTATTAGATATAGAAAAAACTTTATCGCGTATAAATTGTTTATCTTCTGTAGCATGGAAATATTCTTGATTTATGCCTAATTTTAGCAACTTATATTTCAGGTTCAAAAGTGCATATCGTTTAAATGAGGGGCTTGAAGTTACTAAAGATGTTAACACAAAAAATTTTGTTCCTTTTTTACTAAAGTCAAAGTTTCCAGATTCATCTATAAATAAGTAAATAGTTCTTTTCATAAATTTATATATTGTACTTCTGGTTCAAGAATTATTCCGAATTTATCTTGCACATCTTTAATAATTGCATCGGCCAGATTTTTAATGTCAGAAAAAGTTCCTTTTCCTCCTGGATTTGTTAATACTAAAGCGTGTTTCTCTGAGACTTTAACTGGCCCTAAACTTTTTCCTTTCCAGCCTGCCTTTTCAATCAAAAAACCTGCAAAGACTTTGTATTTACCTTGAAATGGGTATATTTTTATATCAGAGTATTTTTCTTCTAGTTCAACTTTTTTACTCAAGTAAACAATCGGATTTTTAAAAAATGATCCTGCATTTGGAATATCATCGGGATTAACAAGTTTTTCTCCTCTTACTCTTAATATTTCATCTCTAATTGTCTGCAAAGAAAGATCGTTATCTTCATATCTTTTTAACTTAAGCGTAATATTAATTATTATAAATTTTTGCCAGTAATCTTTTTGTTTAAAAATACTTTCTCTATAACCAAATTTGCAATCCTTGTTCGAAAAATCTATAAACTTTTGATTTGTTATATCATATGCTGTTAACCTGTCCAGAGTTTCGGACAGTTCCTGTCCGTAAGCACCTATGTTTTGTATGGGAGATGCTCCAACAGAACCTGGAATACCAGATAAACACTCAATGCCTTGCAAATTCCTTTCAACAGCCAATTTAACCAGATCATCCCAAACTATTCCTGCCTCTACAGATATTAAAACATGTGATTTGTGATTTGTGATTTGTGATTTGTTGCCAACGTATTTAATAACCAAACCATCAAAATTTTTATCATTAACAGCAATATCACTTCCTCCACCTATTATAAAAATCGACAAATTATTTTTTTTGGCAAAGTTAACAACTTCAACAATTTCTTTTTTTGAAGAAACTTCCCTAAAATATTTAATGTTTCCACCAACTTTTAAAGTTGTTAACTCTTTAAAGCTAGTACTATTTGTTTTGCCCATAAGTTACTATTTCCAGCCCCCATAACAATAACTATATCGAAATTTTTTATTACACTAAATATATTTTGAAATGAATCTATATTTGGATGTTTTGATATTTTGGCAATCAATTCTGAGGTAACAGTTTTGTCAACCTTATCTCTAGCTTTAAATATTGGACCGATAATTACAGAATTTACAGAACTAAAAATATTTTTGTATTGAGTTAGTAATGCTTTTGTTCTCTTGTATCCATGAGGTTCTATTATTGCTAATATTTTTTCATTTTTATATTTTTCTCGTAGGCCTTCAAGTGTTGTTTTTATGGCAGTAGGATGATGAGCATAATCATCAAAGACTTTAACACCATTTATATCACCTATTAATTCCATCCTCCTACCTATTCCCTTGAAATTTTCCAAAGACTTAGTTATTTTCTCTTTCCTAATTCCTAATTCCTGTCCTACTAAATATGCCATATTAGCATTTTTTTGATTATGTTCACCAAAAACACTTAAGTTAAAATGTTTGTTCAAGCTGTCTTTTTCAGTAATTAAAATTTTAGGTCCAATCAATCTATTTTTAAAATTTTCAAAACTAGCAGTAACATCTTCTTCATTTTTAAAAAAATCAGGATGATCAAATTCAATATTATTAATAACAGCAATATCTGGATTGTAATACAAGAAATTGTCATTAAACTCATCTGCTTCAATAACAAAATAGCCTCCCTTACCAAATCGTGAATTACCTTTCCATTCAGGAACATATGCTCCAATTACAATACTTGGATCAAAACCTGCATCAATTAGAATTGTAGCAACCATGGCAGTGGTTGTTGATTTTCCATGAGTTCCTGCAATAGCTACAACTTTCTTTCCTTTCATTAAATTCTTTCCTAAAAACTCCTGCCATGTCATAACAATTTTTTGCTTCTTTCCTTCAACTAGCTCAGGATTATTGTTGTTTTGGTATAAAACTGCTGGAGAAACCACTAATAAATCAATATCTTTTAAGTGTTCTTTACTGTGACCTTCAAGTTTTAAATCACAACCTGAAACTTGATAGCCCATTTGAGAAGCCAGTGAAGCAATTCCAGACATTCCATTGCCTAAAATCCCCATTAAATGAATCTTTTTCATAATTCTAGTATACACTTAGCTAATTTTATTGAATCGTGGCGTAAAAGATGTTCTTTTTTAAGGTAAATTGAAACAGGTTTTTTAATAATTTTCAATTTTGGTTCCAATTCTTTAATCTTGTCTTCATCAATTTCTACCAAATTCTGACCTTCTCCTTTATATATTTCCAAAACCTCCTGATCTAAATGATTATCATTAACAATCATAAAATTAAGTCTACTTGGAGTATCTATGTAAAACAAAAAGGCTTTCAAAAAATCTGAGGCTTTGTAGGAATCTGTTTCTCCAGGTTTAGTAGCCAGATTTAATACATAGATTAACTTCGCTTTTGATTTTTCAATTGCTTCTTTGACTCCATCAACTAACAAATGTGGTAAAACACTTGTATAAAGGTCTCCAGAGGAAAATACAATTTTATCAGCATTTTCGATTTCAGTTAATACATTTAAATTAACATCTCCCCGTGTATCAAAATAAATTCTTACAATTTTGTCATTTTTATCGTAATTTTTATCTTTAATTCTTAAATCGATATTGGTTTCCCCCACAATTTTATTTCCTTTTGAAGTCTCAGCAATAAGCTGAAGATTAGTAATACTAACAGGCATTATTTTAGCTTTTACACCAAACAATTCCCTTTCCGCATCAATTCCCCTATCTTGGCCTTTATAAATATTTTCCAATCGAGCTGTAAGTAAATTTCCAAATGAATGACCTTTCATTGGTCCTGTCAAATCCTCCAACCTGTCATCAAAGAGTGTCTGAGCTACCATTCTTTGTTTTTCATTAGGCATCAAGGCTAATAAACAACGCCGAATATCTCCTGGCGGTAAAACTCCAATTTCAGAACGTAACCGACCAGAACTACCACCAGAATCCCATGTCCCAGCTATAGCTGTGATTAGTGAATTCTTATTTAGTTCACGAAGACCTGACAAAAGATGAAACTGACCTGTACCTCCTCCAAATGTTATTACTTTTTGATTATATTTTTTCATTTAATCTCTTAATCATTTTTTGCTCGGCTTCTAGAAGTTGTTCAGGGGTGTTAATTCCTTGCCACTCACTTGAATCAGGTAGTTTATAAATAGAAACTTTTTGTTTTTGCTTAACCGCTATTTTTAATAAATCGGTTAAATAGTATTCTTTACTTATTGCGCTTTTTATTAACTTACTAATATTTTTCCTCAGCCATGTTTGATTAAAAATATAAAGTCCATCATTTACTTCTTTTATTTTTCTTTCATCGCTAGATGCATCCTTTTCCTCCACTATCGCCATAAATTGGTTTTTACTATCTCTCAAAACTCTACCTAATCCTGTTGGATTATCTTGAATTAAACTTACAAAAGTAATGGCTGATTTATTATCAATATGGGTTTTGATAACATTTTTAATAGTATTAGGACCATAAAAAGCACTATCGTCACCGTTTATTATTAATATATTTTTGTAATCAGGGCTGATTTTTCTTAGTGCAATTCGAACAGCATCTCCTGTTCCGGAAGTCTTTTTTTGTACAGCATAGTCAATGTTTCTTGAAATTTTTCTAAGTACCAAGTGTCTTTTATATCCCACAACCGGCAATAAGTTGATAACACCAGCATTTCTCAAACTTTCCAAGGAATATGAAATCATTGATCTACCACAAATTATATGAATTACTTTAGGTAGGTTTGATTTCATTCTAGTTCCTTTGCCTGCTGCCAAAATAATTCCTGATAAATTTTTGTAACCTGACAGTAAATTTTTAATAAATTCCTGATCATTCCATGGGTGCTCGTAATTTAAGTAGCACATTGATTTTTCATGACCCTTGCCAAAAATTCCCACAATATCGCCTTTCTTGGCAATTGAAAGAGCATGGGCGATTGCTTCTCCTCTTTCGGGAATACAAATAAATTTATTCTTAATGGCCTTGGATCTCATCTTTTTTAGAATATCAAAAACTGATTCTGTTCTGGGATCTTCTGCTGTAAAAATTGAAAATTGCGCAATTTTTGTAGAAATTTTACCCATTTTAGATCTTTTTCTCGGATCTCTTTCGCCTGCACAGCCAAAAACAGATATTAACCGTCCTGTTGTAATCGTCCTTAAATATTTCAAAACTGCTTCCAATGAATCGGGGGTGTGTGCAAAATCTACAAAAACTCTAAAATCTTTACCTGTCGGTATTTCTTCTAATCTACCACTGGGTAATTTAAATGTTTTTAGAGTTTTTAATGCCTTCTCTTTACTAATTCCTAATTCCTGAGCAACTTCTACTGCTGTTTCCGCATTTATATTATTAAATTCTCCTTGAATAATATTTAATTTACTTTCTCGTGGGCTAAAAACTCTGTATCTGGCAGAATTTACAAACATCATTTTTACCCTTTTGTATTCTTCAAAAGTTTTATGATAATCCAAGTGTTCTGGAGCAATATTTGTTAAAACTGAAATATCAAATTTTATCCCTGCAATTCTACCCTGAACTATTCCATGGGAACTTACTTCTAAAACAGCATATTCATAACCTTTTTTGACCATTTTTAAAAGTTCTTGATTTAAAGATATGACATCAGGGGTAGTTGTATGAAAACCATTAGTTGTTATTGTTGAAATAAGTCCAACCTTTTTGCCAAGATTTTTCAAAATATGATAAATCATATGACAAGTAGTTGTTTTACCTTTGGTGCCAGTAACTCCAATTATTTTTAATTTAGAGCTTGGATCTTTGTAATAGTCTTTGACTAATCTTCCCAATTCTTCATAAGTGCTATCTTTATAAACCTTAACGGCTCCATTCTTAATCGCGTCTTTTATAAAATCATTACCGTTAACTGTTAAACCCTTAATAGCGACGAAGGTATCACCTTTTTTAACTTTTTTAGAATCAAATTGAATCATTCTTGTTTAGTTATCGAAGCTCCTAAATTTCTTAACCTATTTTCAATGTCTTGATATCCCCTATCCACAACTTCAACATTTTCAATAATACTAGTCCCCTCTGCAATCATGGCAGCTAAGATGACTGATATTCCAGCTCTTATATCTTTGCAAAAAAGTCTATCTGCCATTAGTTTTGTTGGCCCTGAAATTATGACTCTATGAGGGTCAGCTATAAAAATATTAGCCCCCATTCCGATAAGGTCGTCGACAAAAAACATTCTCCATTCATACATCCAATCATGGCAAAGCACTGTCCCTGCAGTTTGTGTTGCAAGTACAATAAAAGGGCTCATTAAATCAGTTGGAAATCCTGGCCATGGTCTAGTTTGAAATTTACGTCGTAAAGCTTTTAAGTTTGAAGGTAAAACAATTAGACTATCGTTTTCTATCTTATATTTGATTCCCATGTTTCCTAAATAGTTTAAAATCATATGATAGTTTTCTAACTCAAAGTTATTTATTTTTAATGTTCCACCAGTAATCGCCGAGGCTATAGCAAAAGTTCCCCCCTCAATATGATCAGCCATAACTTTATGCTCACAACCTGTCAATCTTCCGCCTTTAATTGTTAAGGTGTTTGTACCGCGACCTATTATCTTTGCTCCCATTTTAACGAGTAGATCAATTAAATTTCCCACATGTGGTTCTGCAGCTGCGTCTTCAATTGTTACTTCATCATCCATAGAAGCCGCCATAATAAGACCCATTTCTGTTGCAGTAACTGAAGCTTCTTCTAAAAATATCTTGCCACCTATTTTTTTATCCCAGGAAAGATAAAATTTACCATTTTCTCGTTTGTAATTTACTCCCAGTTTCTGCATCATGCTAAAATGAGTATCTAGAAGTCTATCTCCAATTTGATCACCACCAGGGGGTGTTAATATGGCCTTGCCAAATCTTACAAGAAGAGGTGCTGCAAGAACGACTGAGGCCCTAATCCTTGAACACAAATCAGGATCAGGTTCATATGAATTTAGACTTGTGGAATCAATTTTTAGTGTATTATCTTTGAAATTCGTTTTGGCACCCAATTTTTCAATAATTTCAATTAAAACTCTAACATCTGAGATATTTGGGACATTAGTCAAAACCGACTTTGATGGGGAAGCAAGAACTGCAGGAATAAGTTTAAGGGCTGAATTTTTATTACCAAAGATGTTTATTTCACCTTCTAGTTTTTTTCCACCTGTTATTAAAAACTTCGCCATAACTTATGTTTTTGTATTATACCTAATTATCTGGTTGAATGCCAAAATATGCAAATAAGTCCTTTGCAATTGAATACCAAAGTGGCGCAGCTGTTTCTGAGGCCCACTGACTGCTTTGTGGTTCTTTTAATGTAACTAGCATCACAAACTTAGGATTATTTGATGGAGCAAAGCCTATAAAACTTGCAATTGTTGCGTCAGGATCATAATGTCCTGCAATTGGAATTTGAGCTGTACCAGTCTTTCCTGCAACAGAAAAGCCTTTTAAATTAGTCCACTGAGCTTCCCCATGACCTGCAGCCTGAACCATAATTTCTGTCATTTTTTCAGCAGTATCTTTTTTAATAACTCTTATTTCTTCTTTTTTATCTACGTTCTGGCTCCAACCTTCAAGTTCAATTTTTTCAACAACTTTAGGTGTAACCAAAACTCCATCATTAGCAACTGCTGAAACAGCTCTTATTATTTGAATGGGGGTTGTTGAAATTCCTTGACCAAATGACGCTGTTGCAAGGTCAACAATGTTCCATGTTCCTCTTTTCCTCATGGGAATATTTGATTCACCCTGCAAGTCAATTCCAGTCAATTTCCCAATCCCGAATTTGTCAAGATAGTCATATAATTTATCTGCTCCTAGTTTTTGGGCAACAAAACTCATACCTACATTATCTGAATGAACTATAACATCAGTCATAGTAGAATCGGGATAATATTTTCTATTCCAGGTCTCAATAAAATATTTATCAACTTTTAGAGGACCCGAGCATATATCGCAGATTGTATCGGGGGAAACTGCACCATCGTCAAGTCCTGCAGCCATGACCAAAACTTTAAAAACAGATCCAGGTTCAAATGTATCAGAGATTGCCGGATTTTTATATAAATTTCCATCATACTCATTATATTTTGCAGGATCATATGATGGATATGAACTCATTGCAAGAATTGCACCATTTTTTGGGTTCATAACAATAACCGATCCTTCTTTAGCTCCATACTTTTCAATTGCCTCCTTGAGTTTACTGTCTACAATACTGGTTATTCTTTTATCAATATGTGTAATTAGATTGGCACCAGAAACGGACGAGATTTCTGACATACTACCTGAAATAAATGGCACACCTTTTAAGTCCTTTTCTCTTTCAATAAAGCCAGATTTTCCTTTCAGAGAGATGTCATAATAACCTTCCAATCCAAAATAGCCAGTGTCCACCCCTTCGTTATTTTTACCCACAAAACCCAAAAGCTGAGCTGAAACTGAACCTTCAGGATAAAACCTGGTTTCCTCAAGCTCAAAACCAAGACCTTTTATATTTAATTCTTCAACCTGCCGTTTTTGTTCGCCTGTAATTTTATGTTTAATAGGTATCCAAACAATCTCAGGTTTTGTTAATAGCGCATAAATATCATTATTTTCCTCTTCTATAATCGAGGAAATAGAATCAGCAACAATTCTAGGGTTTTCTAAATTGGGTTTTTCCGCAAATAGTAGCCAGTTAGCTTTCTGTATTGCTAACCAAGTATTGTCACTGGCATAGATACTACCTCTAGGGGATATAATTTTTGTTGAACCATTATATTGTAATTCAGCCTGTTTGGAGAGGGTTCCACCTTTTATAACCTGCCAATAGAAAAGTCTTGCAACCAAACCTAAAAATATTAGTATAAAAATTCCAATTACAAACCTTAGTCTCATTTGTTCTTTATTTTACAGGAAGCTTGGCAAAACTATCCTCTGTATTAAAATAGTAAACTGTAGCAGGCTTAACGAACCCCAAAGATAACAAGTCATCCTTATTTTCTAAACGTTTGTTACTTGCAAAAATTGCATCTGTTAATTGTTGTTTTGACAAAACTGCCTTTTCTAAACTATCTTCGAGTTTAGCAATTTCAGCGCCTCTTCCTGCTTGTTCAATTCCCATAAAAACAACGGCTATAAATAAGCTTAAGTTAATTATCCATGTTATTTTATTAATTTTTGCCATATATATGTAATTTTGCGCTCCTAGACCTCGGATTATTCCTAATTTCTTCCTCTGTTGGGTAAACAACATAACCCTTGCCACCCACCACGTCTTCCAAAATCCTTTCTTCACCAGAATGAAAAGTAATTACTAAAAGTTTTCCATATGACCCTAATATTTCAAAAGCTTTTGGTAATGCTGTTTCTAAATTTTCATATTCAGAGTTTACTGCTATTCTTAAAGCAAGCATCGGTAAAGTTGCTGAGTCAAGACTTTTTTTGTACGGCATATTAAAAGCCACTTTTTTCAAATCAGCAACAGTCTTAAATGGCCTATTAAAAATAACTTCGTTGGCCCATTTTCTTGATAAATCACTATTCATAACCTTCTCAAAGAGATTTATTAGTTGTCCTACATTTAAAGCATTTAAAAGGTCCATGGCTTTTACTCCTTGATTTTCAGGGTTTAGCCTCATGTCAAGTTCTTGCTCACTTTCTGTAAATGAAAATCCTCTGTTATCATCTTTAAGGTGCAAATTGCTTACTCCTAAATCAAACAAAATTCCACCAACTTCACTAAAACCATTTTCTTTTGCAATTTTATCTAATTGACTAAAATTGCCTAAAACTAACCTCGCTTTGTTACCAAGACGCCCTTTGGCAATCTCTAAAATCCTTGGATCAGCTTCAATTCCTAAGACTTCACAGCCTTTTTCGACTAGTGCTTCACTATGTCCTCCAGTTCCTAAAGTACAATCAATAACCTTGCCTTTTGGCATTTCTTTAATTACTTCCTCAATCATTACTGATTCGTGCCATGCCTGCCGGCAGGCAGGATATTTATCGTTTGTCATTTTTAACTAATTCTTCAATATATTCTTTTGTTGTCACGGATAATTCCTTAGCTTTTTTATCCCAAATCTCTTTTGGCCAAATCTCAACCCTATCAATTAATCCCAAAAAACATAAGTTTTTGTCTAATTTGGCATACTCGGCTAAGGTTTCAGGGATAATAATTCTTCCTTGATCATCAAGCGTTATTTCAAAGGCCGAGCCTAATATAAATCTTTCCAGATCTCTAACCCCCCAACCTTTTCGACTGTCTCCAACTAAGTTTTTTGACAATGCTTCCCAAAAATTATCTTTAACCAATATCAGACAATCTTCATACCACATAGCCAAAACTAGGTTTTCACCTAGTTCTCTCATAAATTTTTTAGGTACTGCGACTCTTCGCGAATCGCTTAGTACGGCCTGATAATTTCCAAGTAACATATATTTTTTAGTATCGGGCAGTACTAAAGGTTAAAAGATTTTCCATCTTTCACCATTACTATCCATTCTGCTATTTCTTTCACACCATGTCAAGAAGTAAATTTCACAATAGAAGTGTCAAACTATGTCAAGATAATTTAGATTAAAAAGCTATAATTTTAATTATGGAAATAAAACAGAAAACTGCTGATGATATGATACATGCAAGTATCGCATCAACTCACCACGTAGGAATCGCAACCCCGAAGGGTGTAAGATTAGAAACACAAAAAAAGCAAACAGCTGACGATATAATTGTTGAAATTATGGAAAGATGTGGTGTATCAATGACGAGAGATAAAAACAGTCCTGACTTCGCCAATTAAGTGCCCTGAATAAAAGATAGAAGTTTGGTGTTTTTGAGGAGTTGTTTTTGATCTTCTGAAGTAATTTCTGTAAATTTTCTAATTTCCTCATTTGAAACTTTGTCTTTG
>Ga0209211_10000833_pt1 | contig 61328 bp, 52 predicted proteins | sample RifGroA2_FD_183992 | JGI IMG/M metagenome (GOLD analysis project Ga0209211, IMG submission 183992) | Groundwater microbial communities from Rifle, Colorado, USA - Groundwater A2 (SPAdes) (version 2) | ecosystem: Environmental > Aquatic > Deep subsurface > Groundwater | place: Rifle, Colorado... | reverse complement strand
CAGCACCGAAGCGCAAGCCGGCGCCGGCGGCAAGCAACTGGCGCGCGACGGCGCCCAAAACCAGCTCGACGCCGCGCTGAGCCAGGCGCAATCCCTGGCCGACACCGCCACCGCGCAGCTGGCCGACACGCTGGAAACCGGGCCCACCGAGATCAAGCCCGACAACGGCAAGGGCGCGAACAAGCCCGACGGCCACCTGCAGCACCACGTACAGGCGCTGAAAGCCTGGGAGGCCGGCAGCAATACCGACAAGGAATCCAAGACCGCAAAGGAACAGGCCGGCCAGCAGCCGCTCATGATCCTGTCCACCCCGGCCGGGTTGGCCGCCAGCACCGACAACTCGTTAACGTTGGCCGCCGGCACGAATATCGACCAGGTCGCCCAGCGCGACCTCAACCAGACCTCGGGCAGAAGGTGGCTGCACAACGTCGGCCAGCACATCAGCCTGTTCGTGGCCGGGGTGAAGGACGTGGTGAGCCTGAAGCTGATCGCGGCCAAGGGCAAGGTGCAGCTGCAGGCGCAGAGCGATGCGATGGAACTGACGGCGGGCAAGGACGTGACCATTAGCAGCCTGAGCGCCAGCCAGTTGTTCAACGGCAAGAAAGAGGTGCTGCTCACCTGCGGCGGTGCCTACATCCGCATCAAGGACGGCAAGATCGAACTGCACGCACCGGGCAAGGTGAGCTTCAAAGGCGGCAGCCACGACTGGAGCGGACCAGCGAGCACAAGTGTGCCATTCCCCTCCTTCAAACCACCGCAGCCTTGCAGCTTCCAAGCGGCGGATGCGGCTCATGTCGGAGCGGCCAGTACGCCGTACCCGTTCTGATGGAGCCACGAATGGACATGAGCCGATCTGCACTTCCAGCAGAAGTGTTTTCCTCTGGTGCCCAAGGCTGGTACTTGCTGCTGGATCGTACCCAGGGTAACCCGCTGGCGGTAGAGGAGGATCTGGTCGTGCCGATCGAGGCTGCCATCGTGCTTGAGGATGCATTTTTTTCCCATGAGCCGGAGCGCGCGCCCCTGCTGATCGACTTGTCAGTTTTGCCTGGCATGACGGCAGAGCAGAAGCGCTTTTGGGCGAAACTTGGGGTGGATGGCATCCGGCAGTCCCTGATCCAAGGGGGCAATACCATGGTGGCTGGCTGGCTGTATTCGATGCAGCCAGCGGAGCAGGTACTGCACCATCTGCGCCGCCTGTTTGCACAGCCCCACCCGGATGGCCAGGTGCATCACCTGCGCTACTACGACCCACGGATAACCCGGTTGCTGGATGAAGGACTGCCGGCAGCGCAACGCAACCAGTTGCTGGGTCCGATTGATGCCTGGTGGTACGCGGATTATTCCGGTGAGTACTGCTGCATGCACCATGACAGTCAGTGGCCGCGGAGCGGCCATCTGGTACTGGCCCCTGAAGATTGGCAGGCACTAGATCTGGCTGCGCCATACCACCACTTGCTGCGGTGCCTGAATGGGTTGCACGAGCTGTATCCAATGGCCGTCGCATTGGATGAGCTACCTGAATTTGCCCAAGCATGCGCGCTGCTAAGGCAAGCTGCGGCGCTGCCTTGGGTTGCCAGCCAGGACGACATGGTGGGTTGTACCTTGCTGTGGCTGCTGTTGGGGAGGGATTGCCGTGAACGCTACCCGGAGGTGGCGGCAGAACTGCAGCAATACCAGCAAGACCGTTCCCCAACCCTGACTGAATGGCTGTTGTTTGCGGGGGCCGAATTTTGGGCCAAGCCAATCCGCTGGCCCGTAGCCGACAAGACAAGAGGAGTTATCGCGTGAGCGAGCCAACGCAGTGCAAAAACAAGTTTTGTGGCAAGAAGGGTCTGCTGCTGCTGCCTTTGCGCTATGCCGTGGCGGCCAGTGATGCAGGACATGCCGAGTTTGCCGAATTGAGCGGCAACCTAGGCAAGGGCGTGGCCGACAAGAAACTGGGCTCGGCCGCCTACACCGTGCGCATGCTGCGCCATGGCTACCTTTATGTAATGGCAAAGCGAAAAGGCAAGCTGAAATGGGATAGCGCTTGGGCGATAAACAGCCAAGGTTACATCGCCAGAATACCGCTGGGCGAGACTGTCGCACCGCTGGCGTTCAGCTGCAATCCGGAAACCCATGGTGTTAATGCTTCAATGATCAGCGTCGAAAAGGCAGAGGATGTTTCCGAGCTGAAAGTACTGTTCCTGCCTGACCCGTTGACCAAGGCCGCCCTGCTCAAGGTCGAAACCGACAGCAAACTGCATGGCATGCTGCAAAGCTTCAAGGCCAAGGCCGTGGCGCAGCCTCACGCCATGCTGCCTGCCGAGCTGCCGACTACCGTGGCGGAATTCCGCTCACTGCAAGGTGATGGTCGCAAGCTGGCACCACGCTTTAATGGTCACCTGCATCCATTTTTTGGGCAAGACGTTAGCCTGGTGAGGAACCAGCCCTATCCTTACACCGGACGCTTGCAGAACCTGCAAACTGAACTGGTCAACAAGAAAGGGCTGGCCATCGTCCTGCACGACCCCTTGGGTATCGTGCAGGAACTGAACAACTGGCGTAATGCATCCATCAACCGGCTAAGCAAGCTGATGCAAGGTACAACGTCGTTCTACGGCTCGTACACCAACGAACAGCTGCTGGCGATCATCACCGCGGTGGATAACGCCGAGCAGCAGATCCGCCAAGGGGCGATCAGCCAGCGCGAGCCCAAGCTAGGCGTGTCGCTGGATGACCTCGCCGCCGAAGCCAAGAAACGCCCATACAGTATGCCGGACCTGCGTGGCACCCCACCGGATGCCATCTATAAGAATCGTGCCGAGTACGAGCACAAGCGGGCGGAATGGCGCAAACAGAACGCCAAACGTATCGGCGATGCTGCCTGGAGCAAATACGCCAAACGCCTGCAGCCCAAATCCATGTACCAGGGTGTGGCGCAGGGCTTTCAGCTGGTGGCGCAAGCCTGCGATGTGCTCAACGAGCTGCGCGCCCATGATCAGCTGCAATGGCTGAACGACGCGCTGCTGCATAACACGCTGGCGCTGTATGACGACAACCACCTGGAAAGTGGCATCGCCAGCTCGGCCCAGATCGGGGTATGTATTCATGGCATCAACAGCTGCCTGAGCGGGCAGGGCTGGCTGAATCAACAGCTGGATGCCAAAAATCTCACATTTGGCACCATGCTGCTCAATGCCCTGTTGCTGAACCAAAAAAAGGCCAAAGAAGAGTTTGTCGCGGCAGGCGGGTTGTCTGGTGGCATCGTGGATGCCGCGGGCAAATGGCAGGAAGGCCTGAAAGGGGTGAGCGACATGTGGGCCAAGGTAAATGATCTGGCCAATGCCATCGTCCAGAGCGGTCAGAACAATGGGGTGGTCAGTGTTTCTCATCTAGGGGGGATCAGCCTGCTCATGGTGCAGAGTGGGCATGCCCTGCTGGCCAACTTGCCGGGTGGGAAATTTATCGATCGGCAAATAGCGCGCTCCAATGTGCTGCATGCACTGCTCAAATTGTCGCTGGGCAAGGTTCTGAGTAAGGAGCTGGAGGCAGCCTACCCCTCGCCGCAGGCTTTCAACAGCAAAACATATGCAGTCAGCAAAGCCACGCGCAATCAGATCAACAAGCTGCTTACCGATGCCAGCAAGGGTAACGACTTCAATGGGCTGCGTTTTGGCTCAGTGGTGGCGGTACTGGAAATGGCCAACGTGCTATTGAAAAGCAACTCCCTGAAGGACTCCCCCGGTCAGAAAGCCGCATGGGAGCTCACTGCAGCCAGTCTCGGCATGGGGGCTGTGCTGCTGGAGTTGACGGGGGGCGTTTGCGAGCGGATGGCAAAAGGTCGCAATGCCGCGCTGGTCAGCAGCAGCCATGTCGGCACCGCGGCACTCAAGTTGGGCGCCGGGGCACTGGGCGCAGTTGGCGGCATTATTGGTGGAGTGGTGGATTTTGATAGTGCCAAAGATATGAAAGGTAAGAACACCGGCTTGGTATTTATTTATGCATTACGTGGGGTTGTTTCCTTGTCTGGCGCGTTGGTTGGGGCGGGTATCGCGATCGGTGCTTCGGGGCCGTTCCTGCAATGGTTGCTCGCACGTACCAAGACCAAGCTTTGGGCCTGGTCGCTTGAGGCATTGTTGTCTGCAAGTAGTTATTTGGCAGCTGAACGAATGGCGCTATTGCTATTGCGTGGTGCCCGCTTATTTACGTTTGCCGGGGTGGGGCTGACGCTCGCCATTTGGATGTTCAGCGACGATGCGCTGGAGAGTTGGTGCGACAAGTCCTGCTTGCGCAAGGATCGAAGCAGTAGCAGCTTTGGCAAGACGGAAGAAGAAATGGCCGCACTGGATGCAGCTGTGTTGGAGGTGGGTTGAGCATGTACTACATGGAATGGCTTCAGGCTATGGGGCGGTGCAAACACAAGCCGGGTTCCTGGATGGATAGCGTACAGAAGGACGTTGCTGCCAAGATCGCGGCTCGTGAGGAAAAGTTGCAGGCAAGTAAGCAACTTGAAGAATGGCTGGGGCGAGAAACGAATCTTAAGGAAGCGCGAGCAGAAACAGTTGATGACAACAACGCTATCTACCATAAGACAGCTAGCTATCTGGAAGTGTGTACCTACAACGACGACAAGCGCGGGCTGTTGACGATGGTTTTAGGTGTGCTCTGCTACGCATTATTTTTCTGGGCAGAATTTCTAATTGAGCTGCTAGGGCAGTTGATTACGGGAAGAGATTATTCTGGGGCCGAACTAATTCCTGATGCTGGGTTTTGGCTGGCACTCATCGGTTCTTTGGTAATTACACCTTTACTTTTTTATGCTTTTTTTCGCTACCTTGCCCGAATCTGGCGCCTTGAAGCCTTCACCATGCGCCGACTGGTAGTGCGTTTCAATCGCGATACCCGACAAGTCTATTTTCTGCGGCCAACCTTTCTGGGTGGGGTAAGAACTTACAACTGGGAAGAGATGGATGCGGCCTTGCCCAAAGACATGCCCAACCACGAGGGAGTAGGGGGCATGCTCATGATCGGTACCGCAGTCGTCGACAACGAGAATCCCCATAGCCAGTTTGCCACGGACGTTGCCTTCGTCGGCAACGCCTGCCGTGATTACAAGCAGCTGCTCTCGTTCTGGGAGTACATCCGCCGCTTCATGGAAGATGGCCCCGATGCGGTACCGGAACCCAGGCGTCTGCGCAGCAAGTGGCCTAACCCACTGGTCAGCATATGGGCGGTGTCACGGCTTAGCTTGCCTGGTGGCTTCGACCTGGGGCGCAGCTTCCTGTGGCTGCGGCTGGGGCTGACGCCGGTGTTCGTGATCTGGGGGCTGGGCCACTACGCATCCTTGCTGCTCAGTTACGAGCCACGTTTCCCTAAGACTATCCGAGTGGCCAGTCATGAGTCCGAAGTTCGTTCTCTGCTGGCGCTGCTGGGCTACAACCTTTTGCCGCCGTTGTATACCGTAGTAGGGCTGTGGCTGTACTACGCTTGGCAGCATGGTATGGGCTGGCGCCTACCGTTGCAGCAGCTGGGGTGGCTGTAAGCATGTCCAGGCTACTTACTTCCTCCCTGTTTCTCGCTCCGGCCGCCATTTGCGGGGCTAGGTTCTTCTATGCCGCTGCCAAGCGAAGCGCGTATTGCCGAGATGACCAAAGCCAAGGGCCTGAGCCCGGCATGCCTGTCGCCAAGACGGGGCCGCTATGAGCTTTCACCGTTCATGTCACTGGCGACTGCCGTTTCGGCCAACCTTGGTCGCGGCCTCCCCGCTGCTGACGGCCACCTCTGACCATCTGGAACAGCAGCTTGCCGTCACCTGCCGCGATGCACATACGCGCAATCCTGTAATCCGGATTACCTGACATGCTCGAATCCCTCCTCCCCTATTACGAACGCGAGCTCGGCCATCTGCGCGAGCTGTCGGGCGAGTTCGCCCGCCGTTACCCCAAGATCGCCGGCCGCTTGCAGCTGGAAGGTGATCAGTGCGAAGACCCGCATACCGAGCGGCTGATCGAGGCGTTTGCCTTTCTGACGGCGCGGGTTCACAAGAAGCTGGACGACGACTACCCGGAGGTAGCCACCAGCTTTCTGGACGTGCTGTACCCACACTACCTGCAGCCGATGCCGGCGGCGACGGTGGTGCAATTCGAGTGCGATGCGCAGCGGCCGGAGATCGGCAAGCGTTACCGCATCGAGCGCGGGCAGCAGGTGCTGGCGCCGGCGTTGCAGGGCGTAAGCTGCAAGTTCCGCAGCGTGTATCCGGTGGATCTTTACCCCTTGCAGCTGCAGGAGGCAAAGCTGGAGCTGACCAGCGGCTCGCCCTACCTGCGCAGCCTGGCGCCGGATGCCGCCGCCGTGCTGACGCTGAAGCTGCAGACCCAGGGCGGGGTGGCACTCAATGCCATCGATCTGCAGTCACTGCGCTTTTTCCTGGATGGCGAGCCGGCCTTGATGCACCTGTTGTACGAGATGCTGCTGTCCAATGTGCAGCGGGTGCAGGCAGGAGATGGCAGCGAGGACCCGGCTCGCACGACGGTGTTGGCCGCTGACAGTCTGCAGGCGGTGGGTTTTGGCCGTGACGAGGGCATGCTGGAATACGACGAGCGCTCGTTCATGGGCTACCGGCTGCTGTCGGAGTACTTCAGCTACCCGGACAAGTTCCTGTTCGTCGATCTGCTGAACCTGGCGCCGCTGGCGGCGCGCCTGACGGGCGACACCCTGCAATTGCGGCTGCATCTACGCCGCTACCCGGACAGCGAGCGCCATCACCGCCTGCAAAGCCAGTTGCAGCCGGCGCACCTGAAGCTGGGCTGCACGCCGCTGATCAACCTGTTTGTGCAGCCGGGCGAGCCGATTCGCGTTACGCACCAGAAAACCAGCTATCCGGTGCTGACCGATGCGCGCAAGCAGCAGGCTTACGAGGTGGTGCAGATTCGCAAAGTGGTGCGGGTGGAGAAATCCGGCGAAGGCGAGAGCAGCGAAGAGGTGCTGCCGTTCTATGCCACGCGCCACGGCAGCGGTGAGGCACCGCGCTTTTACTGGCATGCCACGCGTGAGCCGTCGGTGCGGCAGGGGGACCGCGGTACCGACATGGCGCTGCACCTGGTGGATCTGCAGTTTGAGGCGATACGGCCGGCGGGCGAGGTGCTGAGTCTGACGCTGCTGTGCAGCAACCGCGATCTGCCGGAGCAGATTCCGTTTGGCGGCAGTCAGGCGACCCAGCGTACCGATTTCCAGTTGCCCGGGCATTCGGTGGTGAAGCGCGTGCGCCTGTTGCGCAAGCCGGGTGCTAGCCAGCGCAGTCCGCTGGGACGGGCGCTGCAGTGGCGCTTGATCTCGCACCTGTCGCTCAACTACATGTCGATTGTCGAGGCAGGGCGTGAAGCGCTGCAGGAAATGCTGACCCTGTACAACCTAGGTGAGGCTGCGGCCAACGTGCGCCAGATCCAGGGCATTGTCGGCATCTGCAGCCAGCCGGCGGTACAGCGCGTCAACGGCCGCCACTTTTCCGGCTTCGTGCGCGGCACTGAAATCACGCTGACGCTGGATGCCGATTACTACGTCGGCGGTAGTGTTTACCTGTTTGCTTCCCTACTGGAGCGCTTCTTTGCGCTGTACTGCGCCCCCAACAGCTTTACCCGCCTGCGGGTGAAAACCATGCAACGAGACGAGGAGGTCGCCCTATGGCCAGCCCGAGCCGGCGAAGCCCTCGTGATCTGAGGCAGGCACTGGCGCAGGACGCCAGCCAGTTCAGTTTTTTCCAGGCGGTGCGCCTTCTGGGACTGTGCGAGGGCACGCGCCGGGCACGGCGCACGCTGCCGGCGCAACTGCGCTTTCGTACCCTGGCGTCGCTGTCGTTTCCGGCCAGCGAGCTGGTGCAGTACCGCCCCCGGCAGGAGGGCGAGGCGACTCCGCCGGCCGAGATGACCGTGAGTTTCATGGGGCTGACCGGCCCCAGCGGCGTGTTGCCGACCTCGTATACCGAGTTGCTGCTGGAGCGGCGGCAGCAATACCGCGATAGCACCCTGCACGCGTTCCTGGACTTGTTCAGCCATCGCGCCATTGCCCTGTTCTACGGCGCCTGGCGCAAGTATCGCTTCTGGTTGGCCGAGGAGGCCGGCGAACAGGACGGTTTTGGCCGCAACCTGCTGGATCTGGCCGGCATCGGCCTTAGCCGGCTGCGTGGCCAGGCGAGCAGGGACGGCCTGCTGGACGAGCGCGTGTTCATTTATTACGCCGGTCTGCTGAGCCAGAAGCCGCTGTCGGCGCAGACGCTGCAAACGCTGGTAGAGGGGCTGTTCGCCACCCGTGCCCAGCTTCAGCAGTTTGCCGGCCAGTGGCTGGCGGTGCCGTTGGCCGAGCAAAGCCGGCTTGGTAGTCAGTCGTGCGAGCTGGGTGTCTCGCTGTTTGCCGGTGAGCGGCAGTGGGACCGCCAGACCCGCTTGCAGCTGCGGCTGGGCAGCCTGCGCCGTGCGCAATTCGATGCCCTGTTGCCGGGGGGCGACGGGGCCCGCGCCCTGCAGGCACTGCTGCAGTTTGCCGTCGGGCATCAGCTGGCGGTGGATGTCTGCCTGGTGCTGGACAAACGCGACGTGCCGCCGGCCCGGCTGGATGCCGCCATGCCGCTCCGGCTGGGCGCCAGCAGCTGGCTGGGGCCGCAGGCGCAGGACCCGGACGATGTGCGCTATGCGCTGTTGCATTGAGCGGCGGCCGCTCTCTTTCTTTCTCATCTGGACGAAAACACCATGTCAGTACCCTTGAAATCCCTGATCGAGCGCCTGACGCCTCCTGCCCGCCACTGCGTGGAACAGGCGGCCAGTCGGGCGCTGGCGCGTACGCATTTTGAAATCGAGATCGAGCATGTGCTGCTGACCATGCTCGACCAGAGCAACAACGCGGCCATTGCCGCGCTGTTGGCGGCAGGGGTAGATCTGCCCGCCTTGCAGCAGGGGATGGAGCAGGAGCTGGACGGTTTCCGCAGCGGTAACAGCCGCAACCCGGTGCTGTCCGGCTGGCTGCCCAAGTGGCTGGAAAAAGCCTGGCTGCTGGCCAGTGCAGAGTTCGGCCAGGACAGCGTGTCCACGCTGGACCTGCTGCTGGCGCTGCTGCGCGACGACAGCTTGCGCCCGGCGGTGCAGGACGGCTGCCCGGCGCTGCTGCAGCTGGATGCCGGCCGCCTGCTGCCGGCCTATGCCGCGCTGCGCCAGCATGGTGGCGAAACTGCCGGCGCCGCGGCGCCTGCGGCCAACCCTGGCGCTGCCGAGGCACCCCGGGCCATACGTGGCGGCGCCGCGCTGGACAAGTACACCATCGACCTCACCGCTCAGGCACGGGCCGGCAAGATCGACCCGGTTCTGGGCCGCGAGGCGGAAATCCGCCAGATGATCGATATCCTGATGCGCCGCCGGCAGAACAACCCCATCCTCACCGGCGAACCCGGCGTGGGCAAAACCGCGGTGGTGGAAGGGCTGGCGCGCAAGATCGTGCATGGCGAAGTGCCGTCGGTGCTGGCTGGTGTGGTGCTGCGCACGCTGGACCTGGGCCTGCTGCAGGCCGGGGCCAGTGTGAAGGGCGAGTTCGAGAACCGCCTGCGCCAGGTTATCGACGAGGTGAAGGCCAGCCCGGTGCCCATCATCCTGTTCATCGACGAGGCGCACACCCTGATCGGCGCCGGCGGCGCAGCCGGGCAGAACGATGCGGCCAACCTGCTCAAGCCGGCGCTGGCGCGCGGCGAGCTGCGCACCATCGCTGCCACCACCTGGGCCGAGTACAAAAAGTACTTCGAGAAGGATGCCGCGCTGGCACGCCGCTTCCAGGTGGTGAAAGTGGACGAGCCGGCCCCGGAGATTGCCGTGCAGATGGTGCGCGGCCTGGCGCAGGCCATGGCCGAGCATCACCAGGTAGAGATTCTGGAAGAGGCGGTGGCGGCGGCGGTGCACCTGTCCAGCCGCTACATCACCGGCCGCCAGTTGCCGGACAAGGCCATCAGCGTGCTGGATACCGCCTGCGCCCGCGTGGCGCTGTCGCGTGCCGGCCAGCCGGGGCCGATAGAAGACGTGGCTGTGCTGATCGCCAACGTGGAGCGCGAGATAGCCGCGCTGCAGCGCGAGGACGGGCACGGCGAACGCATCGGCGAACTGGAAAGCCGCCACGCGCAGCTGCACGACGATCTGGCGCAGCTGAATGCTGCCTGGCAGGCGCAACAGCAGCTGGTGGCCGAGATCGACGCCACCCGCCAGCAGCCGGCGCCGGCCAAGGCCGGCAAGGGCCGCAAGCCGTCACCGCTGCAGCACAAGCGCCGCGAGCTGCGCGAGCTGCAGCAGACGCAGCCGCTGGCGTTCGAATGCGTGGACGAAAGCGTGATTGCCGACGTGATTTCCGGCTGGACCGGCATCCCGCTGGGGCGCATGGTCAGCAACGAGCTGGCGCAGGTGCAGCAGCTGGCGCGCCTGCTGGGCGAACGGGTGATCGGCCAGGACCACGCACTGCGGCAGATCGCCGAGCGGGTGCAGATCGCCAAGGCCGGACTGGAAGACCCGGGCAAGCCCAAGGGCGTGTTCCTGCTGGTAGGGCCGTCCGGCGTCGGCAAGACCGAAACCGCGCTGGCGCTGGCCGAGGCGCTGTACGGTGGCGAGCGCAATCTGGTCACCATCAATATGTCGGAATACCAGGAGGCGCACAGCGTGTCCGGGTTGAAAGGCTCGCCGCCAGGCTATGTCGGCTACGGCGAGGGCGGGGTGCTCACTGAGGCGGTACGGCGCAAGCCTTACTCCGTGGTGCTGCTGGACGAGGTGGAAAAGGCGCACCCGGATGTGCTGGAGCTGTTCTTCCAGGTATTCGACAAGGGCGTGCTGGAGGACAGTGAAGGTCGCGAGGTGGACTTCAAGAACACCATCATCCTGCTCACCTCCAATGCCGGCACCGAGCTGGTGATGCGCGCCTGCGAACACGGCGTGACGGTCGAGGGCGAAACCCGCGCCCCCGGCGCGGACGACCTGGTAGAGGTGCTGCGGCCAACCCTGCAGCAGGTATTCAAGCCGGCCTTCCTTGGCCGTCTGGACATCGTGCCCTACTTCCCGATCAGCGACGAGGTGCTACACGCCATCGTGCAGCTGAAACTGGAGCGCATCCGCCAGCGCATCGCCAGCAACCACGGGGCGCAGGTGGAGTTCCCGGACGAGCTGGCCGCCGCCATGGCCGCGCGCTGCATGGACGTGGACAGCGGCGCGCGCAATGCCGACGCCATCCTTACCCGCACCCTGCTGGCGCAGATATCCAGCGACCTGCTGGCGCGTATGGCCAGCGGCAAGCCGGTGAAGAAGATCTCCGTGGCGCTGAAGGGCGACGCGCTTAAGGTGCGCGTGAGCTAGGAGGGCGGGACGCATGCTGAAACTACTGGCCCTGCTGGGGCTGTCCACCCTGCTGTGGTGGTCGGCGCTGTGGCTGCTGATCCCGGTGCACTGGCAGCAGCTCAGCCCCACCGTCATGCTGCTGCTGCACCTGCTGCCGCCCATCATGCTTACCGTGCTGGTGCAGCTCTGGCGATTGCGCCAGCAGCGGCAGGAGCAGACTGCCGCCCAGGCGCAAGCCGATGCAGAGGCCGCCGCCCAGCAGGAACGGCGCGATGCCGCCCGCACGCAGCACCAGGCGGCGCTGCACGAGCGACAGCAAACGATAGCCTGTCGCTGGTTATGGGGGCAGGCGCTGCCTCAGCGTGACGAACCCGTCTGGCTGGCGGCACTGCCTGACGCTTGCCAGTGGTCGGTGCTGACGGCGGAGGAGGTGGCCGAGGGCGCGGTGCTGGACAGCCTGCAAGCGAGTGTGGCCGACGCCTTGCTTGCCCTGTATGGCGAGCTGCCGGGGGCCGCTGCGTTGCCGTTGTTGCTGGAGGTGCTGCCGCAGATCTCCGGCATTGAGCAGGTTGGCCGCATGCGCGAACTGCAGCAGCAAGCCTGGTTCAGCGCACAGGGCGATGCGCCGCAGCCGGACAGCGATTGTCGCTTTCTGCCCGGCAGCGGCGCGTTGGCCGAGCGCGTCCTGTCGTTTCTGGCGCAGGATCCGGCGTTGCCCGGAGTGGTGGTGCTGGCCGCCGATGCGCCGCGGGCATTGCTGGATGCGGATGAGGAGCCGGACAGCCATACCCGCCAGCAGTGGCGCCAGCTGGGGCACCCCGGTGCCGCCGTGGTGCTGATGCTGTTCCTGCGCGAGGGGCTGCTGGCGGCGGAAGGGCACGCCCCTGCGGCCGGCGCTGACCCCTACCAGCCCTACTGGGAACGAAGTGCTACCGCCATCCCGGCGGGCTGGGGGCCGGTGCCGGCATCAGCTCAGGCGACCCTGTCTGCCTTGCCCGTGCTCGCCTGCCTGGCCCCGTCCAGCGGGACGGCGCTGGCGCAGCAGGGAACCCTGCAGCTCACCCGCCAGTTGCAGGCGCTGCTGGACAACGCGCTGGTGAATGCGGCGCTCCTGGACTACCCGTTCAGCGAGGAAGACGCCCGGCCGCAGGACAACCAGGCCGACAGCGTAGCCTGGCTGGTGCACAACAGTGGTGATGTCGAGGTTGGTGGCGCGCGGCTGTCCGCCATTGCCAGCAATCTCACCCGCCATCAGATCGCGCTGCACCCTATCGATGAAGCCTGCAACCTGGTCCGCGACTGGGGCGATGTCGGTGCGGCTACGTCCGCCATGCTGGCGGCGCTGGCGGTTACCCATTGCGCCCGGCTGGCGGCGCCGGCGGTCATTACCCAATTTCATCACGACCATGCTGCCCTGGCGGTGGCGCGGCCGGCCTGCAAGGAGAACACTCTATGAAACGCGCCATTCGCCTGGGCGACCCGACCAGCCACGGTGGCAAGGTGGTGAGCGCCGCATCCACCACTGTACTGTTCGGCAAACAGGTCGCCCTGCTGGGCGACCAGGTAACCTGCCCGCAGCAAGGGCATGTCAGTTGCACCATCGTGGAAGGTGACGGTAGCTGGCTGGTGGGCGGCAAGCCGGTGGCACTGGAAGGCCACAAGGTGAGCTGCGGTGCCACGCTGATCTCCACGCTGCCCGAACTGGGCAAGGGCTGAGGCGCACCGTGATCCGAACACAAGCAACAGGTACATTTGCATGACACCAGAACAACTACTGGCTCCGATCGCCGGGGAGCACCCTGCCGGCGAGGATATGGCCTACTCGGCACTGTTTGACCAGATACGCGAGGCCCGTCGCAGCGACGACCCGACCCTGGCGCAAGGCGAGTGGGAACAGACCCTCAAGCAGGCCGAATGGCCAAAAGTGGTCAAATTGTGCGAAGAGGCCCTCGTCTCCTACAGCAAGGATTTGCAACTGCTGGTGTGGTATGCCGAAGCGCAGGTCAAGGTGGCCGGGCTGGCCGGCCTGCAGCTGGCGCTGGCGGCACTGGACGGCTGGCTGCAGCAGTACTGGGACAGCGGCTTTCCGGAGCTGGACCCGCACGATCTGGACGAGCGCGTCGGCAAACTGGAGTGGTTGAACCTGCAGCTGGGGCAGGGCGTGCGCGAGCTGCCGCTGATCCGTCCCGAATTCGGTGGCTACAGCTGGTTGCAATGGCAGCAGTCGCGCGAGGTGGACAACCTGGGACTGAAGAACCCGGAAGCGCGCGAAGCGGCCATCGACGAAGGCAAGCTGGCCGGTGAGACCTTCGACAAGGCCGCGCAGCAGTCGGGGGCCGCCTGGTTCCAGCAATGCATGGAGCAGCTGGTGGCGGTGCTGCAGGTCTACGAGGCACTGGATGCCGGCATCGAGCTGCGCTTTGGCGAGCAGGCACCCAGCCTGGCCGAGCTGCGCAATGCCATCTACGCCTGCCAGGACCTGGTGCTGCGTTACCGCCAGCAGCTGGGTGGTGGCCAGACCGACAGCACGCCGCCCGCGGCCACCGTAACCGAGGAGAAGAAGTCCGTGAGTCCGTCCCCCGCCACCATGACCCCGCCACCGCTTGCCGCGCCGGCCATCGCCTTTGACGGTAGCATCGCCAACCGCCAGCAGGCGGTACAGATGCTTACCGAGGTGGCGCGCTACTTCCGTCACAACGAGCCGCACAGCCCGGTATCGCTGCTGGCCGAGCGCGCGGCACGCTGGGCGGAAATGAGCCTGGAGGAGTGGCTGCAGCATGTGGTGAAGGATGATTCCACCCTGCGCCAGCTGCAGGAGCTGCTGGACGTGCGCCAGGATTGAGTCGTTGCGGTGATCTGCTTGATCCGTGCTGCGGCCAACGTGGTTGACCGCAGCAGGGGACATGCGGATAATCCACCTTCTTTTCAAATGCTTAGCGCAGCCTGTCGCCAGTTTCGATGACCGTAGCACCCTCCGCCTTACCCCCGCGCCGCCTGTCCGTGGCCCCGATGCTGGACTGGACCGATCGCCACTACCGCTATTTTGCGCGCCTGATCAGCAAGAACACCTGGCTGTACACCGAGATGGTGACCACCGGTGCCTTGCTGCACGGCGATGTGCCGCGCCATCTGCGCTACCACGACGCCGAACACCCGATCGCACTGCAGCTGGGCGGCTCCGAGCCGCAGGAGCTGGCGCAGTGCGCCAGGCTGGCCGCAGAGTGGGGCTACGACGAGGTCAATCTCAACGTCGGCTGTCCGTCGGAGCGGGTGCAGAAGGGGGCCTTCGGTGCCTGCCTGATGGCCGAGCCGCAGCTGGTGGCCGATTGCGTGAAGGCGATGCGAGACGCGGTCGATATCGACATCACCGTCAAGCACCGTATCGGCATCAACGATATCGACAGCTACGACGCGATGCGCGCCTTTGTCGACGTGGTCGCCGACGCCGGCTGCCACACCTTCATCGTGCACGCGCGCAATGCCATCCTCAAAGGCTTGTCACCCAAGGAAAACCGCGAGATTCCGCCGCTGAAGTACGAGTACGTGTATCGCCTGAAGCAGGAGCGGCCGGATCTGGAAATCCTGATCAACGGCGGCATCAAGAGCAACGAGGAAATCGCCGGCCACCTGCAGCACGTCGATGGCGTGATGGTGGGCCGCGAGGCCTACCACAATCCCTACCTGATGGCGGAGTGGGACGCGCTGTTCTACGGCGACGACAGCCGCCCGCTGTCGCGCGGCAAGGTGGTGGAGGCGCTGCTGCCCTATGTCGCGGCGCGGCTGCAGGACGGCAGCAACGTGCGCCACATCGCACGCCACGTGCTGGGGCTGTTCCAGGGGCAGAAGGGCGCGCGGCAATGGCGACGCATGCTGTCCGACAGCAAGGAGCTGCACGGCGCCGACGAGAGCCTGTTCATCCGCGCGCTGCTGGCGACGCAGGGTTGAACTGTCCGCATTCCTTGTTAAGATACGTCAGACACCCCCACGCCCGGTTCGCCGGGCTTTTTGGTTTTCAGGCGCGTAGCGCTGGCGGCTGCAAGCTTGGCCGCGCTACCCGCCGTCGGAGCAAAGCATGATCGAAAAACTGGTGCTGGCCAGCAATAACGCCGGCAAGCTGAAAGAATTCGCCGCCCTGCTGGCGCCGCTGGGCATCGAGGTGATTCCGCAGGGCCGCCTCAACGTGCCGGAGTGTGCGGAGCCGCACTACACCTTCCTGGAAAACGCGCTGGAAAAGGCGCGCCACGCCAGCCACATGACCGGCCTGCCAGCATTGGCCGACGATTCCGGCATCTGCGTCGAAGCGCTGGGCGGCAAGCCCGGGGTGCAGTCGGCGCGCTTTGCCGGCGAGCCGAAATCGGACGAGCGCAACAACGCCAAGCTGGTGGAAAAGCTGCAGGGCAAGGCCAACCGCCGCGCCTACTACTACTGCGTGCTGGTGCTGGTGCGCCACGCCGACGATCCGCAACCGCTGGTGGTCGATGGTGCCTGGTACGGCGAGGTGGTGGATACCCCGTCCGGTAACGGCGGCTTCGGCTACGACCCGCACTTCTGGCTGCCAAGCCACGGCTGTACCGTCGCCGATCTGCCGGCCGGGGTGAAGAACGGCATCAGCCACCGCGGCCAGGCGATGCAGGCGCTGCTGGCGAAACTGCAGGCGCAGCTGGCATGAGCGTGATCGATCTGTCGGCGCTGAAGGGCGGCTTGAAAGAATTGCCGCCGCTGTCGCTCTACATCCACTTCCCGTGGTGCGTGAAGAAGTGCCCGTACTGCGACTTCAACTCGCACGAGTTCAAGCCGGTGCCGGGCGCCATCGCCATCCAGGCCGCCGACAACGTTGGCCGCAGCCGCGTCGGCGAAGGCTTCGACGAGATGGCCTATGTCGAGGCGCTGCTGCGCGACTTCGAGTACAGCCTGCCGGCGATCTGGGGACGGCCGATCACCACCATCTTCATGGGCGGCGGTACCCCCAGCCTGTTCTCGCCGGAGGCGATGGACGCGCTGCTGGCCGGCTTGCGCGCGCGTGCGCGCATCCACCCGGATGCCGAAATCACCATGGAGGCCAACCCCGGTACCTTCGAGAGCGAGCGCTTCAAGGGCTATCGTGCCGCCGGCATCAACCGGCTGTCGATCGGCATCCAGAGCTTCGATCCGCGCCAGCTCAAGGCGCTGGGGCGCATCCATGACGGTGACGAGGCGCGGCGCGCGGTGGAGATCGCGCTGACGCACTTCGATAATGTGAACCTCGACCTGATGTACGCGCTGCCGAACCAGACGCTGGCCGAGGCGCTGGCCGACATCGACACCGCCATCGCCTTTGGCGTCACGCACATCTCCGCCTACCACCTCACCATCGAGCCGAACACGCTGTTCGCGGTGCAGCTGCCGGCCAACCTGCCGGACGACGACATTTCCGCCGACATGCAGGAGGCGATCGAGGCGCGGCTGGAAGGCGCCGGTTACGTGCACTACGAGACCTCCGCCTTCGGCAAGCCCGGTCGTTTTGCCCGCCACAACGTCAACTACTGGCAGTTCGGCGACTACGTCGGCATCGGCGCCGGCGCCCACGGCAAGATCAGCTCGCACGAGGGCGTGGTGCGCGAGATGCGCTACAAGCAGCCGGCGGCCTATCTGCAGGCGGTGGCGGACGGCAATCCGCTGCAAAGCAGCCACAAGGTTGGCCGCAAGGAACTGCCGTTCGAGTTCATGATGAACACCCTGCGCCTGACCGGCGGCTTCGAGACCAGACTGTTTAGCGAACGCACCGGTTTGCCGGTATCCTGTATCCAATCGCAATTGCGGCAAGCGCAGGCGGAGGGGCTGATCGAACAGGATCTCACCCATCTGCGGCCAACGTTGAAGGGCCAGCGCTTCCTCAACGACCTGTTAACCCTGTTCCTGCACGACGAAGGAGAAAATTGATGGCCAAAGAAATCATCCACACCGACAACGCCCCGGCGGCAATCGGCGCCTACTCGCAAGCGGTCAAGGCCGGCAACACCGTGTACCTGTCCGGCCAGATCCCGCTGGACCCAGTGACGATGACGGTGGTGGAAGGCGGCTTTGCTGCGGAAACCCACCAGATGTTCAAGAACCTGAAAGCGGTGTGCGAAGCCGCCGGCGGCTCGCTGGACCAGATCGTGAAGCTGAATGCCTTCCTCACCGACCTGTCCAACTTCGGCACCTTCAACGAAATCATGGCGCAGTACATGAGCCAGCCATTCCCGGCGCGTGCCGCCATCGGCGTTGCCAGCCTGCCGAAGGGCGTGCAGGTGGAAGCCGACGCGATCATGGTGCTGGGCGAGTAATCACGCGCAGCGTGGTATCAGTACAAGCGGCCTGCGGGCCGCTTTTTTCATGGTGGCCATGCAGGCTGGCTAGACAAGGAGAAACGGCATGAAGATCGGCGATGTGATGCGTCACAGCGGCGCCAGCGCCAAGGCGATCCGCCACTACGAGGCCATCGGCCTGCTGGGGCCGATCGCCCGCCGTGGCGCCTACCGCTGCTACACGGCACAGGATGTCACCTTCGTGCAGCTGATCCGCCAGGCGCAGGCGGTGGGACTGTCACTGGCGCAGTTGCAGGGCCTGCGCGCCGCCGATGGCAGCATCGACTGGCCGGCGTTGGCGCAGCGGGTACGCGTACGCGATGCCGCGGTCGCCGCGGAGCAGGCTCGGCTGGCGGCACAACGGGCTCGGCTAGCGACGGTACTGGCCGAGATCGAGCACTGCCTGCAGTCCGGCGTGGCGTGTCCCGCGGCTTGACTCTGCCCTGCGGGGCAGGGTTTATCGTACTGGCATGAAAGGGGAGTGATCATGTCAGAACGATGGGTGGTGATACTGGGGCATCCCGATGCAGACAGTCTGTGCGGGGCGCTGGCGCACCGTTATGCGGAGAGTGCGCGCGAGGCCGGGCGCGAGGTCAGCCTGTTCTGTCTCGGCGACCTACAGTTCGACCCGGTGCTGCGCCACGGCTACCGCCAGCCGCAGCCGCTGGAGCCGGATCTGCAACGGTTGCAGCAGGCGATTGCCGACGCGCAGCAGCTGGTGCTGGTGTTGCCGCTGTGGTGGGGCGGCATGCCGGCGCTGCTGAAGGGGATGTTCGACCGCGTGTTCCTGTCCGGCTGGGCTTACCGCTACCGCCAGGATTCGGTGTGGTGGGATAAGCTGCTGCGCGGTCGCCGCGCCGAGGTGATCGTCACCATGGACACGCCCGGCTGGTACTACCGCTGGGTGTACGGCCAGCCGCTGTTCCGGCAGCTGAAACACACCATCCTCGGCTTTTGCGGCTTTGCACCGGTACGCATCACCGCGCTGGCACCGGTACGCGGCAGCAGCGCGGCACAACAGGCGCGCTGGCTGGCGCAGGTGGCGCAACTGGCGGCCCGCGGCTGAGCGCAAGGTTGGCCGCAAGCCTTATCCGCCGCCTCGGCGCAGAATTCTCTTTTTGCCAAACCGGCCTGTTGCCGCCGCTGGCGTTGCGCTAGCGTGGGAGCGGTGATCAATGACGAAGAGGAGGGCGGGTCATGGTGGCGGGGTCGACGTTATCGCTGTTTCTGCTGGCGGTGCTGGTATTGATGTTGTCGCCGGGGCCGAACATGGCCTTCGTGCTGTCGCACGGCATGGCGCTGGGGCCGAGGGGCGGGCTGGCCGCAGCGCTGGGCATTGCCGCCGCCGACCTGGTGCTGACGCTGCTCACCGCCAGCGGTGTCACCGCGCTGCTGGCGGCGTGGGCGCCGATGTTCGACCTGCTGCGCTATCTCGGCGCGCTGTACCTGCTGTGGCTGGCGTGGCAGGCGTGGCGTCAGCCCGGCGTTGTCCGCCTCGGCACGCACGGGCGGGTGCCGCTGGGACGGGTGTTCCGCATGGCGATGCTGGGCAGCCTGCTCAACCCCAAGGCACTGCTGTTCTTCATGGTGTTCCTGCCGCAGTTTGTCGATGCCGGTCGTGGTGACATCGTGTTGCAGCTGACGCTGCTGGGCATGGTGCTGTCACTGGTGGCGCTGCTGTTCAACAGCGCGCTGGGCAGCTGCAGCGGCCAGCTGGGGCGTTTGCTGCAGCGCCATCCGCGCGCGGCATGCTGGCAGCGCTGGGCACTGGCGGCGGTGCTGCTGGGGCTGGCACTGCGGTTGCTGCTGCTGGAGCGGCCGCTGCCGCGCTGAGGCCGGACCAAGGTTGGCCGCAATAAAAAAGGCCCCATGCGGGGCCTTTTTGCTGGACGGCAGCGCGATCAGGCGCGATTGGTCGCCAGTTGCGGTGCCGGCTGTTCCACGTCACCGGCTGCGATGCAGGCGGCGGCGGTGAACAGCACGTCGGTGGAGCTGTTCAGCGCGGTTTCCGCCGAATCCTGCACCACGCCGATGATGAAGCCGACGGCGACCACCTGCATCGCGACATCGTTGCTGATGACGAACAGGCTGCACGCCATCGGGATCAGCAGCAGCGAGCCACCGGCCACGCCGGAGGCACCGCAGGCGGCAACGGTGGACAGAATCGACAGCAGCAGCGCGGTCGGCACGTCCACGGTGATGCCCAGGGTGTGCACCGCGGCCAGGCTCAGCACCGAGATGGTGATGGCGGCACCGGCCATGTTGATGGTGGCGCCCAGCGGGATCGACACCGAGTAGGTGTCTTCATTCAGGCCCAGCTTCTTGCACAGGTTCATGTTGACCGGGATGTTGGCCGCCGAGCTGCGCGTGAAGAAGGCGGTGACGCCGCTTTCGCGCAGGCAGGTGAATACCAGCGGGTACGGGTTGCGACGCAGGGTCAGACCGACGATCAGCGGGTTCACCACCAGTGCGATGAACAGCATGGCGCCGACCAGTACCAGCAGCAGCTGGCTGTAGCCCAGCAGCGACGACAGACCGGTGGTGGCCACCGCTTCGGCGACCAGGCCGAAGACGCCGACCGGGGCAAAACGGATGATCACACCGACGATGCGCGATACGCCGTCGGCCACTTCGTTCAGCAGGGTCTTGGTGCTGTCGCTGGCATGGTGCAGCGCCATACCCAGTGCCACGGCCCAGGTCAGGATGCCGATGTAGTTACCGGTCGCGATGGCGTTGATCGGGTTGTCCACGATCTGGAACACCAAGTTGTTCAGTACCTGACCGATGCCGCTAGGCGGGGTGGTGCTGCCGGCGGCAGCCACCAGTTTCAGCGTGGTCGGGAAGACAAAGCTGGCCACGACGCCGGTGACGGCCGCCAGGAAGGTACCCAGCAGGTACAGGGTGAGCACCGGGCGCATATTGGTCTGCACGCCCTGTTTCTTGCTGGCGATGGCGCTGGCTACCAGCACGAATACCAGTACCGGCGCCACGGCTTTCAGGCCTTTGACGAACAGGCTGCCAAGGAAGGTCAGCGACTGGGCGGTGTCGGGGGAGAAGCTGGCCACCGCAATACCGGCCAGCATGCCGATCAGGATCTGCAGCACGATGCTGCCATTCATGATCCTGCTGATAATCGAAGGATTCTGCTGCATAAATTCCCTAAATCAAGATGTGTTGAGTTGCTATGGGGACGACAGCCGGCACGATGGCAGATTCTTTTTGTCATGCGGTGAGTGCTTGCGGCCAAGCTGCGGCGGCGGGGTGGAGCCCGTCACCTCGGGGCGTTGCGAAATGCCATGAAAAACAGGCACATCGGTGTTGCGGTGCGCAGTGTAACAAATTTTCCCCTGTAGAAAAAATCCAGTATCCAGGATGCGGCGGCATTGTCGCGGCCGGCGGAACAGGCTGTTTCCGCTGGCGGCCTTCTGTCCGTGCCGCGGGCTGTGGCCTAATGGGCGCTTTGCCGGGCACGATGCCGCGCCCCGACGCTGCGGCCAATCTTGCCGGCAGCACCATAGACAGGAGCCACCATGAGCCGCAGTTATGCCTACCAGATCGTCAACGTGTTTGCCGAAAGCCGTTTCGGTGGCAATCCGCTGGCGGTGTTTACCGATGCCAGCGGCCTGTCGGATGACGACATGCAGCTGATCGCGCGCCAGTTCAACCTGTCGGAAACAGTGTTCCTGCTGCCGGGCGATGCCGAGGCGGCCGCCAGCCTGCGCATCTTCACCCCCAGTTATGAACTGCCGTTTGCCGGCCATCCCACCATCGGCAGCGCCGCGGTGCTGCACGCGCAGTCCGGGCTGGGCGAGCGCTTTACGCTGCGCACCCGCGCCGGGCTGATCCCGATCCACTGGCAGGATGGCGTGTTCCGCCTCACCGCGGTGCCGGCCACGCAGCGTGCGGCCAACCTTGCGCCGGCGGACGCCGCCGCGATGCTGGGCCTTGCCGCCGCCGACATCGCCGCCGCACCGATGTGGGTGAACGCCGGCAGCGAGCAGCTGCTGATCCGCCTCGCCAGCCGCGAGGCGGTACTGGCGGCGCGGCCGGTGCACGAGCTGTTCGTGCGCCACGCCACGCTGCACCCCGGGCGCAGCATCGCCTACCTGTGGCATGTGGCGGATAACGTCGCCACCGTGCGGCTGTTTTTCGAGCAGCAGGGTGCCGTGATCGAGGACCCGGGCACCGGCAGCGCCTGCGCCAACCTCGGCGGCTGGTGCGCGCTGAACGGCCTGGCGCCGCTGTCGTGGCGCATCGAGCAGGGCGAGGCGATCCAGCGCCCCAACGTGCTGTACCTAGATGTGGCGGCCGATGGCACGGTGCAGGTCGGCGGCAAGGTGCAGCGCATCGCCAGTGGCCAGTTCCAGCTGCCGTGAGCGGGGCCTTGTGGTGTGCAGGCGACAGCGTGCGACAAGGCGCAGGTTTGGCCGCAGCCACGGCCGGTGACGCTTGCCGCGGCGGCGGACGGACGGCCCGGCGAGCAGGATGTATGTTGCAATCAAACGATCGTTTCATTTTCGTTGACGCTACCGGTGGCCACTGTTAGTTTTCCTGCTGGCCTGCAGTGCGACGCATCGATCCGCACGCGGCCAGACGCCGGCTCTGTGCCATGACACGGCAGCGGGCAGGGCGCATACCAACACGAGGAGAAACAACATGAACAACGCGGCAAAATGGGCAGCGGTACTGGCAATCGGCGCGAGCGCGCAACTGGCACTGGCTGCCGGTGCCGGCGGCACCTGGAAAACCATCGACGACGAAACCAAGCAGGCCAAGGCGCTGGTGGAGATCAGCGAAACCGCCGGCGGCGAGCTCTCCGGCCGCATCGTGAAGCTGTTTGCCAATCCGGACGCGGTCTGCGACAAGTGCGACGGCCCGCTGAAGGGCAAGCCGGTGGTCGGCATGACCATCCTCACCGGCCTGAAAAAAGGCGGCGACGGCTGGGAGGGCGGCAAGATCCTCGATCCGAAATCCGGCAAGGTGTACAGCGCCAAGGCCAAGCTGGCCGAGGCTGGCAAGAAGCTGGAAGTGCGCGGCTTCATCGGCATGGCGCTGCTGGGCCGTACCCAGACCTGGGAACGCCAGTAAGCCAGCCGCCGCGGCCAGCGCGGCCGCGAGCTGCAGCAATCGACGGGACAGCTTGGGCTGTCCCGTTTTGCATGGGTACAATGCCGCCATGAACTCTCCTGCCGATATCGCCGGCCAGCCGCCGCTGGCCGCGCCCGCCACCGCCAAGAAACTGGAAAAGCTCGGCATCCGCCGCCGCTTCGACTTGGTGCTGCACCTGCCGCTGCGCTACGAGGACGAGACCCACCTCTACCCGATCGCCCAGGCGCCGTACGGCCAGGCGGTGCTGGTGGAAGGCGAGGTGACGCAGTGCGAGGTGCAGTTCCGCCCGCGGCGGCAGCTGGTGGTGCAGATCGAGGACAAGAGCGGCAAGCTGGTACTGCGCTTCATCCACTTCTACGGCAGCACGCAGCAACAGCTGGCCAAGGGCCGTCGCGTGCGGGCGCTGGGCGAGGTACGCCGCGGTTTCTTCGGAGACGAGATGGTGCACCCCAAGATCCGCGAGGTGCACGAGGGCGATCCGCTGGCCGACAGCCTGACCCCGGTCTATCCCACCGTCAACGGCCTGACCCAGCCGGTGCTGCGCCGCCTGATCCATACCGAGCTGAAGGCGCAGCCGCTGCCGGAAACGCTGCCGGACGAGATGCGCCGCAGCCTGGGGCTGATGCCGTTTGCCGATGCGGTGCAGTTGCTGCACCGCCCCGGCCCGGAGTATTCCGCCACCCAGCTTACCGACGGCAACCTGCCGGCGTGGCAGCGGCTGAAGTTCGACGAGCTGCTGGCGCAGCAGCTGTCGATGCGGCTGGCCTACCGCACGCGGCGGCAGGGCAGTGCGCCGGTGATCGCCGGCGACGGCAGCCTGCGCGCACAGCTGCTGGCCAGCCTGCCGTTCGCGCTGACCGGCGCACAGCAGAAGGTATTGACCGAGATCGTCAGCGACATCGCGCTGCCGCACCCGATGAACCGCCTGCTGCAGGGCGACGTCGGCAGCGGCAAGACCGTGGTGGCGGCGATGGCGGCACTGGCGGCGATCGAGGCCGGTTTCCAGGTGGCGCTGATGGCACCGACCGAGATCCTGGCCGAGCAGCACTACGTGAAGCTGGCCGCCTGGCTGGCGCCGCTGGGCATCGAGGTGGCGTGGCTATCCGGCAGCCTGCGCAAGAAGGCGCGCGGCGAGATGGCGGCCAAGATCGCCAGCGGCGAGGCGCGACTGGCGGTGGGCACCCATGCGCTGTTCCAGGACGACGTCAGCTTCGCACGCTTGGGACTGGTCATCGTCGACGAGCAACACCGCTTCGGCGTCGGGCAGCGGCTGGCCTTGCAGGAGAAGGGCGCCGCCCCGCACCAGCTGATGATGTCGGCGACGCCGATCCCGCGCACGCTGGCGATGAGCTTCTACGCCGACCTCGACGTGTCGGTGATCGACGAGCTGCCGCCGGGGCGCACCCCGATCGTCACCAAGCTGATCAACGCCGCGCGCCGCGACGAGGTGGTGGCCTTCGTCGACAAGGCCTGCCGCGAGGGCAACCAGGTGTACTGGGTGTGTCCGCTGATCGAGGAGTCGGAAACGCTGCAGCTGCAGACCGCGGTCGATACCCACGCGGTGCTGGTGGAGGACCTGCCGCAGTGGGGCGTCGGGCTGGTGCACGGCCGCATGAAGGCGGCGGAAAAGGCCGAGGTGATGGGCCGTTTCATCCGCAACGAGCTGCAGCTGCTGGTGGCGACCACGGTGATCGAGGTCGGTGTCGACGTGCCCAACGCCAGCCTGATGGTGATCGAGCACGCCGAGCGCATGGGGCTGGCGCAGCTGCACCAGCTGCGCGGCCGCGTTGGCCGTGGCGCGGCGAAGAGCAGCTGCGTGCTGCTGTTCGAGACGCCGCTGTCGGAGCTGGCCAAGGCGCGGCTGAAGGTGATCTACGAGAACACCGACGGCTTCGAGATCGCGCGTCAGGACCTGAACATCCGCGGTCCCGGCGAGTTCCTTGGCGCGCGCCAGAGCGGCCTGCCGATGCTGCGCTTTGCCGATCTGGAGGCCGACATCGAGCTGCTGGAGGCGGCGCGCGAACTGGCGCCGCAGCTGCTGCAACGTTGGCCGCAATACGCCGCCGCGCACCTGACACGCTGGCTAGCCGGGCGCGAGCACTTCCTCAAGGCCTGATGCCGCGCTCGCCAGCCTGCGGCCAACCTTGTCGGCATGAAAAAGGGCTGCCCGCGGGCAGCCCTTGTTGTTTGCGTGCTCGCGCTTACACGAACAGCTTCACGCCGAAGTAGTACAGGCTGATCGCCAGGCCCATGCTTACCGGCAGGGTCAGTACCCAGGTGGTGAGGATGGTCTTGATGGTGGACAGCTGCACGCCGGAGCGGTTGACCACCATGGTGCCGGCGACGGCACTGGACAGGATCTGGGTGGTGGACACCGGCGCGCCGATCACGCTGGCCAGACCGATGGACAGCGCCGACATGGTTTGCGCCGCCATGCCCTGTGCGTAGGTCATGTCCTTCTTGCCGATCTTCTCGCCCACGGTGTTGACCACGCGCTTCCAGCCGACCATGGTGCCCAGGCCGATGGCCAGCGCCACGGCGACGATCACCCAGGTCGGTGCGTATTCGGTGGTCTGGGTCAGGTCTTTCTGGATGCCTTTCAGCTGCTTCAGGTCAACGTCGTTGATGCCCGGTACCTTGCTGATCTTCTTCGCGCCGTCGGCGAGGCAGATCAGCTGGGTGCGCACGTTCCAGCGCTGCGCTTCCGGCAGGGTCTGGAACGACTTGGCGTCACCGATCGCGCTCAGCAGCGCGCCGGCTTCTTCCACGATCTTCGACGGTTCGCACTGGTGGTTGCCCTTCACCGGGTACTTCAGGTCGATGATGACCTGGTTGCGCTGGTACAGCTCTTTCAGCTGGATGGCGGCGATCTTGGTGTGCTCGATCTGGATCGGCTCGGCTTCGAGGTTGACCACGAAGTGGGCCGGCGCCAGCGCGATCAGCACCAGCATCACCAGGCCGACACCCTTCTGGCCGTCATTGGAGCCGTGGGTGAAGCTCATGCCCATCGACGATACGATCAGCATGAAACGTGCCCAGAACGGCGGATGCTTGCGGCCTTCGATCTGTTGGCGCTGGAATGGCGATTTGTGGATGTTGGACAGCGGACGCAGCTTCATCAGCGTGAACAGCATCAGGCCGGCGAGACCGGCGCCGAACAGCGGCGACAGGAATAGCGACAGGAACACGTCGATGGCCTTGCTCCAGTTGATGCCGTTGACGATGGAGTCGCCGGTCAGCAGCGCGTTGCCGATGCCGACGCCGAGGATGGCGCCGATCAGGGTGTGCGAGCTGGACGCCGGGATGCCGAAGTACCAGGTGCCGAGGTTCCACACGATGGCGGAGGTCAGCAGCGCGAACACCATCACCATGCCCTGCGCCGAGTTGATGTTCAGCAGCAGGTCGGTCGGAATCAGGTTGACGATGGCGTAGGCCACGGCCAGACCGCCAAAGAACACGCCGAGGAAGTTGAAGAAGCCGGACAGCAGCACGGCGGTCTCCGGTTTCATCGACTGGGTGTAGATGACGGTCGCAACGGCGTTGGCGGTGTCGTGAAAGCCGTTGATGAATTCAAAGGCGAGCACGAAGGTGATCGACAGCACCAGCGTGATCGCGAGCAGTGTGTCGAGTCCCGAAAGAAGTTCCAGCATGATTTATGTGTCAGGCGTTATCCGAAAGGCGGGATTCTTGGGGTTGGCAGATGACACGTCAAGAGCTTGTAACAATCTTTTTGCGGTGCGTTTGAAATGTGCCAAAGGCATGAGTTTACGGCTTGACAGTGTTGTATTTTGGCAGGGTTTAGTGGCTTGATTTGAAAAGAAAAATGCCTCCGTTCTGGAGGCATCGGAAGGGTTGTAATAAAACAGTAATATTCAGCCGAATTTGCCGGTGATGTAGTCTTCGGTTTCCTTGCGCTTCGGCGCGGTGAAGATATCGTCGGTGGCACCGAACTCCATCAGCTCGCCCAGGTACATGTAGGCGGTGTAGTCGGAGACCCGGGCCGCCTGCTGCATGTTGTGGGTGACGATGGCGATGGTGTAGTCCTGTTTCAGCTCGTGAATCAGTTCTTCGATGTGCGCGGTGGAGATCGGGTCCAGCGCCGAGGTCGGCTCGTCCAGCAGCAGCACTTCCGGGCGGGTGGCGACGCCACGCGCGATGCACAGCCGCTGTTGCTGGCCGCCGGACAGCGAGTTGCCGGACTGTTTCAGCTTGTCCTTCACTTCATTCCACAGCGCCGCCTTGCGCAGCGCCCATTCCACGCGATCGTCCATTTCGCTGCGCGACAGGTTTTCGTACAGCTTCACGCCGAAGGTGATGTTGTCGTAGATCGACATCGGGAACGGCGTCGGCTTCTGGAACACCATGCCGACGCTGGCGCGCAGCATGTTCACGTCGACCGACTTGGCGAGGATGTTCTGGTTGTCGAGCAGGATCTCGCCTTCGGCGCGCATGCCGGGATACAGCTCGAACATGCGGTTGAAGGTGCGCAGCAGCGTCGATTTGCCACAGCCGGACGGGCCGATGAAGGCGGTGACCTTGCCGGCCGGGATGTCGAGGTTGACCTTCTTCAGCGCGAGGAAGTTGCCGTAGTAAAAGTTGAGGTCTTTTACCTTGAGCTTGATTGCTTGTTCAGTCATGGTGCGTCAAGCCTTAATGAGATTGGGTTTTCTGACTGCCCAGCCAGCGGGCAACGATGTTCAGGGTCAGTACGCTGAGCGTGATCAGCAGGGCGCCGGCCCAGGCCAGTGCGTGCCAGTCTTCGTACGGGCTCATCGCGAACTGGAAGATCACGATCGGCAGGTTGGCCATCGGCTGGTTCATGCCGCTCCAGAACTGGTTGTTCAGCGCGGTGAACAGCAGCGGCGCGGTTTCGCCGGAAATGCGCGCCACCGCCAGCAGGATGCCGGTAATCACGCCGGCCTTGGCCGAGCGCAGTGTCACGTACATGGTCACCTTCCACTGCGGTGCGCCGAGGGCGATTGCCGCTTCGCGCAGGCTGTTCGGCACCAGGCGCAGCATGTTCTCGGTGGTGCGCACCACCACCGGAATCACCAGCAGCGACAGCGCCAGCGCGCCGGCCCAGCCGGAGAAGTGGCCCATGGTCACCACGTACATCTCGTAGATGAACAGGCCGATGACGATGGACGGTGCGGACAGCAGGATGTCGTTGATGAAGCGGGTGGCCGGCGCCAGCCAGCCGCGCTCGCCGAATTCCGCCAGGTACACGCCGGCGAGGATGCCGATCGGGGTGCCGAGCAGGGTGCCGAAGAAGGTCATCTTCAGCGAGCCGGCGATGGCGTTGATCAGGCCGCCTTCGGAGCCGGGCGGCGGCGTGATCTTGGTGAACACGTCCACGCTCATGCCGGCGAGGCCGTTGACGAGCAGGGTGTACAGGATCCACGCCAGCCAGAACAGGCCGAACCCCATCGCCAGCAGCGAGGCGGTCATGTTGAAGCCGTTGACGAAACGGCGCCGGGCGTAGATGGCGTTGTTGCGCGAATTTTTGCTTGGTTGTGCCGACATGGTGTGATCCGTGTTGGGCGAACGGGCGGTCAGGGTGGTAGTCATCATGCTCCCGCTCAGGAATTACGGCCTTCCTGCTTCTTCAGTTGCAGCAGCAGCAACTTGGAGCAGGACAGTACGACAAAGGTGATGAAGAACAGGATCAGGCCGAGTTCGATCAGCGCGGCCATGTGGAATTCGCCGGTGGCTTCGGCAAACTCGTTGGCCAGTGCCGAGGCAATCGAGTTGCCGGGGTCGAACAGGCTGGTGGACAGGTTGGTGGAGTTGCCGATCACGAAGGTGACCGCCATGGTCTCGCCCAGCGCGCGGCCCAGCCCCAGCATGATGCCACCGATGACACCGGTCTTGGTGTACGGCAGTACCACGTTACGCACCACTTCCCAGGTGGTGCCACCCAGGCCGTAGGCGGATTCCTTCAGCATCGGCGGTACCACTTCGAACACGTCGCGCATTACCGAGGCGATGAACGGGATCACCATGATGGCCAGGATCAGGCCGGCGGTGAAGATGCCGATACCCATCGGCGCCCCCTGGAACAGGAAGCCAATCAGCGGCCATTCACCAAGGTTTTCCATGATCCATGGCTGCACGTGGTCGCCGAACAGCGGCGCAAACACGAACAGGCCCCACATGCCGTAGATGATGGACGGGATGCCGGCCAGTAGCTCCACCGCGATGCCCAGCGGCCGCTTCAGCAGTGGCGGGCAGATCTCGGTCAGGAAGATGGCAATGCCGAAGCTGACCGGAACTCCGATCAGCAACGCGATAAAGGAGGTCACCAGCGTGCCGAAGATCGGCACCACCGCGCCGAAGTTTTCCGATACCGGATCCCACTCGGTGCTGGTCAGGAAGCCCCAGCCAAAGTGCCGGATGCTGGGCATGGCGCCGATGACCAGCGAGATCAGGATGCCGACCAGCAGGGCCAGCACCAGGAACGCAAAAAACCGGGTGGTCATGCGGAACAGCGAATCCAGCATCATCTGACGTTTCAGGTTGGCGCTGTTGCTTAGTTTTTCCATGAAAATCTCTTGGTCTGATTGGCAGACAAAAAGCCGAGGAGTCTCTCCCCGGCTTGTACTTCAGTGCTGCAACTGCAGATTACTTCCAGACCGGGGCGCCGGAGGTGGCCGCGATCTGTTTCCAGCTGTTGCGGATTACCGTCTTCACATTGGCAGGCATCGGCACATAGTCAAGCTGGGTGGCAATGGCGTCGCCGCCCTTGTAGGCCCAGTCGAAGAACTTCAGGGCTTCCTGTGCCTGTTCCGGCTTGTCCTGTTTCTTGTGCATCAGGATGAAGGTGGCGCCGGAGATCGGCCAGCTGTCCTTGCCTGGCTGGTTGGTCAGGATCAGGTAGAAGCCTGGTGCCTTGGCCCAGTCGGCGTTGGCCGCCGCAGCCTTGAAGGTGCTGTCATCCGGATTCACGAAAGTACCGGCCGCGTTCTGTACTTGGGCGTGTGCAATCTTGTTCTGCTTGGCGTAGGCGTATTCTACATAGCCGATGGAGCCCTTGATGCGGGTCACGTAGTTGGCCACGCCTTCATTGCCCTTGCCGCCGACACCGGTCTTCCAGTTCACCGCGGTGTTTTCACCGATGGCGGATTTCCATTCCGGCGATACCTTGGACAGGTAGTTGGTGAAGATGAAGGTGGTGCCGGAGCCGTCGGAGCGGCGTACCACGGTAATCTTTTGGTCCGGCAGCTTCACGCCCGGGTTCAGCTTGCCGATGGCGGCATCGTTCCAGTTGGCAACCTTGCCGAGGTAGATGTCGGCTAGCAGCGGGCCGGTCAGTTTCAGCTGGCCGGCGCCGATGCCCGGGACGTTGACCACCGGTACCACGCCGCCGATCACGGTCGGGAACTGGGTCAGGCCGTGCTTGCTCAGCTCTTCCGGCTTCAGCGGCATGTCGGAGGCACCGAAATCAACGGTCTTCGACTGAATCTGCTTGATACCACCACCCGAACCGATCGACTGGTAGTTCATGTTGTTGTTGGTCTGCGCCTTGTACGCTTCTGCCCATTTGGCGTACAGCGGGTACGGGAAGGTGGCGCCAGCGCCGGTGATGTCGGCCGCAAACACATTGCTTGCAACAAAACCGGAAACCACCAGCGTGGTAGCCCAACGAATAGAATGTTTCATGCTTGCTCCTAGAGTTCACGACTTGTTTCGATGTGCGCATCCTAAGGGAGGCTCTTTGCAGAAATATTACAGTCATGACTATGCACAGCAATGTAGTACCCGCTGATATAATTTGCCCATTAAAAACAGCAATCAGGGTATTCGGCATGACGGGCAAACTGGTAATCGGCAACTGGAAGATGAACGGGCGGCTTGCGGCCAACCTTGCACTGATAAACGCTCTGCAGGACGATGCAGCGGTGCGGGCGGCCCAGGTAGCGGTGACGCCACCGTTTGCCTACCTTGGTCAGGCCGCCGCGTTGCTGGCTGGCAGCAATATCGCGCTGGCGGCGCAGGATGTCAGCGCCTTTGACAAGGATGGTGCCTACACCGGCGAAGTCAGTGCCGCGATGCTGGCCGATGTCGGCTGCCGCTATGTGCTGATCGGCCACTCCGAGCGCCGCCAGTACTTTGCCGAAGACAATGCCTTGCTGGCGCGCAAGCTGCAGGCGGCCGTTGCCGCCGGCCTGGTTCCGGTTTATTGCGTCGGCGAGACGCTGGCCGAGCGCGAAGCCGATGCCTATAAGGCGGTAATCGCCGAGCAGCTGACGGTGCTGGGCGCGCTGGCTGGCCACGACTACGTGGTGGCGTACGAGCCGGTCTGGGCGATCGGTACAGGCAAGGTGGCCAGCGTCGAGCAGATTGACGACGTGCACCAATATATCCGGGCGACTTTGTTGCAATGCCATGGGGCTTCTGATAGTATTCGCGTCCTCTACGGAGGCAGCGTCAAGGCGGACAATGCGGATGCTATTTTTTCGCTGCAAAGTGTCGGTGGCGCCTTGGTTGGCGGGGCATCTTTAGATGTTGAGAGCTTTGGGCGAATTTGCCAGGCTGCTGAAAAAACGGTATAGTATGGAACTTCTGAATACATTAGCACTCGTCGCCATGTTGGTTTCTGCGCTGGCGATCATCGTCCTTGTCCTGATGCAGCATGGCAAGGGTGCGGACATGGGTGCTGCTTTCGGTAGTGGTGCATCGGGTAGTCTGTTTGGTGCCACCGGTTCCGCGAATTTTTTGAGTAGGGCTACTGCGATTGCGGCAGTCGTATTCTTCTCGTCCTTGATGGTTATTGGTTTCTTTCACTCCTCGGCCAAGACGGAATTGGGCGTGATGGGTGGAGTGTCCAGCCAGTCTGCATCGCCACTCCCGAGCGACGCTGATAAGAGCAAGGCCTCTGGTTCTGTGATTCCAGAGTAAAAATTGAGTTTGTATAGTGCCGACATGGTGGAATTGGTAGACACGCTATCTTGAGGGGGTAGTGGCCATAGGCTGTGTGAGTTCGAGTCTCACTGTCGGCACCACATTCAAAAAACAGGCCATCGGGAAACCGGTGGCCTGTTTTACTTGGAGCCAAGGAGGTCTTTGACCTCCTTTCTTTTAGAGGTGCGCGGGAAATGCTGCAAAATTACTTTCCCATTCTGATGTTCGTTGTCGTCGGCCTGCTGGTTGGCGTCGGTCCATTGCTTCTGGGGTGGCTGTTGGCCCCGAATCGTCCTGATCCTGAAAAGCTTTCTCCATACGAATGCGGCTTCGAGGCATTTGAAGATGCGCGTATGAAGTTTGACGTCCGGTACTACCTGGTCGCCATTCTTTTCATTCTCTTCGATCTGGAAATTGCCTTTCTCTTTCCGTGGGCGGTTGTGCTCAAAGAACTGGGCATGTATGGCTTCGGCGTTATGATTGAGTTCATCACGGTGCTGACCATCGGTTTCGTCTACATGTGGAAAAAGGGAGCTCTGGAATGGGAGTAGAAGGCGTTCTTGAAAAGGGCTTTGTCACCACCACGGCTGACAAGCTCATTAACTGGACCCGTACTGGTTCCCTGTGGCCGATGACCTTCGGTCTGGCCTGCTGTGCGGTGGAAATGATGCATGCGGGTGCTGCCCGTTATGACCTCGACCGTTTCGGCATCGTGTTCCGTCCCAGTCCACGCCAGTCCGACCTGATGATTGTTGCCGGTACCCTGTGCAACAAGATGGCCCCGGCCCTGCGCAAGGTGTACGACCAGATGGCCGAGCCACGCTGGGTGATCTCCATGGGCTCCTGTGCCAATGGCGGCGGCTACTACCACTACTCTTATTCTGTCGTTCGCGGCTGTGATCGTATTGTTCCGGTTGACGTCTATGTGCCGGGCTGTCCGCCGACTGCAGAGGCGTTGCTTTACGGCATCATCCAGCTGCAGAACAAGATCAAGCGTACCAATACTATCGCCCGCTGAGGTTAAACCATGGCATCCAGAATGGAAGTGCTCAAGTCGGCGGTAGAGCGTGTGCTTGGCGACAAGGTTGTATCGGCCAAGATTGCGCTCGGTGAGCTGACTATCGTCTGTAAATCCGTGAACGTGATCGAAGCAATGACCACATTGCGCGATCACCCAGAGCTGGCGTTCGAACAGTGTATCGACGTCTGCGGCATGGACTACAGTACCTACCAAGACCAACCACAAGACGGCCCACGTTTTGCGGTGGTTTATCATTTGCTGTCCCTGACGCACAACACCCGCCTGCGCGTGCGCGTGTTTGCCGAGGATGACGATTTCCCGGTCGTGCCGAGCGTGGTGGAAATCTGGAATACCGCCAACTGGTTCGAGCGCGAGGCGTTCGACCTGTTCGGCATCATCTTCGAAGGCCATCCGGATCTTCGTCGCATCCTTACCGACTACGGTTTTGTCGGTCATCCGTTCCGCAAGGACTTCCCGCTGTCCGGTCATGTCGAAATGCGCTACGACGCAGCTCAGCAGCGCGTGATCTACCAACCGGTCACCATCGAACCGCGTGAGATTACGCCACGCATCATTCGCGAGGAGAACTACGGTGGCTGACATCCGTAACTACACCCTGAACTTCGGTCCGCAGCACCCGGCCGCGCACGGCGTGTTGCGCTTGGTGCTGGAGCTGGATGGTGAAGTGGTACAGCGTGCCGACCCGCATATCGGCCTGCTGCACCGCGGTACCGAGAAACTGGCCGAAAGCAAGACCTTCATCCAGTCGCTGCCGTACATGGACCGTCTCGACTACGTGTCGATGATGTGCAACGAGCACGCCTACTGTCTGGCGATCGAAAAGCTGGCCGGTATCGAAGTGCCGGAGCGTGCCCAGTACATCCGTGTGATGTTTGCCGAGATCACCCGTATCCTCAACCATCTGTTGTGGATCGGTGCGCACTCCATCGACATCGGCGCGATGACCATGTTCCTGTACGCGTTCCGCGAGCGTGAAGACCTGATGGACTGCTACGAGGCCGTTTCCGGTGCCCGCCTGCACGCCGCCTACTTCCGTCCGGGCGGTGTCTATCGCGACCTGCCGGACAGCATGCCGCAGTACAAGGCGTCCAAGATCCGCAACGCCAAGGAAATCGCACGCCTGAACGAAACCCGCAAGGGCTCGATGCTCGATTTCATCGAAGACTTCACCAGCCGTTTCCCGGCCTGCGTCGACGACTACGAGACCCTGCTCACCGATAACCGTATCTGGAAGCAGCGTACTGTCGGTATCGGCGTGGTGACCCCGGAGCGTGCCAAGAATCTGGGCATGACCGGCCCGATGTTGCGTGGCTCCGGCATCGCCTGGGACCTGCGCAAGATGCAGCCGTACGACGTGTACGACCGCATGGAATTCGACATTCCGGTTGGCGTCACCGGCGACTGCTACGACCGCTATCTGGTGCGTGTCGAAGAAATGCGCCAGTCCAACCGCATCATCCAGCAGTGCGTGAAGTGGCTGAAGGCCAACCCCGGTCCGGTCATTACCGACAACCACAAGTTCGCCCCGCCTAGCCGCGAAGACATGAAGAGCAATATGGAGGAGCTGATCCACCATTTCAAACTCTTCACCGAAGGCATGCATGTGCCGGAAGGCGAAGCTTACGCCGCTGTAGAGCATCCAAAAGGCGAGTTCGGTATCTATCTGGTTTCTGATGGTGCCAACAAGCCTTATCGTCTGAAAATCCGTGCGCCGGGCTATGCCCATCTGGCCAGTCTGGATGAAATGTCTCGTGGCCACATGATCGCCGACGTTGTCGCCATCATTGGTACTCAGGACGTGGTATTTGGGGAGATCGACCGCTGATGCTATCCGCACAATCGCTTGCAAAAATTGACCGCGAACTGGCCAAGTATCCTGCCGATCAGTTCCGTTCTGCCATCATGGGCGCGTTGCGCATTGCACTGGTCGAGCGTCGTGAAACCGGCAACACGCCGGAAGAGCGCTGCCTCAATGCCGACGTGATCGAATTCGTGGCCAACTACGTGGGTATCCCGCCGGTTGCCGCCTATGAAGTGGCTACCTTCTACAACATGTACGACATGAAGCCGGTCGGCAAATACAAGCTGACCGTCTGCACCAACCTGCCTTGCGCGCTGCAAGGCGGCGTCAATGCCGCGCACTACATTGGTGAAAAGCTGGGTATCGGCATCGGTGAAACCACCGCCGACGGCAAGTTCACCCTGCTGGAAGGGGAGTGCATGGGCGCCTGTGGTGATGCACCGGTCCTGCTGGTGAACAACCACAAAATGTGCAGCTTCATGACGCGCGAAGCTATCGATAAGAAACTGGCGGAGTTGGAATAATGGCAGTTTTCGTCAATGGCGTGATTTTCGAGGGCGTGGACACCGCCGCTCCGGACTGCTGGCGCCTCGAGGCCTACATGGCTCGCGGTGGCTATCAGGCCCTCAAGAAAATTCTTGATAACAAGATCCCCCAGGAAGACGTGATCGCCGAAGTGAAGAACTCCGGCTTGCGTGGTCGTGGTGGTGCAGGTTTCCCGACCGGCCTGAAGTGGAGCTTCATGCCGCGTTCCTTCCCCGGTGACAAGTACGTGGTCTGTAACACCGACGAAGGCGAACCGGGTACGTTCAAGGATCGCGACATCATCGTCTACAACCCGCACGCGCTGATCGAAGGCATGATCATTGCCGGCTACGCCATGGGTTGCAAGGCGGGTTACAACTACATCCACGGTGAAATCTTCGAGGCCTACGAGCTGTTCGAAGAGGCGCTGGACGAGGCGCGCAAGGCCGGTCTGCTAGGACAGAACATCCTCGGCACCGACTTCAGCTTCGACCTGTTCGCGCACCACGGTTACGGCGCCTACATCTGCGGCGAAGAAACCGCGCTGCTGGAATCGCTGGAAGGCAAGAAAGGCCAGCCGCGCTTCAAACCGCCGTTCCCGGCCAGCTTCGGCCTGTACGGTAAGCCGACCACCATCAACAACACCGAGTCGTTCGCCTCCGTGCCGTTCATCATCCGTGACGGCGGTCAGAAATTCCTGGAAGCGGGCAAGCCGAACAACGGCGGCACCAAGCTGTTCTCCATCTCCGGTCACGTCAACCGTCCCGGTAACTACGAGATCCCGCTGGGCACCCCGTTCGCCACGCTGCTGGAAATGGCCGGCGGCATGAAGGATGGCAAGAAGCTGAAGGCGGTGATCCCGGGCGGTTCGTCAGCACCGGTACTGCCGGGCGAGGTGATGATGGAACTGACCATGGATTACGACAGTATTTCCAAGGCCGGTTCGATGCTGGGTTCCGGCGCGGTCATCGTGATGAACGAGGACGTGTGCATGGTCAAGGCGCTGGAGCGTCTGGCCTACTTCTATCACGAAGAATCCTGCGGCCAATGCACGCCATGCCGTGAAGGCACCGGCTGGCTGTACAAGGTGATCCATCGCATCGCCAATGGCGAAGGCCGTGACGGCGATCTGGAGTTGCTGGAATCTGTCGGGAACAATATGGCGGGCCGCACGATTTGCGCCCTGGCTGATGCCGCCGTGTTCCCTGTTCGTAGTTTCACCAAGCACTTCCGCAATGAGTTTGAACATCTCATTACGCACAAGAAGGCCTTGGTGGATCACAAATGGTGTTGAGCGATGCTTGAAATCGAAATCGACGGAAAAAAACTGACGGTCAATCAGGGCATCACCATCATGGATGCTGCCCACACCGCCGGTACACATATTCCTCACTTCTGCTACCACAAGAAGCTGTCCATTGCGGCCAACTGCCGCATGTGCCTGGTGGAAGTGGAAAAGGCTCCCAAGCCGCTGCCGGCCTGTGCCACGCCGGTCACCGACGGCATGAAAGTGCATACCGCTTCGCCGCTGGCCAAGAAGGCCCAGGCTGGCGTGATGGAATTCCTGCTGATCAACCACCCGCTGGATTGCCCGATCTGCGACCAGGGCGGTGAATGCCAGCTGCAGGATCTGGCTGTGGGCTACGGCAACTCCTCTTCCCGCTACCAGGAAGAAAAACGCGCCGTGGTCGGCAAGGACATGGGGCCGCTGGTTTCCGCCGAGGAAATGAGCCGCTGCATTCATTGCACCCGCTGCGTCCGCTTTACCGAAGAGATCGGTGGCTTCCAGGAAATTGGGATGGCCAACCGCAGCGAATTTTCGGAAATCCTGCCGTTCCTCGGCAAGACCGTGAACTCGGAAATCTCCGGCAACGTGATCGACCTGTGCCCGGTCGGTGCGCTGACCTCCAAGCCGTTCCGCTACGCCACCCGTGCCTGGGAGCTGTCGCGCCGCAAGTCGGTCAGTCCGCACGACGGTCTGGGCAGCAACCTGATCGTGCAGGTCAAGCAGAACCAGGTGATGCGCGTCCTGCCGCTGGAAAACGAAGACATCAACGAGTGCTGGATTGCCGACCGCGACCGCTTCTCGTACGAAGGCCTGAACAGCGCCGAGCGCCTGCAGAAGCCGATGATCAAGTTTGACGGCAAGTGGCACGAAACCGACTGGCAGACGGCACTGGACTACGTGGTCAAGGGCCTCAACGGCGTCGCCAACGACCACGGCAAGGATGCCATCGGCTTCCTGGCCAGCCCGCACAGCACCACCGAAGAACTGTATCTGGCGCAGAAACTGGCGCGCAGCTTCGGCGTCAACAATATCGATGCCGCACTGCGTCGCAGCGACAAGCGTGTCGCCGCGGCACAGCAAGGCGCACTGTGGCTGGGTTCCAGCATCGTCGAGCTGCTGGCCGCCAAGTCGGTGCTGATGGTGGGCTCCACCCAGCGCCAGGAGCAGCCATTGCTGGCATCGCGTCTGCGCCAGTCGGTCAAGAAGGGCATGGCACTGAACGTGATCCATACCAGCGACGACGAGCTGCTGACCCGCATCAATGCCAAGCTGATCGTATCGCCGCTGGCCCTCGTTAACGCGCTGGCGCAGGTGCTGAAAGCCGCGGTGGAAATCAAGTCCGCGTCGACAGCACTGGATCTGTCTGCGGCCAACGTTGGTGCCGAGGCGCGTGCCATTGCCGACAGCCTGTGCGCCGCCGAATCGGCTGCCGTGGTGCTGGGCAATGTGGCACAACACCACCCGGCGTTTGCCGAGCTGCTGTCGCTGGCCCAGGAAATCGGCCGCGTCACTGGCGCCCGTTTCGGTATCGCAGCCGAAGCCGCCAACAGCGTCGGTGCCGACATCGCCGGTGTCAATCCGCAACGTGGCCCGATGGGCAAGACCGTCTCTGCCGGTATCGGTGCCAGCGAGATGCTGGCCGCGCCGCGCAAGGCTTACGTGCTGCTCAACAGCGAGATCGAAGCCGACGCCTACAACAGCCAGCAAGCCGTTGCTGCGATGAAGCAGGCTGCCACCGTGATTGCCCTGACCGCATTCAAGGGTGAGGCGCTGCTGGACTACGCCGATGTGCTGCTGCCGATCGCGCCGTTCTCCGAAACCGCCGGTTCCTTCGTCAACATGGAAGGCAAGCTGCAGCCGTTCAACGGCGTGGTGCGTCCGCTGGGCGAGACCCGTCCGGCCTGGAAAGTGCTGCGCGTGCTGGGCAACATGCTCAACCTGTCCGGCTTCGATTTCAACAGTGCGGAAGACGTGCGTGCCGAATTGCTGGCGCATGGTGACATCGCTGCGGCACTGAACAACCAGCTGACCAGTGTTGCGGCCAATGTTGTGGCTGACGGCACGCTGGTACGTATCGGTGAAGTGCCGATGTATCAGGCCGATGCCATCTGCCGTCGCGCCGAATCGCTGCAGAAGACCGCCGCGGCAGCCGCGCCCGTGATTGCCCTCAACCCGCAAGACATCGCCAAACTGGGTCTGGAAGCAGGTCAGCCTGCCATCGTCAGCCAGGGTGAGGCCGAAGTTCGCCTGCAACTGGTAGCCGACGCTGCCGTTGCCGCCGGTGCGGTCCGTGTCGCTGCTGCCCATCCGGCAACGCAGGCACTGGGTGGTCTGTTCGAACCGATTCAGATCAAGCGAGGATAAGTCATGGAATTGCTGCAAAACTTGCTGGGGACCGAGGCCGGTCTGGCGGTGTGGACACTGCTGAAGATTCTGGCCATCGTTGCCCCGCTGATGATCGGTGTGGCCTACCTGACGCTGGCAGAGCGCAAGGTTATCGGCTACATGCAGATCCGTATCGGCCCTAACCGTGTCGGCCCGAAAGGGCTGCTGCAGCCTCTGGCTGACGGCGTGAAGCTGCTGATGAAAGAGATCATCCTGCCGACCAAGTCGAGCAAGGGGCTGTTTCTGGTGGCGCCGGTGCTGTCCATCATGCCGGCGCTGGCGGCCTGGGCGGTGATCCCGTTCACCGACACCATGGTGCTGGCCAATATCGATGCGTCGCTGCTATTCATCATGGCGATCACCTCGATGGGCGTGTACGGTGTGATCGTGGCCGGCTGGGCGGGTAACTCCAAGTACTCCTTCCTGGGTGCACTGCGTTCCTCGGCCCAGATCGTGTCCTACGAGATCTCGATGGGCTTCGCGCTGGTCGGTGTGCTGATGGTGTCCGGCAGCCTGAACCTGGTTGAGATCGTCAACCAGCAGGGTCACGGCATCGGTGGTGGTTCGGTGCTGTCGTGGAACTGGCTGCCGCTGTTCCCGCTGTTCCTGGTGTACCTGATTTCCGGTGTTGCGGAAACCAACCGTGCCCCGTTCGACGTGGCGGAAGGTGAATCGGAAATTGTCGCCGGTTTCCACGTGGAATACTCTGGCATGGCCTTCGCCGTGTTCTTCCTGGCGGAATACGCCAACATGATCCTGGTGTCGGCACTGACCGCCATCATGTTCATGGGTGGCTGGCTGTCGCCATTCCCGGCATCGTGGGGTGCGCTGGGCGCGTCCGGTGTGATCTGGCTGCTGGCCAAGATTTCCCTGGTGCTGTTCCTGTTCCTGTGGTTCCGTGCCACCTTCCCGCGCTATCGCTACGACCAGATCATGCGTCTGGGCTGGAAAATCTTCATCCCGGTATCGCTGGTTTGGGTGCTGGTTGTCGGCGCCTGGATGATGAGCCCACTGTCGCTGTGGAACTGATACGGATTGGATGAATAGCATGGAAATGATCCGAAATTTTTTCAAAACCTTCCTGCTGGTAGAACTGGTGCAGGGCCTGATGGTGACCGGTCGTCACTTCTTCGCCCGCAAGATCACCGTCCAGTTCCCGGAAGAGAAGACCCCGATCTCGCCGCGCTTCCGTGGCCTGCATGCGCAGCGCCGTTACGCCAACGGCGAAGAGCGCTGCATCGCCTGTAAGCTGTGCGAGGCGGTGTGCCCGGCGCTGGCCATCACCATCGAGTCGGAGCAGCGTGACGACGGTACCCGTCGTACCAGCCGCTACGACATCGACCTGACCAAGTGCATTTTCTGCGGTTTCTGTGAAGAAGCCTGCCCGGTCGACGCCATTGTGGAAACGCACATTTTTGAATACCACGGCGAAAAACGTGGCGACCTCTACTACACCAAGCCGATGCTGCTGGCGGTGGGTGACAAGTACGAGGCTGAAATTGCGGCCAACAAGGCTGCTGATGCCAAGTATCGCTAAGGGGGAGACATGAGCTTTCAAGCTGTTGTGTTTTATGTGCTGTCGCTGATCCTGATCGTTGCCGCGTTCCGCGTGGTGACGGCCAAAAACCCGGTTCATGCAGCCTTGTATCTGGTGCTGGCGTTTTTTACCGCCTCCGGCCACTGGCTGTTGCTGCAGGCGGAGTTCCTCGCCATTGCGCTGGTGCTGGTCTATGTCGGTGCGGTGATGGTGTTATTCCTGTTCGTGGTGATGATGCTGGACATCAACATCGAGAAGCTGCGTGAAGGCTTCTGGCAGAACTTCCCGTTGGCCGGCACCGTGGCGCTGGTGATGGTGGCCGAAATGCTGCTGATCCTGTCCAGCCCGGAGGCCAACCTTGCCGGTTTCCAGGCCGGGCCTGCGGTGGCGGCCGATGCCAGCAACGTACGCGAACTGGGTCGCCAGCTGTATACCGTTTATCTGCTGCCATTCGAGGCCGCGGCGGTCGTGCTGCTGGTGGCAATGGTTGCTGCCATCGGTATCACCATGCGCAAGCGTGCTGACAGCAAGTACATCAATCCGGCGGAGCAGGTGCGGGTGCGTCGTAATGACCGCGTGCGTGTGGTTCAGGTTCAGGCAGTGAAGCCTGAAGTGGACACTGCTTCTGACACCAACGAGCAACAGGCCTGACGGCCGATTAGGAGGACACGTGCTTTCACTCACACACTTCCTGGTTCTGGCCGGCATCCTGTTTGCCATCAGCGTACTGGGTATTTTCCTGAACCGGAAAAACCTGATCATCCTGCTGATGGCCATCGAACTGATGTTGCTGGCGGTGAACTACAACTTCATCGCGTTTTCGCACTATCTGTCTGATACGGCTGGGCAGATCTTCGTCTTCTTCATCCTTACCGTTGCGGCGGCAGAATCGGCGATTGGTCTGGCGATTCTGGTGGTGCTGTTCCGTAAACTGGACAGCATCAACGTAGAAGACTTGGGCAGCCTCAAAGGCTAAGGCAACCGGATACCACTTTAAAAAGCACGACAAACATGGATATGAAGAGCTTATACCTGCTGATTGCGCTCTCACCACTGGTGGGGTCGGTCATTGCAGGCCTGTTTGGATGGGCGATTGGTCGCCGTGCTGCACACGTTGTTACCATTCTTGGCGTGGCAGTTTCGGCGGTTCTCTCGATTGGCGTACTGAAGGGCTTCCTTGACGGCAGCACCCAGGTATTCAATGCCCCTGTATACACTTGGCTGACGGTCGGTGGTTTCGAGTTCTCCGTCGGCTTCCTCGTTGACTCGCTGACCGCGATGATGCTGGTGGTGGTAACCAGCGTGTCGCTGATGGTGCATATCTACACCATCGGCTACATGCACGAAGATCCGGGTTACCAGCGCTTCTTCAGCTACATCTCGCTGTTTACCTTCTCGATGCTGATGCTGGTGATGTCCAACAACTTCATCCAGCTGTTCTTCGGCTGGGAAGCGGTGGGTCTGGTCTCCTATCTGCTGATCGGTTTCTGGTTCAAGCGTCCGACTGCGATCTTCGCCAACCTGAAGGCGTTCCTGGTGAACCGTGTCGGTGACTTCGGCTTCCTGCTCGGTATCGGCCTGGTACTGGCCTATTTCGGCGGTTCGCTGAACTACAGCGACGTGTTCGCTGCGGCGCCGGCGCTGGCCAGCAAGACCATCCAGATCATCCCTGGCGTGGAGTGGTCGCTGCTGACCGTGACCTGCATCCTGCTGTTCATCGGCGCGATGGGTAAATCGGCGCAGTTCCCGCTGCACGTGTGGCTGCCGGACTCGATGGAAGGCCCGACCCCGATCTCCGCGCTGATTCACGCGGCGACCATGGTGACCGCCGGTATCTTCATGGTATCGCGCATGAGCCCGCTGTTCGAAATGTCGGACACTGCACTGAACGTGGTGATGGTGGCCGGCTCGATCACCGCGCTGTTCATGGGTTTCCTCGGTGTGGTGCAGAACGACATCAAGCGCGTGGTGGCTTACTCCACCCTGTCGCAGCTGGGTTACATGACCGTGGCACTGGGCGCGTCCGCCTACTCGGTGGCCATGTTCCACGTGATGACGCACGCGTTCTTCAAGGCCCTGCTGTTCCTTGGCGCCGGTTCCGTGATCATGGGCATGCACCATGACCAAGACATGCGCAATATGGGCGGCCTGCGCAAGTACATGCCGATTACCTGGATCACCTCGCTGCTGGGCTCGCTGGCGCTGATCGGTACTCCGTTCTTCTCCGGTTTCTACTCCAAGGATTCCATCATCCTGGCCGTGGAACACAGCAACCTGGCGGCTTCCGGTTTTGCCTACTTTGCCGTGATTGCCGGCGTGTTCGTGACCGCGTTCTACTCGTTCCGCATGTATTTCCTGGTCTTCCACGGCAAGGAACGCTGGATGGAGAACCACGGTTCGCACCATGCCCATGAGGGCGATCATGACGACGAAGAGCCGTCCGATGACCACCATCATGGTCTGGGTCCGAACGACAAGCCGCACGAGTCGCCATGGGTAGTGACCCTGCCACTGGCACTGCTGGCGATTCCTTCGGTGCTGATCGGTTTCTTCGCCATCCATCCGCTGGTCGGTGGCGAGTTCTTCAACGGCGTGATTTTCACCAATCTGGAAGCGCATCCGGGCCTGGAAGCAGCAATGCATCATGCCCACGATGCGATGGCCATGGGTCTGCACGCCTTCGTGACCCTGCCGTTCTGGTTGGCCGCAGCCGGTGTGGCACTGGCCTGGTTCTTCTACATGAAGGCGCCACACATTCCGGCCGCCATCAAGCAGAAGTTCTCCGGCGTGCACACGCTACTCGAGAACAAGTACTACATGGACGAGCTGTACTTCGCCGTGTTTGCCAAAGGTTCGCGCGCACTGGGCACTTTCTTCTGGAAAGTCGGTGACATGCTGCTGATCGATGGCTTGCTGGTGAATGGCAGTGCCCGTCTGGTCGGCTCGGTATCCAGAGCGGTCCGCAAGCTGCAAACCGGTTTCATCTACAGCTACGCTGCGGTGATGATCATCGGGGTGCTGGTTCTGATGACGTACTGGTTCAAGCCGCTGATCCTCCGTTAAGGATCGGTACCGGAATCGATATAACAAATTAGGTTCTCGATATGTTTGCTAATCCTTTGAGTCTGGTGATCTGGACCCCCATCGTAGCCGGCCTGCTGGTGCTGGCGACCGGTGGCGACCAGCGCGCACCGCTGGCGCGCTGGCTGGCGCTGGCTGGTGCCGTGCTGGGGTTCCTGGTATCGCTCCCGTTGTTTACGCAGTTCGACAACCTGCATGGCGGCATGCAGTTTGTCGAAAACATGCCGTGGATCGAATCCCTCGGTATCAACTACCACCTGGGGGTGGACGGCATCTCGATGCTGTTCATCGTGCTGAACAGCTTCACCACGCTGATGGTGATCCTGGCCGGCTGGGAAGTGATCCAGAAGCGCACCGCACAGTACATGGCCGCGTTCCTGATCATGTCCGGCCTGATCAACGGTGCTTTCGCCGCGCTGGATGCGATCCTGTTCTACGTGTTCTTCGAGGGCATGCTGATCCCGATGTACCTGATCATCGGTGTGTGGGGTGGTCCGCGTCGCGTCTATGCGTCGATCAAGTTCTTCCTGTATACGCTGCTGGGTTCGCTGCTGATGCTGGTAGCGTTCATCTACCTGTACTTCCAGGCTGGCAAGACCTTTGACATCCAGGCCTTTCAGGCACTGAAGCAGATCCCGCTGCAGGTACAGATCCTGCTGTTCATCGCCTTCTTCCTGTCGTTTGCGGTGAAGGTGCCGATGTGGCCGGTACACACTTGGTTGCCGGATGCCCACGTGGAAGCGCCGACCGGTGGCTCCATGGTGCTGGCGGCGATCACGCTGAAGATCGGTGCTTACGGCTTCCTGCGATTTGCACTGCCTATCGTGCCGGATGCCTCGATCGAGCTGGCTCCGATCATGATCGGCCTGTCGCTGGTGGCGGTGGTGTACATCGGTCTGGTGGCACTGGTGCAAACCGACATGAAGAAACTGGTGGCTTACTCCTCCATTTCCCACATGGGCTTCGTGACCCTGGGCATGTTCTTGTTCACCGGCAGCCAGATGAATGCATGGGCGGTGGAAGGTGCACTGGTACAGATGGTGTCGCACGGCTTCGTCTCCGCCGCGATGTTCTTCTGCATCGGCGTGATGTATGACCGCGTGCACAGCCGCAACATCGCCGATTACGGTGGTGTCGCCAACAAGATGCCGATTTTTGCCGCCTTCATGATGCTGTTCGGCATGGCCAACTCCGGCCTGCCTGCCACTTCCGGCTTCGTCGGTGAGTTCATGGTGATCATGGGCGCGGTGCAGGTGAACTTCCTGGTTGCCGCGCTGGCTGCCACCACGCTGATCTTCGGCGCCGCCTACACCTTGTGGATGTACAAGCGCGTGATTTTCGGTGATGTGGGCAACCACCACGTGGAAGAGATGAAGGACGTCAACAAGCGTGAATTCCTGATTCTGGTGATCCTGGCCGTGACCGTACTGGGCATGGGTCTGTACCCGCAGCTGTTCGTTGAGAAGATGCACCTGTCTGTCAATGAACTGATCGCGCACGTTGCGCAAAGCAAGCTCTAAGAGGCCACAAGGAATACGAAATGAATTGGGCTGATCTCAATCTGATGCCGGCTTTGCCAGAGATGTTCCTGCTTGGGGCTCTGTCGGTAATCCTCATTCTTGACCTGTTTATCTCGGACGCCAAGCGCGGCATCACCTATGCACTGTCGCTGCTGACACTGCTGGTTTGTGCCGTGATCCAGGTTTCCACTTTCGAGCCGTTCGCCACCGTTACCCTCAGTGGCATGTTTGTCGATGATCCGCTGTCGGACATCGTCAAGGTGGCGATGTACGGCGTGACGGCACTGGTGCTGGTTTACACCCGCCAGTACGTCAAGGACCGCGGTCTGTTCAAGGGTGAATACTTCACCCTGACCCTGTTCGCGCTGCTGGGCATGAACCTGATGGTGTCGGCCAGCAACTTCGTCAGCCTGTACATGGGCCTGGAACTGCTGTCGCTGTCGCTGTACTCGCTGATCGCGCTACAGCGTGAGTCCGGTCGTGCCATCGAAGCCGCGATGAAGTACTTCGTGCTCGGCGCGCTGGCTTCCGGCCTGCTGCTGTACGGTGTGTCGATGGTGTACGGTGCCACCGGTTCGCTGGAACTGGCCAAGGTGGCTCAGGCGATCGCCTCGGGCAGCGCCAACCAGACACTGCTGGTCTTCGGCCTGGTGTTCATTGTGGCTGGTCTCGCGTTCAAGCTGGGCGCGGTACCGTTCCACATGTGGGTGCCTGACGTTTACCAGGGCTCGTCCACCGCGATGACGCTGATGATCGGTGCTGCACCGAAACTGGCGGCCTTCGTGTTCGTGATCCGCATCCTGGTGCAGGGTCTGGGCGAAATGGTGGCCGACTGGCAGGGCATGCTGGTGATTCTGGCGGTGCTGTCGATGGCCATCGGTAACCTGACCGCCATTGCACAGACCAACCTCAAGCGCATGCTGGCCTACTCGACCATCTCGCACATGGGTTTCCTGTTGCTGGGCCTGATCGCCGGCAACGCCGAAGGCTACTCCGCCGCACTGTTCTATGTGATCGTTTACGTGCTGACCTCGCTGGCCGGTTTCGGCATCCTGCTGGGCCTGTCGCGTGCCGGTTTCGAGTGCGAGACACTGGACGACCTGAAAGGCCTCAACGGCCGCAACAGCTGGTACGCGCTGCTGATGCTGCTGGCGCTGTTCTCGATGGCTGGTATTCCGCCGCTGGCTGGCTTCTACGCCAAGTTTGCGGTGATCCAGGCGATCGTCAACGTCAACCTGCTGTGGCTGGCGATCGTGGCGGTACTGATGTCGCTGATTGGTGCCTTCTACTACCTGCGTGCAGTGAAGGTGATGTACTTCGACGACGTGCAGGATCACAGCCCGATCACCATCTCCGGTGACATGAAGCTGGTGCTGTCGCTCAATGCCGTGGCCTTGCTGGTACTGGGTGCGATGCCGGAACGTCTGATCGCGATGTGTGTCGAAGCGATGAAACAATCCCTCGTCGTCCTGTAAGGAATCAGCATGGAAGTCAGCGTTATCGTCCTGTTACTGCTCGCGTTTGTTGCGGCCAACCTGCCATTCATGACCCGGCGCGTTGCCGGCATCTGGCGGGTCGCCAACAAGCATTTTGGCTGGCAGTTGCTGGAACTGGTGACGCTGTACCTGCTGCTGGGCGTGCTGGCGCAGCTGCTGGAAGGCCGCTATTCGCCGGTACACGTGCAGAAGTGGCAGTTTTATGTCACCACTCTGGCACTGTTCCTGGTATTTGCATTTCCCGGTTTTATCGGCCGCTACTTCTGGAAGAAGCGCGGTAGCTGAGCCGCTGCGCAGTACAACAAAAACGCCACGATCCGATCGTGGCGTTTTTGTTTGGCTGGCGGCACTGTGGGCCTCGCTTCCGGGTCACTGATGCCGGGATGTCTGGATATGAAGGTTGCTGCTCCCGATCGCAGCGGGGCAGGGCAGAGGGGGTGCGGAGGGGCTGTCGCTAGGCTGCGGCCAACCTTGGCTACCTCAAAGTGCAGACCGCTACCGAGCGGCGTCACTTCTGTACAGTGACAACCGCGCGTTTCCCTGTGCGGCCAGGCCGCTCTCCGGCTAGCTTTACCAGAAAACAAAACGGGCAAGGTTGGCCGCAGCCACCCTTGCCCGTGGCGGTTGGTTACAGGCTCAGTAAAAGCGAGCCTGTCCCTGCGGCCGGGTCTTGAAGCGCTTGTGCAGCCAGAAGTACTGTTCCGGTGCCTCCAGGATGCGCTGCTCCAGGAAGGCATTCATGCGGCGGGTATCGGCTTCCAGATTGTCGCTGGGGAAGTTGTCCAGTGGTGGATGGATGTCGAGCACGAAGCGCGCGCCTTCGCGGCGGGCAATGGCCGGTACCACCCTGGCCTTGGCGATGCTGGCAATGCGCGACAGGCCGGTGATGGTGGCCGCGTCGGTGGCGAAGAACTTCACGAAGATGGCGTCGCGCGGGCCGAAGTCCTGGTCAGGCAGGTACAGGAACGGGGTGTGCTCCTTGCGCATCGCCTTGATGATGCTGCGCAGGCTCTCCTGCCGCGACACGATATAGGCATTGTCGAAGCGGTTGCGGCCCTGGTAGAACTGCGCATCCAGCGTCTTGTTCTTCTGGTGCGAATAGACGCTGACCAGCGGCATTTCCAGGTTCAGGCGCAGCGCGCAGATCTCGAAGGCGACGAAGTGCGGGTAGAACAGCACCACGTCTTCGCCCTGCTCGCGCAGGCGGGTGAGGTGTTCCAGCCCGCGTACCTCCACCAGCTGGCGCAGCCGCTGTGGCGACGACCACCACACGATGCCGTACTCTAGCACCAGCTTCATCATCTCGACAAAGTGGCGGCGGATCAGCTGGCGGCGCTGCGTTAGCCCCATGTCGGGGAAGCACAGGCGCAGATTGATCAGGCCGACGCGGCGGCGCTCGCGGGCGAGCAGGTAGGCCAGCTGCCCTAAGCCCCAGGCCAGGGCGTGGATGACGGGCAGCGGCAACAGGCGAATCAGCCACAGCAGGGCTAGGGCAAATTTCATGCGGTATTCCAGTTAGGCTTGATCGGGGGACGGAGCGCCGGACGGCGTCTTGTAGCGGTTGTAGCTCCACAGGTACTGTTGCGGCCAACGCCGGATCAGGCATTCGACATTGGCGTTGACCACCGCGGCGTCGGCTTCGCGCTCGCCGCTGAAGGTCCCGACCTGGGGGCTAATGTGGATGTGGAAACCGGCGCCATCAGCCAGTCGCTCGCCGGTGAACCACAGCACGGCGACACCATTCATCTGCGCCAGCCGTGCCAGCAGCGTCATGGTGAATGCCGGCTTGCCGAAGAACGGCGCCCACGCGCCTTCGCCGCTGCCGGGCACCTGGTCCGGCAGAATGATGGTGGCTTCGCCGGATTTCAGCGCCTTCATCAGCTGGCGCACGCCGGCACCGGTGGCCGGCGCAGTGCGGCCTTTACCGCGGGCGCGGCCCTCGTTCATGATCGGCTCCAGCCACGTCAGCTTCGGCGGGCGGTACATCGCGGTCAGCGGGAACGGCAAGCGGGCCGAGATGTAGCGTCCGGCAATGTCGTAGCTGCCAAGGTGCGGGGTGACGAAAATCAGCCCCTTGCCCTCCGCCAGTGCCGCTTCGACATGCTCCCAGCCGTCGCAGCCGCGTACCAGCGAGGTGATGTAGTCCGGCTCGCGGCACCAGGCGATGGCCAGTTCCAGCGCGCCCTTGCCGGTTTCTGCCGCACAGAGTTTGACGAGCGATTCGTAAAGCTGATAACTTCCAGCGATTTGACTGGTTTTGAGGTTTTCGCGTATGCGTTCGCGAAAACGCGGCGATAGGTAATAGAGGATTTTCCCCAGCAGGGCGCCCAGCCGGTGCAGTGCCGGTAGCGGCAACGCGGCCAGGGTCTGCAGGATGAGTCGTGCGATTCGGGTCATCATGGTCTGCTGGAAAGTAAACGCGCTATTTTATCATTAACTCAAAGGCCATTATTCGGGAACGGACACAATGAGCGAATATCTTTTTACATCTGAATCGGTATCTGAAGGCCATCCGGACAAGGTCGCGGACCAGATTTCCGACGCCATTCTGGACGCCATCCTGCGTGAAGACAAATACGCCCGCGTTGCGGCCGAGACCCTGGTCAACACCGGTCTGGTAGTCCTAGCCGGTGAGATCACCACCACCGCCAACATCGACTACATCAAGATCGCGCGCGAAACCATCAAGCGCATCGGTTACGACAATACCGAGCTGGGTTTTGACCATCGTGGTTGTGCCGTGATGGTGTGCTACGACAAGCAGTCGCCGGACATCGCCCAGGGCGTCAACGAAGGCGAAGGCCTGGATCTGGACCAGGGCGCCGGCGACCAGGGCCTGATGTTCGGCTACGCCTGCGACGAAACCCCGACGCTGATGCCATTCCCGATCTACTACGCGCACCGTCTGGTGCAGCGTCAGGCGGAACTGCGCAAGGACGGCCGTCTGCCGTGGCTGCGTCCGGATGCTAAGAGCCAGATCACCTGCGTCTACGACAGCGAAACCGGCCTGCCCAAGCGCATCGACACCGTGGTGCTGTCCACCCAGCACGCGCCGGAAATCGACCACAAGACACTGACCGATGCGGTGATCGAGGACATCATCAAGCCGGTGCTGCCGGCGGAAATGATTACCGCCGAAACCAAGTTCCTGATCAACCCAACCGGCCGTTTCGTTATTGGCGGCCCGATGGGCGACTGCGGCCTGACCGGTCGCAAGATCATCGTCGACACCTACGGCGGTGCCGCACCGCACGGTGGTGGCGCCTTCTCCGGCAAGGATCCGACCAAGGTTGACCGCTCCGCCGCCTACGCCGGCCGCTACGTCGCCAAGAACGTGGTCGCTGCCGGTCTGGCGCGCCAGTGCCAGATCCAGGTTTCCTACGCCATCGGCGTGGCCGAGCCGACCTCGATCTCGGTGGACACCTTCGGCACCAATGCCATTCCGAACGAGCGCATTGTCGAGCTGGTGAAACAGCACTTCGACCTGCGTCCGAAGGGCATCGTGCAGATGCTGGACCTGTTGCGTCCGATCTACACCAAGACCGCCGCCTACGGTCACTTCGGTCGCGAAGAGCCGGAGTTCACCTGGGAGCGCACTGACAAGGCCGCCGCGCTGCGCGCCGCTGCCGGCCTGTAAGCTATCCCTGTTGTTGTGCAAAAAGGCCTCGCAAGAGGCCTTTTTCTTTGCCGCCTGGCACCGGCCGCGGCGGCCTTGCTGTCGTTGCGGCCAACCTTGCGCCGCAAGTTCTGCCATAATGGCGGGATTCCGGGGAGCGCTGCGAGGCCACGCCCCAGGCCCGGAAACGCAAAACGGCGCTCACCTGCTTTTCATTGAACGGCTCCGATCGGGCCGCTTCAGGATAACCCGTGCCGGGCACGGGATGCGCGGGTGAGCCATCCCTCCCGGCCTTCGTGACAAAGGAATACACGATGGCTGCATTCAACGACTATCTCGTTGCCGATATCAATCTGGCAGATTGGGGCCGCAAGGAACTCAATATTGCCGAGACCGAAATGCCGGGCCTGATGGCCACGCGCAAGGAATACCAGCACAGCCAGCCGCTGCGCGGCGCGCGCATCGCCGGTTCGCTGCACATGACGGTACAGACCGCGGTGCTGATCGAGACGCTGACCGCGCTGGGCGCCGAAGTGCGCTGGGCATCGTGCAACATCTTCTCCACCCAGGACCACGCCGCCGCGGCCATCGCTGCGGCCAACATTCCGGTATTCGCGTTCAAGGGCGAGAGCCTGGACGAGTACTGGGAATTCAGCCACAAGATCTTCGAATGGCCGGAAGACCAGCCTGCCAACATGATCCTCGACGACGGCGGCGACGCCACCCTGCTGCTGATGCTGGGCAGCAAGGCGGAGAAGGATCTGGGCGTGATCGGCCACCCGACCAATGAAGAAGAAACCGCACTGTTCGCCTCCATCAAGCGTCATCTGGAAATCGATCCGCAGTGGTACTCCAAGCGTCTGCAGCACATCAAGGGCGTGACCGAGGAAACCACCACCGGCGTGCATCGTCTGTACCAGCTGGAAAAGGACGGCCTGCTGCCGTTCCCGGCCTTCAACGTCAACGACTCGGTGACCAAGTCCAAGTTCGACAACCTGTACGGCTGCCGCGAATCGCTGGTCGACGGCATCAAGCGCGCCACTGACGTGATGATCGCCGGCAAGGTTGCCGTGGTGCTGGGCTACGGTGATGTGGGCAAGGGCTGCGCGCAGTCGCTGCGCGGTCTGGGCGCCACCGTGTGGGTGACAGAAATCGACCCGATCTGCGCACTGCAGGCGGCGATGGAAGGCTACCGCGTGGTACGCATGGATGAAGTCTGCGATCAGGCCGACATCTTCGTGACCACCACCGGCAACGTCGGCGTGATCAACCACGAGCACATGAAGAAAATGCGTAACAACGCCATCGTGTGCAATATCGGTCACTTCGACAGCGAGATCGAAGTCGCCTCGCTGCGCCAGTACCAGTGGGAAAACATCAAGCCGCAGGTGGATCACATCATCTTCCCGGACGGCAAGCGCATCATCCTGCTGGCGGAAGGCCGCCTGGTGAACCTGGGTTGCGCCACCGGCCACCCGAGCTTTGTGATGTCCAACTCCTTCACCAACCAGGTGCTGGCGCAGATCGAGATCTTCGCCAACGAGCACAAGTACGACAACAAGGTGTACGTGCTGCCCAAGCATCTGGACGAGAAGGTGGCGCGCCTGCACCTGGAGCGCATCGGCGCCCGCCTGACCGAGCTGTCCGACGAGCAGGCCAGCTACATCAGCGTGCCGAAAGACGGTCCATATAAGCCGGCACACTATCGTTATTGATATTTGATGTCCGGTTAAAACGGACAGGGCCGTAAAATGCCCTGTCCGTTTTTTTGTGCGGCCAACGTTGGCCGCCGCCCCGTCAGCGGCGCCAGACCGACACGGGATGCCAGGGAAACCATCACCAACCTTGCCGCAAGAGCTTGCCATGACCGAACGTAACCGTACCTTCAGCTTCGAATTCTTCCCGCCGCGCACCCCGGAAGGCGTGGCCAAACTGCGTACCACCCGCCAGCAGCTGGCGCAGTTCAAGCCGGAGTTCTTCTCCGTGACCTTCGGCGCCGGCGGCACCACCCGCGACGGCACGCTGTCCACGGTGCTGGAAATCCGCAACGAAGGCTATGCCGCGGCGCCGCACCTGTCCTGCATCGGTTCCACCCGCGACAATATCCGCTCGATCCTGAACGAGTACCGCAACCACGGTATCCGCCACATCGTGGCGCTGCGCGGCGATATGCCGTCCGGTATGGTCGAGGCCGGCGAGTTCCGCTACGCCAACGAGCTGGTGGCCTTCATCCGCGAAGAGCACGGCGACCACTTCCACATCGAAGTGGCGGCCTATCCGGAATTCCACCCGCAGGCCAAGTCCGCCGAAGACGACATCAATAATTTCGTGCGCAAGGTGAATGCCGGCGCCAACTCGGCGATGACGCAGTATTTCTTCAACGCCGACAGTTATTTCCGCTTCGTCGACGAGGTACAGGCGCGCGGCGTGGACATCCCGATCGTGCCTGGCATCATGCCGATCGCCAACTTCGGCCAGCTGTGCCGCTTCTCCGACATGTGCGGCGCGGAAGTACCGCGCTGGCTGCGCCTGCGCATGCAGGCCTATATGGACGACAGCGCGTCGATCCGCGCGCTGGGGCTGGATGTGGTGACCGAGCTGTGCGACCGCCTGCTGGCCAATGGCGCACCGGGGCTGCACTTCTACACCCTGAACCAGGCCGGCACGGTGTCCACCATCTGGCAGCGCCTGGGACTGTGAGCGCGGCCGCCGGATACGGCGCGATGGCAGCATGAAAAACCGCAGCTTCGGCTGCGGTTTTTTCATGTGGCCGCGGCACTGACGCAGCGGTTGCGGCCCTGCGCCTTGGCCTGGCGCAAGGCGTGGGTCGCCTCGCCGATCAGGTCGTCGATATCGTCGTGGCGGCGCAGGTCCAGCGTGGCGCAGCCGACACTGACGCTGACAAAGCTGGACACCCGCGACGCCGGGTGCGGCAGCTGCAGCGCGGCCACCGCCTGGCGCAGCTGCTCGGCCACGGCGGCGGCTTGCGCCGGATCATGCTGCGGCAGCAGCAGCAGCATGGTGGCGCCCTTGATGCGCACCGCGAGGCCGGGGTGCGTCGCCAGCTGCGCCTGCAGCAGCTGTGCAATGCGCAGCAGGCAGTCGTCACCGGCCAGGTGGCCGGCGTGGCTGTTGTAGGCGGCGAACTGGTCGATGTCCAGCATTAGCGCCGACAGCGCCTGCTGGCGCAGGAAGGCCTGCTCGAACAGCTGCTGCTTGTCCTGTTGCAGGCGGTTGACGCTGGCCAGCCCGGTCAGGCCGTCGCAATGGCTCTGCGCCTGCAGCTTGGCGTTGGCCGCCGCCAGCTGCTGCGTCAGCGCCTCGTGCTGTTGCAGCTGCTGGTGACGCAGCAGCAGCCCGGACAGCAGCTCGGCAAACAGCCGCAGCAGCGTCAGTTCCTTGTCCAGCCAGTCGTGCTGGCGGTTGACCACCTCGCAGCCGAAGATGCCGTGCAGCGGTACCGTGTGATCGAGTGCGATCAGCACCAGGCTGCGGATGCCGTGTTCGGCCAGCAGCAGGCGCTCGCCGTGGCCGTCCGGCGGAATTTCTTCCAGCCGGCTGATGGTGAGCTGTGCCTGCTGCCGTAGCTGCGGCAGCAACCAGGGCGAGTGCTGTAGCGGCGCTTGCAGGTAAAAGCCGCCGTCCGGCGGCAGCTGCGCGTTTTGCCAGCTGATGTGCTGCTGTAGCGCCTGTCGCTCATCCAGCAGCAGCAGGTAGCAGCGGTCGACGCCGAGCAGGTGGCCGATGCGCGCCAGGGCATCGGCGACGGCGTCGCGCTGTTCTGCCGGCGGCAGGCGCAGGAAGCTGTGCGACAGCTTGGCCAGCAGCTGCTGAGAGCGGGTCAGTTGGTCGAGTTCGGTGGTGCGCTGGCTGGCCAGCTCGCTGAGCTGTTCGCGCTGCTTTTGCAGCTCGTTGCCGCGCTGCTGTTGTTGCTGCAGTTGTTGCTGCCAGCCCTGGCGATAGCGTTGCAGCTGTTTGCCCAGCAGGCTCAGTTCGCGCTCGCCGTCGGCCAGCGGCAGCGGCTGTTCCTTGTGCAGCTGGCCGACCAGCTGTTCCAGCGGGCGCAGCAGGTGGCGTTGCATGAAATGGCGGCACAGCAGCAGCATCAGCAGCATGGCGGCCATCAGGCTGCCGGCGAACAGCAGGCTGCGCAGGCGCAGTTGCTGCAGCAGCTCCTGCTGGCCGAGGTGCAGACGCAGACTGGCCAGCGGCTGGTTGCCGGAGCGTTCGGACTGTACCGGGAAATCGCGGATCCACTCGCTGTGCGCCGTCGGGTGCAGCTGGCTGCTCTGGCGCTGGCCGAGGTTGGTGATCAGCTCGACGCGGTTGACGCCGTCGAGCTGGTTGATGCTTTCCAGCAGTTGCTGGGTATTGTGCTGGTCGAGGTCCCACACGCTTTGCGCCAGCACGCCGACGAAGCGTTGTTCCACCAGCGTGTGCAGCTGTGCCAGCCGCTGTTCGATGTCGCGCAGGCCGAGCAGGTAGTGACCGCCGCCGCCGAGCACGCCCAGCAACAGCAGGCACAGCACGCCGCGCCATTGCAGGCGGCTGGATAAGGAATTGGTAGCGGCCACTGCGGATCCCGTTTTGCTGACCAAGGTGTTCTGGATGATAGCGGAATGGCGCGGCGGCAGGAAATGCCCCCGCACGCGGCGGGGGCAGGGGACTTACGGATTCAGGTGCGAGATCGGCAGCGAGGTGGTCTGCTTGAACTCCTTCAGCACGAAGCTGGACTTCACGTCCTCCACCCCCGGCTGCTGCAGCAGGTCGTCCATCACGAAGCGCGAGAAGTGCTCCAGATCCTCGAAGTACACCTGCAGCAGGTAGTCCATCTCGCCGGTCATCGCGTAGCAGTTGACCACTTCCGGCCAGCGCTGCACCGCGTCCATGAAGCCCTGCAGATGGGCGTTGCCACGCTTTTCCAGCGTGACGCGCACAAAGGCCTGCAGGCCGAGGCCGATCTTGGCCGGATCCAGCAGCGCCACGTACTGGCGGATGACGCCGGAGTCCTCCAGCTGCTTCAGGCGGCGCAGGCAGGGCGATGGCGACAGGGCCACCTTTTCCGCCAGTTCCACGTTGGTCAGCCGGCCATTGGCCTGCAATGCGGCCAACATTTTTATATCTGTCTTGTCCAGGGGTGCCGTAGGCATGTTATCTCCTGATGATGGGTTTGCTCTGGAATATTGTTTTAAGTTTTTTGTTTTCTCGGCACTATATCGCAAGAAAATTGCGGTTGAGTTTACTTAGAATAAAGCGCCTGAGCCAGACATTTTACACGGTGGCGCCAGATCACCGGATATTGTCTACATCATGCGGCCGCGACTGCGTCCGGCACGCAACGGCAAGCCGGCCGCCCGGCGCAGTCCAAGCGGCGGCACCACAGAGACAGCGTCGAGCACGACGCGCAAGAGGAGAGATGAATGAAAATGGAACATCAACTGATGAACCCACTGGCAACCGATGGCTTCGAGTTTGTCGAGTACACCGCCCCCAACGCCGAAGGCGTCGCCAAGCTGCAAGCGCTGTTCCTGTCGCTCGGCTTTATCGAGATCGCGCGCCACCGCAGCAAGAACGTCAGCCTGTTCCGCCAGGGTGACATCAACTTCATCCTCAACGCCGAACGCACCCAGCCGGCCTCCGAGTTCGCCACCGTGCACGGCCCGTCCGCCTGCGCCATGGCCTGGCGCGTCAAGGACGCCGCCCGTGCCTACGACTACGCACTGGCGCACGGCGCCAAGCCGTATGTGCGTCCGGTCGGCGCGATGGAGCTGAACATCCCGGCGGTGGAAGGCATCGGCGGCTCGGCTCTGTACTTCGTCGACCGCTACGGCCACGACAAGGACATCTACGAGATCGACTTCGTGCCGCTGGACGGCGTCGACCAGCACCCGGTGGGCGTGGGCCTCAAGGTGATCGACCACCTGACCCACAACGTGATCCGCGGCAATATGGAGAAGTGGGGCTCGTTCTACGAGAACATCGCCAACTTCCGCGAAATCCGCTACTTCGACATTGAAGGCAAACTCACCGGCCTGGTATCCAAGGCGATGACCAGCCCGTGCGGCAAGATCCGCATCCCGATCAACGAATCGTCCGACGACAAGAGCCAGATCGAGGAATTCCTGAAGCAGTACAACGGCGAAGGCATCCAGCACATTGCGCTGACCACCGAAGACATCTACACCACAGTAGAAACGCTGAAGGCGCGCGGCACCCGTTTCCTCGACACCCCGGACACCTACTACGCCAAGGTCGACCAGCGTGTGCCGAATCACGGCGAGGACCTGGTGCGGTTGCAGAAGAACAGCATCCTGATCGACGGCGCGCCGGTGGAAGGCATCCTGCTGCAGATCTTCACCGAAACCGTGATCGGGCCGATCTTCTTCGAGATCATCCAGCGCAAGGGCAACGAAGGCTTCGGCGAAGGCAACTTCCGCGCGCTGTTCGAATCGATCGAGGAAGACCAGATCCGCCGCGGCGTGCTGAAGGCCGATTGAGCCTGCCGCATCACCGCGTGAGCGCACCGCAGCACAAGGTTGGCCGCAGCAGATTGCTGCGGCCAACGTGTATCGACACCGTTCCAGACGAGACCACCCACATGAAACTCGCCACCTACCAGAACAACACCCGCGACGGCCAGTTGATGGTCGTCAGCCGTGACCTTTCCCGTGCCGTCGCCGTACCGCAGATCGCCACCACCCTGCAGCAGGCGCTGGACAACTGGGTGCAGGCCGAGCCGCAACTGCAACAGGTCTACGCCGCGCTGAATCAGGGCGAGGCCGCCGGCGACGTTGCCTTCGACGCGGCGCGTTGCCACAGCCCGTTGCCACGCGCCTACCAGTGGGCGGACGGCAGTGCCTACCTCAACCACGTCGAGCTGGTGCGCAAGGCGCGCGGCGCCGAGGTGCCGGAGAGCTTCTACCACGACCCGCTGATGTATCAGGGCGGCTCCGACGCCTTCCTGCCACCGCGCGCGCCGATTCCGCTGCGCGACGAGGCGTGGGGGCTGGACTTCGAGGGCGAGGTGGCGGTGGTCACCGGTGACGTGCCGCTGGGTGCGGATGCCGCCGCGTGCGCCGCACACATCCGCCTGCTGATGCTGGTCAACGACGTCACGCTGCGCAACCTGATTCCCAATGAGCTGGCCAAGGGCTTCGGCTTCTTCCAAAGCAAGCCAGCGACCGCGTTCTCGCCGGTGGCGGTGACCCCGGACGAGCTGGGCGACGCGTGGCAGGACGGCAAGGTGCATCTGCCGCTGCTGGTCGACTACAACAACGCCTTCTACGGCAAGCCGAACGCCGGCGTCGAGATGCAGTTCAGCTTTCCGCAACTGGTGGCGCACGTGGCCAAGACCCGCGAACTGGTCGCCGGCTCCATCGTCGGCTCCGGCACTGTGTCCAACCACGACCGCAGCGTCGGCAGCTGCTGCCTGGCCGAACAGCGCATGATCGAGATCATCGACAGCGGTGCCGCGATCACCCCGTTCATGAAGGTGGGCGACACGGTGCGCATCGAGATGAAGGATGCCGCCGGGCACAGCATTTTCGGCGCCATCGCGCAGACGGTGGTCAAGCATGGCTGACGCGGCCAACGTTGGCCGCACGCTGTACGGCTATTTCCGTTCCTCGGCCGCCTACCGCGTGCGCATCGCGCTGAACCTGAAAGGGCTGGCCTACGCCCAGGCGCCGGTCAGCCTGCTGCGCGGCGAGCAGCGCAGCGCCGATTATCTGGCGCTCAATCCGCAGGGGCTGCTGCCGGCGCTGCTGGACAAGGGCGTGCTGCTGACGCAGTCGCTGGCGATCTGCGAGTACCTGGACGAGGCCTATCCGGACAGCGCCCGGCTGCTGCCGGACGGCGCGGTGCTGCGGGCTCAGGTGCGTGCGGTGGCGCAGGCCATCGCCTGCGACATCCACCCGCTCAATAACCTGCGCGTGCTCAACTACCTGAAGACCGAGCTGGGGCAGGGTGAGGAGACGCGCAACGGCTGGTACCGTCACTGGGTGGCGACGGGCTTTGCCGCGCTGGAGCAGCAGCTGGCCGCCAGCGCCGGGCGCTACTGTTTCGGCGACGAGCTGACGCTGGCCGACGTCTGCCTGCTGCCGCAGGTGTTCAACGCGCAGCGCTTTGGCGTCGACATGGGCGCGTATCCCTTGCTGGCGCGCATTGCGGCCAACCTTGAGCAGGTGCCGGCGTTTGCGGATGCCCAGCCGTCACGGCAGCCGGACGCGCAGTAAACTGGTAAAAACCGCCGTTTCGGCGGTTTTTTTCCGGAAAAGCCTTGACGCATAAATTCCGATCTGCTTTAATGCGTGCCTCTGATGCAGCACGCAAGTGCGCGGCAAAGAGGCCAATTAGCTCAGTTGGTAGAGCAACGGATTGAAAATCCGTGTGTCCTTGGTTCGATTCCGAGATTGGCCACCACTTTTCCCCTGCGCCAGATGTTTGGCCAATTAGCTCAGTTGGTAGAGCAACGGATTGAAAATCCGTGTGTCCTTGGTTCGATTCCGAGATTGGCCACCAAATATGAAAAGCCGCAATCCTTAACGGGTTGCGGCTTTTTGCATTGTCGGGCCGCCTGGTTGTGGGGCAGGGTAGTCTTGGCTCTAGCGCGGAGCAAGGCCCGCCAGCGCGAGCGCGCCGCAAAAAAGGCGCCGCGAAGGGCGCCGTTACCGTACGCTGCGCCGGCCTTAGGCCAGCTTCTTGATGTAGGCGGCGACGCCACCCAGCAGCATCTCGATCGAGATCGCGGTCAGCACCAGCCCCATCAGCCGCTCCAGCGCGGTAATCGCCTGTTCGCCGAGCAGTTTCTGGATCTTGCCGGAGAACAGGAACACCAGCAGCGTCACCAGCATGGTCAGCGTCAGCGCGCCTATCCATTCCAGCATCCGTTCCGGTTCGCGCGTCGACATCAGCAGCACGGTCGCCATTGCCGACGGCCCGGCAATCAGCGGCACCGCGATCGGTACGATGAACGGCTCGCCGCTCAGCTGGTTGCCGGCGTGGCCGTCGCCGCCGGGGAAGATCATCTTCAGTGCGATCAGGAACAGGATCACGCCGCCGGCCACGCGCAGGCTCTCGTCGGTGAGGTGCATCACTTCCAGGAAGCCGTTACCGAAGAACATGAAGGTCAGCAGCACGCTGAAGGCGATGAAACACTCGCGGAACACCACGCGGCGGCGGCGCTCCGGTTTCACCTGCTTCAGTGCCGAGATGAACAGCGGGATATTACCCAGCGGATCGGTGATCAGGATCAGCAGGATGGTGGCGGAGAGAAAGGATGTGTCCATGGCTGCCTCGGTGGGGAAGAATGGCAAAAGGGCGTGCGATGGATTATCGCACGCCCTTGCTTAGTGGCTACTGCCATGCCTTGTTGCTGGCAAATGCTGTCGCATTATTCCTTGCGGTTGGAGCCGGCCACCAGCGGGAAGGCGTAGACGCGGCACTCCAGCGCGCCGTTGTACAGCAGCGGCCGCGCTTCGGCATTCAGGCGCATCAGGGCCGGCAGGCGGTTGTCGGCGGTCATCAGGTGCGCGGTCCAGCCGGCAAAATTGCGTTTCAGCCAGGTCGCCAGCCGCGGGTACAGCTCGGCCAGCGAGTCCTGCTCGTCGAGGCGGATGCCGTACGGCGGGTTGCACACCAGCAGGCCGCTGGCGGCAGGCGCCTGCAGCTCGGTGGCGTCGCCGTGGCTGAGGCTGACCAGTGACTCCAGGCCGCAGCGCGTCAGGTTGTGGCGGGCAATCTCCACCATTTCCAGCGATGCGTCGTTGCCGTAGATCGCCAGCTTTTCCAGCGGCCGTACCGCCAGCTCGGCATCGTTGCGGATGCTGTGCCACAGCAGGTCGTTGTGGGTGTTCAGCTTTTCAAAGGCAAAGTTGCGCAGGCGGCCCGGCGCGCGGTTGAGCGCGATGTCGGCGGCCTCCACCAGGAAGGTGCCACTGCCGCACATCGGGTCCAGCAGCGGCTGGCTGCCGTTGTAGCCGGCGCTGAGCAGGATGCCGGCGGCCAGGTTTTCACGCAGCGGCGCCTCGCCGGTCTCGTCGCGCCAGCCGCGCTTGAATAGTGCTTCGCCGCTGGTGTCGAGATAGATCTGCACGTCGAAGCCGGACAGGAACACGCGGATGCGGATGTCCGGACGGCGGGTGTCCACACTCGGGCGCTCGTCGTTCAGCGCACGGAAACGGTCGCAGATCGCGTCCTTCACGATCAGCGACACGTAGTCGATGCTGCGCAGGCGGGCGTGGCCGTCGGTCTTCACCTTGATGGTGTTGCTGATGTCGAACAGCGCCGGCCAGTCGATGCTCTTGGCCAGGGTGTAGATGTCGCGCTCGATCTGGAAGCTGCCTTGCGCTAGCTGTTGCAGCAGGCGGCTGGCGGTGCGCGAGTGCAGGTTGACCCGCATCATCACTTCCTGGTTGCCGGTGAAGTGCACGCCGCCGTCGGTCAGCTGCAGCTCGCTGCCGCCTTGCTGGCTGATTTCCTCGGCCAGCAGTTTTTCCAGGCCGCGCGGGCAGCTGGCGAACAGCGCCAGCTGGCCTTGCTGCAGGATGCGCGCTTGCGGCTTGGCGTACGGGGTGCGGCCAACGTTGGCCGCATCGCCGCGCTGCGGTGCGTTGCCACGCGGAGCCTCGCTGCGTTGCTGCGGCGCATTACCCTTGCCGAACAGCGTGCGCGGTGCCGGTTCGTCGCGCGGCGCACTGCGCTCGCGGTCGAAGCGCGGCTTGTCGTCACGCGGCCACGGCTTGCGCTCGCCGTCGCGTGCCGGGCTGCTGCGATCGAAGGTGCGGTCACGCTGGAAGCCGCTCTCGCGCACGCCGCTTTGCTCGCCGCGGGCGTCAAAGGTGCGGTTGCGCTGGAAGCTGCCCTCGCGGGTTTCGCCGTACGGGCGGTCGTCGCGGCGGGGCGCACGTTCGCCGCTGTCGCGCGGCTCGTCACGGCGCGGCGCGTCATCGTCGCGGCGCGGCGTTTTCAGGAAGGATTTCGGACGTACCGGCTCGGCCGGTTCGCGCCGCTCCGGTGCCTGGAAGTCCGGATGCGCCTTGCCGCGGATGCCGGCCACGCGGTCGCGGGTGTAGCTGCGCTCGCCGCTGGCGGCCGCACTGTCGCTGCTGCTTGGTGTCGCGGTGTTGTCTTGGCTGATCTTGCGGTTGCCGAACAGCACTTTCGGGGCGTTGCCCTCGGCGGCCGGACTGCGCGGTGCGCTATCGCGCTGGAAGCCACCTTCGCGTGGCGTGTCGCCACCGAAACGCGGTTTGTCGTCAAAACGCGGCTTGTTGAAGCCACCTTCGCGCGGTGCCTGCTCGCGGTCGCGCTGGAAGCCGCCTTCGCGGGGTTTGTCGCCACCGAAACGCGGTTTGTCGTCAAAGCGTGGCTT